>WSSedL1CaDRAFT_10001642_pt1 | contig 12608 bp, 12 predicted proteins | sample WetSurSL1Cattail_FD_9464 | JGI IMG/M metagenome (IMG submission 9464)
TCAAGGGGCCAAAAACGGCTCGAATCCGGGGTAACGATTTCGTCACCTAAAATCAGTTCGCCGTTTTCATCTAAACCAAACTCAAATTTAGTGTCCGCGATTATAATTCCCTTAGAAAGAGCATAATCAGCACATTTATTATACACCTCGATGGATTTATATTTCACCTTTTCTGCCAAATCTCTGCCAAGAATATCACATGCTTTTTCAAATGACACATTTTCATCATGTTGACCGATATCCGCTTTGCTTGAAGGAGTGAATAATGGGGTTTCAAATTTTTGTGATTCTTTTAACCCTCTCGGTAATTGAACTCCACAAATACAGCCTGTTTTTACATATTCCGACCAAGCAGAACCCGTTATGTATCCTCTTACGATACATTCAACAGGAAGCATATTTATCTTTTTAACTAACATGCTTCTTCCTTTGTACTCATCTTTCTTAAATTCGTCAGGAAACTCATCGTAATTTATGGATACTACATGATTTTTTACAATGTCCCTTGTGTAGTCAAACCAAAACATTGACAATTGGTTCAATATTTTACCTTTATCCGGTACAGGATTGGGCATAATTATATCAAATGCTGATATTCTGTCGGATACAACAATCATTAGATTGTTTTTATCAATTTCATAGATATCTCTTACTTTTCCACTGTTAATTTTTTTCATCTGATCAACCTCCGTTATTATGATAGTTAATTCTCTTTATTAATAGCTAATCCCTTTGATGTTCAAACTATTATCACTCTTAAGAGCGCTTAGAAATAAAATTACCAAGCCAAGTTATTGGTGAAAACAACTTTCTCGTGACCTGAAGTGATCCTTCCAATTGGGTAACAGTTGTAATACTGTTCTATCTGCTTGATGGCAACCTCGGCATAGGAAGGTTCAATAACAAGAATTAATCCAACTCCGCAATTGAAAGTGCTTAACATCTCGGCATCTGAAATATTACCATTATTTTTTACATGCTTAAATAACGGCAACACCCTTATCTTAGATAAATCAATTTCGGCAGTTAGATTATCTGCGATAATCCTTTTCAAATTTCCCTCAATCCCACCACCGGTGATATGTGCCATTCCTTTGATTTTTCCATCGGATATTACCCCCTTAATTGCCGTGTAATATGCCGCGTGAGGCTTCATAATAGCATCTATAAATGTTTCATTGTTTATTTTTTCATTTTTGATTTGAGGCATTTCATCCATAAGCAGTCTAACCAACGAATAACCATTCGTATGCAGACCATTAGATGCCACTGCAAGAATCATATTACCAGCTTTTATCTTGGAACCGTCTATAATTTTATCTTTATCAACAATACCTGCAATGCTTGAAGCTAAAATATAAGTACCATTTTCAACGATACCCGGCTGTATAGAAGTTTCGCCTCCAACCAGAGAGCAATCGTTACGCTTACAAGCGCTTGATATCCCGCTTACAATGCTTTTTATCGTTTCTTTTTCTGCATTTCCACATACAATTGTATCAAGCACCGCCAACGGAGCGGCACCCATCACAATGATATCATTGACTAAATGATTGATCAGGTCATGGCATATTGATTCGGTAAATCCATATTCCATAGCAAGTTTCTGCTTTGAACCGGGCTCTTCGCTTTTTAATACTAACACAGGATGCTCAATTTCATCAAATTTTATATCATACAGCGAAGCAAACGGGCCTAATCCGTTGAGGACACGGGGATGATCTGTCGAGATACTATTGCTCATTTCGCGTTTTAGCGCATCTGTAAAATGAATATCTACGCCAGCCATGCTATAAGTAAGACCAGAATTATCAGATTCCTTACCTCTTAACATTTCATCCACTGTTATTCCAAGCAAATCTGACAGATCAGTCAACAATTCTGTGTTTGGGAATGTTGTTCCATTCTCCCATTTTGAAACAGCCTGAAATGAAACATTTAGTTTCTCCGCTATTTGTTGCTGAGTTAAACCTATCGCTTTTCGTCTAAATGAAATAAATGATGATACTTTTTTATTATCAAGCATATTCCACCTCCAATATACTTATTGTATCTTGACGAATAGTAACAATCAATAACCGAATTATTGAATGATTTCACTGTATTCAACTTTAAGTTGAATACAGTGAAATCAAATAGTTATAGTACAATACAAGAATGAGTACAAACACGGTGCTAACGATAATGCACCATGTCCGTATCTGTTTGTATCGCATATTTCATTAGAGACTAGATTAATAACTCCCATGTGTCGTCTGTGTTATTCGGTCTCCTTGAAGCCCATGGCATTTCTTCATGTGAATACTTTTCAAAAAGCTTAGATTCTAATTCGTTGCATTTATCTTTTGGACATGCCTGCCAAGTTACATATATTTTATCACGGTTATTTTCTTTAATATAATCATTTAAACCGCAAGAGGTATTTAACCCATAGTATTGCTGCATTCTTTTTTGAACCCCAATTTCAGCACTACCCACTTTCATTAGCCTTCGATCCAATCGTAAAATATAAACTCCCGGTTCATTTCCATTTACAGTACTAGCCGCACTTTTTAAGGGCACTCCACGCCTTACAGAATAACTCAAATCATTTACACTTGCTTTTTTACTTATTGAGCTTGTATTATTTTTCTGTCATTGTATGTACTGCCTTTATATGTGCTATTACTATTTGAGCTGTTTTTAAATGTACTATTATTTAATAAAGCTTTTTGCTCTTCAAGACGCACTTTGGCTTTTTGTATTTTTTCTTTATTTTCATTGCTAAGACTTCTTCGGCTTGATTCAATGTCATTTATTTTCTTTTCTTGTTCGTTAATATATTCATTTCTTACATTGTCATATTGCCTTTTGTAATTATCCGCTTGTTTTGTTAATCTAGGGCTAGAATCGACTACTTTTTTATTCCTGCGGTAAAAGCATATCCAATAATATCATCCACTAAACTCATAATTATCCCTCCTCAATTATTTATTTCCAATATGGGAATTCCTGTTCTTTTGCGTTATTTATCCAAAATTTAGCTTTTTGTTCATCTTTTTCTATTCCAATACCTTGCAAATAAGATAACCCAAGAGAATATTGAGTGGGAGGAAAACCTAATTCAGCACCGTTTTTTAAATAATTCATATGCCTTTGATAAGTTTTTTGGGACTCCATTGCCCTCTTGATATAATCCTCCTAAAGACCAACACGCGTGAAGATCTTCTTTTTCAACAGCTTCACTATAATAGTAAACTGCTTTCTTGATATCCTTTTCCATGCCATCTCCATTAAAATACATACTTGCAATATTAGTTAAAGCCCTAATACTACCCGCTTCAAGGGCTTTCTCATACCATTTAAATGCTTCTGAATTATCTTCTTTTGTACCTCTACCAATATGATAGCATCTACCCTATCGAAACATTCCATCAGGGTGATTCTGTTCTGCAGCACTTCGAAACCAATCTATCACCTTATTGTAACTACGTTCAACCAAGGAATATATCATACCTATAAGATATTGTGCATGAATCACCTAAGGACGCATCTTCAATAATACTATTCATTTCATCTTTATCAAAATAATAATCCTTTTTTTCAACATAATCCATATACTTATATAATTCCAATTCCATCATAATCCCCCAGGCTGTATTCTTCTATGAAAGCCTTTATAGATAAATAATACCAGTGTGGTCGTTTTTAGTCAATTTTTAGTACTTAATAAATGAGCTTCGCCTCTTTTAGTATGCATACATTCATGTATCAATGTTCCAGCAAAACGCACCCATCTTGTTCAAAATGAGTGCGTTCATCTATTGCCTATTCAATTTTACTTCACTTTATATAGCAGACAGCACGTCTCATTATTGATCCCCAAAAAACTAAAATTCAAAATTACTGACACCATTTTCGGTTAGTTCAAACGGACCGGGTGTGACATTTGCATCAGGTCTCTTTATACCAAAAAAATCGGAGTCAAAAAGATAGGGAGTGCTGTCCGGTTCCTCATATTTCATATCGGCATGATAAGTTTTGCCAAGCAGGTCAGTGGTAATCACCATTGCAGATGCTCCCCGAAGCAATTCGGGCTCATTGACCTGAATCTGCACCTTGCCTTGCTCCGGATTAATCTCCACTTTGATACCCTTCTGCTCATATATCTTCGGATTGGATTCATGACTACCCGGAACCGCATTGTTAAGGTATAAATTTCCTCCCACAGCCACCGGAAGAACAGCATTTCCTATAAAGAAATCCTTTGCGGCATCGCCAAGCGCAGCAATCTCCTCTTTGGTATATTCCCACCATTTCTTATCCTTTGCATCAGGATGTTTGTTGTAGCCTCCCAGTCCCACAGCATGCAGATAGCAAATAGAATTGTCCGGAACACCATCCATGACAGTCTTACCGTCATCTCCAACTGTATCCCTGGGTTTCAGCGGAAGATGCTCAAAAAAGGTGATTGGGACCGGGTCGCTATTCGTATCATTATCTCCCAAAAAGATATTGTTGAAGTATCTGTCATCGCCTCCGGTGATATTGGAGTATCCTGCCATTGCCGTCTCGTGAGGGAAGTGGTACGGCGTGGTGCGGGTAATCTCAGAACGAACAACAAATCTACCGGCAAACAAATTATGGACAAATGCTCCACCCTGTGCCATATTTCTAAAATTCATCGGAGAGAGGAACAGATTATGATCCGCCATATACGGTCCATGGCAAACCTCAACGAAGAAGTCCTCCGAAAGGTTGTCAAAGAACACATTTCGGCTTATTCGGGTGCCCTGTGCCTGCCAATCAAACCAAATTGCTCGATAGCAGCTATAGATTATGTTTTCGCTGATTAGGGTATCCAGGGATGCATGCAGCTTGATTCCTGCTACTTCGGCACCATGTCTGAGCCGTTTGTGATGAATATTGTAAATACGGTTCTGATATATACGGCTGAAGGCTCCACCCATATGACCCACAATGCCTGCCTGTTCGCAATCATGGATCACATTTCCTCGAATGATATGACTTCCTACTCTATCCTTATGCCAGCCGGAGTGTAAAGCTCGTAAAATAACCTCCTGCTCACGTTGAGTACCACCTTTTATATTCCTATCCAAACCCTTAGAGTGTCCTGTACCGATTTCAGTACCCAAGCTGATACCAACGCACTTGGATTCACTGATTATATTATTTTCAATAATCCAACCCTTGCTCCAGTGAGGTCCGATCAAACCTTCCTGGTAGTCCGTGGGCGGTGCCCATTGAGGAGATGCTTGACGAAGTGTGAAGCCACTTACGGTTATATAGTTAAGCCCCGGTTTCTCAGGCCAGAAGCAAAAGGGGCGGACATTTATTTCTACATTTTCTTTACGAGGATCTTTCCCGCCAAAATTGGCCCATATTTTTGTTGTTGCAGAACCGACTTTCGCATACCATTTTAGCAGTGAGTCTTTGGAATACTTGGCTTCGGGCCAAACTTCGGGCTCTCGCACCTTTTCAACACTATCGCATTCATACAGGGATTTGCAATCCAAATATACATCACCTAGATGCACCGGAAAGGGACCATCAAACACCCAGTCTCCACTCAACTCCACTTCATAGGGATTACGTACGGAAAACATGGAACCCGGTACCTCTGTACTCCAGACATTGTCTCCTTCGGTTATCCAGTCTGATATCCGTTCAGCACCTGTAATGACTACCTCCCCGTCACCTGCCGAGCGATATACTATTCTGTGCTCCGCTGTTCCTCCATTCACCGGATTAACCCATTCCCTGTATACTCCGGCATGAACAGTAACCGTATCACCAGCCATCGCAAGAGCTGCACTGCGTGATATTGTACGAAAGGGCTGATCAGCTGTTCCTCTTGCCTGATCATTCCCGTGTATTGACACATGATATTCCATAAAACCTCTCCTTCTCCCTACCTTAAAAGCTGTAATAATTCCTTACAAACTGACGGCAGGCAATGTACCAAATGATTGTCGTGGTAATTTATAATGCAGTTCGTATATCAATAACGATTATCTTATCAGCCTTCATTATCTCAAACCTTTGCATATAATGTCGGGTCTGAACGGACGGCTACAAATATTATATAAAAGATTGGTGTTAATTGCAATCTTGGTATGAAATAATATGCTTAAAATTTCCACTCTTGGCATCACAATTTGGCACAAACAAAAAAAGACCGTTCATTCCCAGAGAACCAAGTGCCAGCTTGCTGACACTTGCGCGCCCGAGCGGATTGCGAAGCAATAAACTTCCTCGCCGCGAGGTGCGCATCCTGCACGGAGTGTTTTTTATCTTATAGGACGAACTTTCCTATAAGATAAGAAAGTTTCTATAAGATAAGAAAGTTTCTATAAGATAAGAAAGTTTCTATAAGATAAGAAAGTTTCTATAAGATAAGAAAGTTTCTATAAGAAACTCTGAAAATGAACGGATCTGCTAACCATCTCGTTTCTATTTAAGAATTCCAATGCCTGAACTTCTTCATATATCCACCAGTTTCTCTTACTTAGTCTATCCATTACCTATCTTATTTCATTACTATATCTGGCAAGGAATGTAGCAATGATTTCATCCAGCAAAGTGTTAACTACAGATTTATTGATACCGTGGCTAAAAATTACAGGCCATGAAATAGCTCCTTCAATTAATGCATAGAACATACTGGCAGCCAGTATCAGATCATCTGCTTTTATCTTTCCATCTTTTTCTGCTTCCTTAAGCCAATCAAGAAACATATCATATTTAGGTGGATATTTTGAGACAGTGGTTATTGCATAGTCAATATTCTGCAGAAAAACCTTGCCCATAAACCTGGATAATCCTAATCGTCTTGGTGAATCGACTAGAAAAATTTCAGCATTGGCAAAGGCCAGCAGCTGTTCTTCCAATGATTTCTCCGAATCATATTTTATGGTTTTTAAACTATGTCGCTGTGCTAAAAAATCATCTACAATTGCTTGGAATAAATTTTCCTTACTACCGAAGTGATTGTATACAGTACGCTTTGACACGCCTGCAGTCTCAGCAATTTTATCCATACTTGCCAATTCATATCCGTCACTTATAAATACATCTATGGCACCCTCTATGATTGATGCCCTTTTTTTACTCTTATCACGACTTCTATTCAATGTCATAATTGTAACTCCTTATCCACATCGCAATTTACACTGTACAGTATAAATTAGTATTGACTCTTGATTAATTACACTGTATAGTATAATTAAATTCTATTAAAAATGCAATAAAAATATAATTCATAAACGAAGTATTAAAATAAGGAGGTTAAAATCAATGAAGAAAAGTACCATGAAAGCAGTTGTATGTCCCCGATATGGAGCTCCGGAAGTTCTCCTGATTAAGGAGGTCGATAAGCCTATTCCAAGGTCAGATGAGGTATGTATAAAAGTACATGCAACGGCGGTTACAGCAAGCGATATATATATTAGAGGTTCTCAATTACCCATTCGCACTCTAATTCCAATGCGTATATTTATTGGCGTGACCAAACCAAGAAAGTCTATTATTGGATTAGTATTGTCAGGTGAGATTGTAGCTATCGGGAAAGAGATAAATCGATTTCAACCTGGCGATCAGGTGTATGGTATTACAGGGTTTGGACTTGGTGCTTATGCAGAATTCAAATGTATGAAAGAGACCGACTCAACCTTCGGTTGTTTATCATTAAAGCCAGCAAATATAACCCATGAAGAATCTACTTATATCGCTTATGGTGGACTTTTAGCTTTACAGTCAATTGAAAAAAGCAATATTGAGAAAGGGCAAAAGGTACTAATATATGGCGCATCCGGTACTTCAGGAACAATTGCGGTACAACTTGCCAAACATCTTGGTGCGGAAGTTACAGGCGTGTGTAGTACTACAAACCTTGAACTTGTTAAATCATTAGGAGCGGATAAGGTAATTGATTACACGGATAAGAATTCTGCTAACTTGGTTGAAAGGTATGATCTGGTTCTTGATGCGGTTGGCAAAGCAAAAAGTTCAACGCTTAAAAATATGTGTAAGAACGCATTATCACCTCTAGGAAAGTATATTTCTATTGATGATGACAGATTGGAAAATTCGTCAAAGCGCCTTGTTAAGCTGAAGGAATTGACTGAATCCGGATATATCAAGCCTATTCTTGATAAAATCTACCCATTGGAGAATATAATTGAGGCACATGAATATGTAGGGAAGGGACACAAAAAGGGCGGTGTTGCGATTACCATCTTACACACCTAGAACTATTTACCACTTCTTACACAGCGCATATGCAAATTAGGTTAGAAAGCACGGCATAAAGGTACCACGGCTTCACGATGTAGAAAGCCTAATTACAGAACAGTGAGCCGTTGCTATGATTGCATCTTCTGCCCCTATTACTTCCAACTTCTTGACAACTGGTAATGATTGTTACACTATCTTATCAAAATATTCCAAGCCGGAACAAACAGATTTGTCTATTTTTATTGATTATTAATTTACAAACTGTTTCATTTACTATTATTAGAATAAATTAATTAGTCTAACTGTACTTGTAAAAATAAAGCATATAACGATTCCGATAATTGTTGGAACTAGAAATGAAACTGCAGTCCATTTCCAGCTTCCCGATTCTTTTTTTATGGTCCAACATGTCGTACCGCAAGGCCAATGCATTAAGGAAAAAAGCATCGTACAGACGGCTGTAACCCAGGTCCACCCATGTGAAACGAGCAATTCTCTCAATTGATCCAGACTATCCAGTTCCAATATATTGCCTGTTGCCATATAACTCATTATTATAATAGGTACAACGATTTCATTCGCCGGAAATCCAAGTATAAATGCCATTAAGATATAACCGTCCAAGCCTAATAGTTTTGCAAAAGGGTTTAAAAAACCTGCACAATGTGAAAGGATACTTAAATCGCCTACATGAATATTGGCCATAAGCCATATGATTAATCCGGCAGGAGCCGCAACTGATACCGCACGGGCAAGAACAAATAATGTTCTATCAAAAACTGACCTTACTATTACCCTGCCTATCTGTGGTTTTCGATATGGGGGAAGCTCCAAGGTAAAGGAGGATGGAAGTCCTTTTAAAATAGTTTTGGATAATATTTTTGAAATTGACAATGTCATAAATACACCAAATACAATTACTCCGGTTAATAAGAGTGTGGAAACAACCGATTGAAAAGGACCAGCTACCACACCCGCAAAAAACATTGTTATGATAGCAATTAGCGTAGGGAAACGACCGTTACACGGAACAAAATTATTTGTAATAATTGCTATAAGCCTTTCTCTTGGTGAATCAATAATTCTACAACCTATAATTCCTGCTGCGTTACAGCCAAACCCCATACACATAGTGAGCGCCTGCTTCCCATGTGCACATGCTTTTTTAAAGAAGTTGTCAAGATTAAATGCAACTCTCGGTAAATATCCCAGATCTTCCAAGAGCGTAAAAAGTGGAAAGAATATTGCCATAGGAGGCAACATTACGGATACAACCCAAGCCAGTGTACGATAGATACCCATAACTAAAAGTCCATGCACCCAGGAGGGTGTTCCTGCCCATGCAAAAAAATCAGTTAATCGATCTTCCACCCAAAACAACAACTTTGCTATCATTTCTGATGGAATATTTGCTCCGGTAATGGTCAACCAAAATACAATACCAAGAAGCCCGATCATAATCGGAATCCCAAAAATTCTGGAGGTAAGAACACGATCAATTCTGCGGTCCGTATGATTATACTTTTCATTCTCATAAGAGATCGTTTTGCTTCCTATTTTTTCTGCCGTATTGACAATTTGTGTTACTATTTTATCTCGTATCATATTATGATCAATTTTTTCTAAAGTTAATTTCTCACGTGCTTCCTTCACTTTCTGCAGAATCGCATCTGACATGATATCATAATTTAGATACTTATTAAGAGATTTTAAGAGTGTTTCATCCCCTTCTATAAGCTTAAGTGCAACCCACCGACTGTTAATCTTATTCATCAGTACTTCTCTTAAGTCCGGTTCCAGTATACTGATTGCTTCTTCTATAATTACATCATAAGTTATTTGCAGAGGAGAATTTATTACTTCTTTTTGTGTTATTTCATATACTGTATCCATTAGTTCTCCCAGCCCTTTTCCGCTTCTTGCGCTGGTACCAATTACAGGAACACCAAGTTGATTTGATAGTTCCTTCAAGTCTATTTTGATTTTTTTCCTTTTTGCTTCATCTAATAAATTTACACAGACAACAACATTTGATGTTATTTCCAATGTCTGAAGAACCAGATTTAAGTTTCTTTCCAAACAGGTTGCATCCGTTACAATTACAGAAGCATCGGGATTACCAAAGCATATAAAATCTCGTGCAACTTCTTCTTCAACTGAATTTGCCACGAGAGAATAGGTACCCGGTATATCTACCATAATAAAATTTATATTCTTATGTTTATATATACCTTGCGCATTTGTAACTGTTTTACCGGGCCAGTTACCTGTATGTTGATTTAAACCTGTCAGACTGTTGAATACTGTACTCTTTCCTACATTCGGATTTCCGGCAAGTGCGATTACTTTATCATCTATACCGGAGCGTTCAATCTTTAGTTCATAACCCCGTACTCCTGCTCCTGTTGATTGGCTTGTTAAGCCCATATTTTCTCTCTCCTTCACAATTTTATATGTATTAAGTAAGGCTTTCGTTTATTTATATTCAACCTTAGAAGTACTATATAAATTCACGAGTGGATTGACAGCTATCCACTCGTGAATTTATTTGAAATTTATATGGCTTCAACCAGAATTTTTGAAGCTTCGTCGGAACGTAACGCTATAACTGCCCCTCTGATATCGTAGGCAATAGGATCTCCGGATGGACTTCGCTGTAATGCCTCGATTACAGTATCAGTAATTAATCCCAAATCCAACATTCTTCTTCGTACTGTACCATCTGAGATTAGTTCCTTTACCCTTGCTTTTTTTCCTATAGGCAAACAATTAAGGGGGATAATTTTTTCCTTCATAGATATTCCTCCAATATTTATACATACCTGCTCTTATTCCTGACAAGATGAATTGATTTATCAATTCATCTTGTTTAGCGGAGACTAATTTTATTACCATACTCTAACATATGTAATATAAATTCATGTGTTACAGCATATAATGAAATAATTAAAAGAATTTTGGTTGTGAAAATTGTGAATAATAATGAATTTCATACCGTCCGAGGTTATCAGCTTCTGGATCAGAACAAAGATAAACTAACCTCTTCCATGGAGGATTATTTAGAAATGATTTACAGATATAGTTTAGAGGATGGGTATATCCGTATTAATCTTCTTGCCGAACTTCTTCATGTAAAAGCAGCATCTGCTTCGAGAATGGTACAAAAACTTGGAGAGATAGGCTTACTTAATTATAAAAAATACGGAATTATAATATTAAGTGAGAACGGTAAGAAAATAGGAGAATATCTTTTAGAACGTCACCATATCATTGAGAACTTTCTTAAGATAATAAGTTGTGAGGATGGTTTATTAGAACAGACAGAATTAATGGAGCATAATATTAGTCCGCAGACTGTACATAAAATAAATACATTAATTGATTTTTTTGATGTCAACAAAAATATTGCTCATAACTTTAAAGAATATCAGAAAAAAAGTTTTACGATTGAATAGTGTCGATCTTTGTAAATATGGAAACATCCGTCCGAACACTATCGCTTAACGAATTGGATATCTGCTGCATCACAAAGTCAGCATTTGCAAGACCACAATACTATCATCATGAGTGATAGTCCTAATATAAAATCGGATTCTATGTGATACTGTCACAGAACTATATGAAGCCTTATTGTTATAATCTACACAGATAAAGAGATAGGTGGAAATTAATTAAGGCGAATGTAAATATATTTGGAAATAAGGAGGAATTAAAGTGATAATAAAATGCAAATGAACAGAAAACAGCAAAACGCAGATAAAGGCTGCTACAAAGTCAACCTTTGCTGCAACCTTTATCTGCAATACCGGAGGATTATTTCTTTACAATTACCTTCATTTTGACCGAGATATCTTTATATTTCGCGATGACAAAATCTGTACCTGTTGTTTTTGCAGTGGCGCTTCCACTCTTCTTATTGATTACAACAATTGCATTTTCTGATGTTGTCCAGGTTATCTTAGCAGTATCAATACCATAACCTTTCGCTTGGAAGGTATATTGTTCTCCTTCTTTCATAGACACTGTGCTCTTGATTAATTTAATATACGCTTTTTTTACCGTAATTTTGGTCTGAATGCTTCTTTCTATACCATTAACATTAATTACAGTAGTAATAACCGCTGTACCTGCTTTTTTGGCTGTAACTTTCCCATTGGAAGTAACTGTTGCAATCTTGGAGTTGCCGGAAGTATAAGAAATCGTATAACTACTGCTTCCATTCTCTATTTCAGTCTTAAGGATTTCAGGCAGTTTTACCGAAAGCGTAGTGGATTTATCCATATTTCCTCCAAGGTATAGCACTTTCTTGGAAGGGGTTATCGTAATCCCGTCAATCTGTTTCTGCAAAGTTTCTCCGTTATCCATTACAATTA
>WSSedL1CaDRAFT_10001643_pt1 | contig 12607 bp, 9 predicted proteins | sample WetSurSL1Cattail_FD_9464 | JGI IMG/M metagenome (IMG submission 9464)
AAATATTTTTTAAAACATTTTCATCATAAAGCATATCATCTGCTGCTAAAAGTTTAAACAATTTTCCTGTTGCCAATTCACAAGCCGTATTGCAATTCTTAACAGTCCCCATATTTTGCTTCTGCCTAAAAATAATTATATTTTTTATTTTATATTTTATATCTAGGTCAATTATTTTTTTATTAATATATTTTTGTAACGATTCTTTATCAAAATTATCGCTGAAGTCATCGCATATAATTAATTCTATAAATGGATAGTTCTGTACAAGAACAGAATCAATACATTGCTCTATGTAATTATTTTGATTATAACACACAATTGCAATTGAGAATAAATCTTCAGCCACCTTTTTTACTCCTCGTTGAAAATTTTTTAAGCCAAAACTTTATGCTTTCAAATAATGCCAAAGGTAAGTAGACTATATTGAAAACCATTTTCTTTAATAAAGAATAGCTATTGTAATCTTTAATTCCAATAAATTTATATAAGCAATAATATTTTTGTAAAGCCGATAATCTGTTTTTATACGCAAAGATTTCCTTTTCATAACAATGAATCATGTCTATTCTTAAAACATCAGATTTAAATGCATTTTGATTTTTGGAGCTTATTCCTCCCATAGAATAGTAAACGGTTGGATATGATAAACATGGTATTCTTATATTGTTTCTTGTTACCTTAAGCCAAAGGGGCCAATCTTCAAGATTTCGATATTCTATATCAAAATTACAATTTAACAAGAATTGCTTATTAAATAATGCTCCAACCGCAGAAATAAGATTACGAGTGCAGATTTTAGCAAAAAGTTTTTCAGTAGGCAGATAATTCAAATAATGTATACATCTTTCTGAAGGAAAATTATAACATATTTTTCCACCAGGCTCTGAAATTACTGTTGCTTGTGACGACACAATATTTGCTCCTGTTTTTTTCGCAAAATTAAATAATTGCGTCAATGAATTGTTTGAAGTAAAGGCATCTCCAGGAGAAATAAATTTTATATATTGTCCATGTGCTATTTTGATTAAAATATTTTCATGCTTAACAATGCCTAAATTTCTCGTATTTTTCCGTACAATGATATTTTTTATGCATGAACAATCATATTTTTTCAGTATATTAAGAACCATGCTTTCTTCAAAATCAGCAGAATCATCATCTGAAACAATTAATTCTATTTCCGGGTAATCTTGAATTAATATTGATGAAAGTGTATATTCCAAATTCTGCTTATTACAGAAGACGGGTACAATAACCGAAATAAGGTCCATTTTTCTCTCATTCAAAGGCGCTGTGATGCAAAGACCATTCTTGGTATTTTTCACAAACATCTTTTGATTTCCCTTCTAAGATCATCTTACCATGACTTAGCCAAACTGCTCGGTCGCATATTTCCTTTACTTGAACAATATCGTGTGAAACAAAAAGCATTGTCGTTCCTCCACTCCTTAATTCAAACATTTTTTGTTTGCATTTTATCTGGAAAGCTGCATCGCCTACAGCCAGTACTTCATCAACTATTAAAATTTCGGGTTGAACTATCGTTGCAATCGCAAATCCTAACCTTGCTGTCATACCTGAAGAAAAATTCTTAATTGGTACGTCTAAAAAACTTGTTAATTCTGAAAACTCGACGATTTCATCGAATTTTTTCTCCATGAAGCTTTTTGAAAGTCCCATAACAGCTCCATTTAAAAAAATATTTTCTCTCGCAGTAAGCTCCGAATCAAACCCTGCTCCTAATTCTATTAAAGGAGCAATATTTCCTTTTACTGTAATCTTTCCATTTGTCGGTTTATAGATTCCTGCTATACATTTAAGCATTGTGCTTTTCCCAGAACCATTTGCTCCTATCAAACCAACAGATTCGCCTCGCCTAATGTGAAAAGAAATGTTATCCAGCGCAACAAATTCTTGATAGTTTAATTGCCCTTTAATTAATTTTACTACATATTCTTTAAAGCTGTCTGTTTTCTCTGAAGCCAAATTGAAAACTAATTTTACATTGTCAACATCTACTATATCATTAGACATATAACCTTTTCCTCCAAAAATCGTGGCATATTAAATATAAAGAAAAAATTTATCTTGCTTTTTCTTAAACGCAATAAGCCCTATTGCCATAAAAAGTACGCAGAACATGATACAAACAAAATTGTCTCTAAAGGAGGGCACTGTTCCCCATAAAATGACTTGTCTAAAATAGTCCACCACATGATATAGAGGATTAAATTTAACTACCATAAGAATTTGTGGCGGTAACATTTCTACGGGATAAAAAATAGGTGTTAAGTACATTAATGCCATTGTGAATATACCGTATAAATATAACATATCTCTGAAATATGTTGCTAATACTGTTACAAACAGTCCCATTCCAAGTGATATTAGAAAAAGATAAATCAACGGAATTGGTAATAGCAAAACTGTCCATGAAACAGGTGTCTTCGTAATCAGAATAATTATAACAACCGCAATAAGCGAATACATTAGATTAACAAAAGAAGAAATGATTTTAGATAGTGGAAATATAAATTTAGGAATATACACCTTTTTTATAAGTCCTGCTCCTTGCAAAATGGAAGTCATCGCCATAGAAGTCGACTCTGAAAAAAAAGTAAAAACTACATTACCACACAAAAAATATACTGGGAAATTAGGAATATTAAATCTGAATATATGTGAAAAGACTGCTGTCATAACCAACATCATTAAAAGTGGGCTTAATAAACTCCATGCATATCCTAAAATGGAACGTTTGTATTTCACTTTTAAGTCCCTGCTAACCAATTCTTTTAAAAGCCATTTATATTTTAATAGACCTTCAAAATAAGATCTAATTTGAGAAACTATATTCATAATGTTCTACCTATTCCCATACATTTTTTCATAGTAATTCCGGTACTCTCCACTTACAATTTCTCGCCACCAATTCTTATTATCAAAATACCATTGAATTGTCTGTTTGATACCGTCATCAAAACAAGTAGTAGGTTTCCATCCTAGTTCGCGTTTTATTTTTTCAGGATCAATCGCATAGCGCCTGTCATGTCCCTTACGATCAGCAACAAAACAAATTAAATCCTCGGTTTTTCCAAGGCTATGTAGAATAGTTTTCACAACTTGCAGGTTGGTTCGCTCGTTATGTCCGCCAATATTATACACCTCTCCGATTCTTCCGTGGTGTATAATCAAGTCAATTGCAGAGCAATGATCTTCCACATAAAGCCAATCACGCACATTTTCTCCTGTTCCATAAACGGGCAGAGGCTTATTTCCCAAAGCGTTAATAATCATAAGCGGAATTAACTTTTCCGGGAAATGATAAGGCCCATAGTTATTAGAACATCTTGAAATTGTAGCAGGTACTCCGAATGTTCTGCAATATGATTGAACAAGTAAGTCTGCTGATGCTTTCGAAGCTGAGTATGGACTGGATGTATGAAGCGGGGTTTCTTCAGTAAAAAACAAATCTGGACGATCCAAGGGTAAGTCACCATACACCTCGTCAGTAGAAACTTGATGAAACCTCTTTGCCCCATATTTTCTACATGCGTCTAAAAGTACGCTTGTACCAATAATATTGGTTTGCAAAAACAGCTCCGGATTTTCAATTGAACGGTCCACGTGGCTTTCAGCTGCAAAATTCACTACCATATCTGGCTTTTCTTCTTCAAAAATTGCGAATATTGCTTTTCTATCCGTAAGATCTGTTTTGTACAATTTAAAATTGGGATTAGTTTTAACATCTTTTAAAGTGGATAAATTTCCAGCATAAGTAAGACAATCTACGCACAAGAGACGATAGTCTGGATACTTTTTTGTAATGTAAAAAATAAAATTTGAGCCAATGAATCCTGCTCCACCAGTTACAAGTATAGTCATATTATCATTCCCCTCTTAGATTTTTCCGTCCGCTACTCGGAGTAAGTGCTGCCCATAGGGTGATTTCCCATAGCTTTTTGCGGATTGAATCAGCTGTTCCGCTGTAATCCACTGATTCCTAAACGCCACTTCCTCCAATGCGGAAATTTGCACTCCTTGCCTTTTTTCGATCACCTTGACAAACTCCGCTGCCTCAGCTAATGAATCCATTGTTCCTGTGTCCAACCATGCGAAACCACGACCAAGAGTAATCACATCTAAGTTGTCATTTTCCAAGTAAATTTTATTCAAATCTGTAATTTCCAGTTCGCCTCTAGCAGATGGTTTTATGGTTTTTGCGTATTCGCAAACCTTGTTATCATAAAAATAAAGACCTGTAACAGCAAAATTCGATTTGGGGTGAACGGGTTTTTCCTCTAAAGAAATAGCCTTCCCGCTCTGATCAATCTCCACTATTCCAAATCTTTCAGGATCATCTACATAATACCCAAATACAGTGGCTCCACTTTTTCTACTGACTGCTTTTCTTAAATTTGAAACCAATCCTGCACCATAAAAAATGTTATCGCCCAATATCATGGCACATGCGTCTTTACCTATAAATTCTTCACCCAAAATGAATGCCTGAGCCAATCCATCGGGTGACGGCTGTTCCTTATACGATAAATGAGTTCCAAAATTCGAGCCATTACCTAAGAGATGTTCAAAATTCGGTAAATCATTTGGGGTGGAAATAATTAGGATATCTTGAATTCCAGCAAGCATTAAAGTAGAAAGTGGATAGAAAATCATTGGTTTATCATAAACCGGCAGAAGTTGTTTTGATGTTACCATCGTGAGCGGATACAGCCTTGTGCCGCTTCCGCCTGCCAAAATAATTCCTTTCATGACTCTTTCCCCCGTTAATCAAATTTATCTTTGGCAAAATTGTTGGATGCTTATTCAAATATAATAACATATTAGTGTTACAATTTCAAAATTAAAATGCAGCTAAATGATGTGTTTATAAATAAATCTATAAAACATGGTCTTATCTGACAGAATTGTCGCAATAAATCATCATAATATGATCAAATACTCTGTCAAGCTCAAATTGTTCTATTTGTTCTTTCCCTTTATGGCTCAAGTCTTGTTGCAACGATACATCCCAATAGAGTAAGTTTAACTTTTCTTCTAGTTCCCCTTGATTGCCACTCTCAAACAATAGCCCCGTCTTTCCTTCTTCTACTAGCTCCCTGTGTCCTTTAATGTCACTGGCAATCACCGGAAGGCCGCAGGCCATCGCTTCCATCACATTGAATGGTAGTCCCTCAATAAGACTTGTAGTAACACATGTGTCACCGATGCAATATAAAAATTTCATATCTTGCATGTAACCCAAAAATTTAATTTGATTTCCCACATGCAGTTCTTTGACAAGCGCTTTACACTCTTCCAACATGATTCCCTCGCCCGCCAGCAGCAACTTAGCATTTGGTGTTTGTACGCATATATTAGCAAAAGCACGTATTAGCAGGTTTTGATTTTTTCGCTTTGAAAATTCCGCCGCATACACAAACAAAAAATCGTTTTCAGGAAATCCACTCTGTTTTCTCAGTGCACAGCGTTCCTCGTGTGAAACCGGTTGGAATTTTGATAATTCAATCCCCATTCCGTTAATATAAAATAGCTTGTCCCGATACAATCTGTGCTTTTCCGCAATATCATAATCCTCATGGTTCATGACCATAAGTACACTAGTCACATGGGCGCAAATTTTTTCCGGCAAAAGGTAAATCCATTTTCTGAGTCCGTCATTCTCGTTAAAGAGATAGCCATGAATCGTACAAAACACTTTTGGCTTTCTATGTATGAGAATAATCGCTGCACGTACCACTGCGCTTGCAAGAGCAGTGTGGGTGCTGACTATGTCAAAATTTTGTGCTGTTAATATCTTTTTAGCTGCAAAAATCGCTTTTACATTTTGGAAACTCAACAAATTTTTATAAAGCGGAAGTGCCACCACATGGTCGGCGTATGGGATGAGCTCACTCTTATTTGCAAGTACCCACACTTCATACCCGCGTTCATGAAATGCCTTTAAATAAGGCAAATGAAAATTATTAATATGTGATATTGTGGAAGCACAGAACAAAACTTTTTTCAGCATATTTTTATTCCCTACACGATCTGTTCCTAATCTTTACCTATTTGATAATTTTAATTGAACTGACTCTTTTCCATAAAACTTAGCTACCAATTGATTTCTCCAATCGGATCCATCTTCAACTATGTCATTTTCACACAGTAAGTATGGCTTTACGGAATAATCCTTTACCTGCACTGTTTTTTGAGAGGTATCCTGATAAGCAAGGATACGTTGATTTGCTTCTGTGTCATAAGTCTTTGCATCCCCATTCAATAACGATTGTACAGCACTCACGCTGGTTGGAAGTCCGCTAAATTGAGGTTTCCCGTCAGTGCCTTTAGCAACAGTACACAAGCCGATACTGGTGCAAAAAAACAGTACCGCCATCACAATAGATATTTGTCCAGCATATCTTCTTCCTATACTCAGCATATCCTGAATTACATTCTTCCAATTTGGTTTATTGCAAAATATCTGCCCCTCTATCTTTTTAGAAATCCAACCTAGAAAATAAAAAAGGTTCATTAAAACCAAAATGCAGTAACTGTAATAGACTATATTGATAAGTCGTTCCGGAAGACTTAAACCAAGAGCATAAAATGGCGGGGTCACTTGCGAACAATAAATGCAAAATGATAAAACCGAAAAAATCAACGGATGCTTAAAAGAAATTTCTGAATCACGTACAATTCTGTAAATAAAGGGAATCAAAAACAGCCACGCAATCACAACCGGCACCGTTGTGGAATTACAAACACTATATGCTCCATAAACAAAAGAAAGAATGATTGCCTTAATTGCATTCGGATGACCAACTGAGGCCTGTCGTATAGCATTTCCAGGGGCCGTCACACTGATAATAAGTCCTGCCAGAGAAAATGTAAAAATCGCGGAAAGCATAATTGCATGTCTGTTTTTCTGTATCGCATGATAAGCCATAATAAAAAACAAAATAATAACAGTAGTTAAGGCAGTGGTATAATTACCCCCGCCTATTAAAAATCCTAATATTGATGAAAAAGCCGCGTAAAATATTTTAGCAAAGGGATTGTCGCTCTTTAAATATAAAAGTACCAAGCTAAACAGTATCAAAGTCAGGGAATAGAAAAACGTATAAAGTATTCCTCCACTATACCAATAAAAACCTTCTACCGGAGAATACATGAACTGAATAGATAAAATCAAAATCAATAAAGAGATAATAATAAAATTATATTTATCCGTTTTCATGTAATCCAATAAAAAGACTTTTAGAAGCATTAGAGTCCCGATGACAAATGAGAACAATAAAATTATTGGTGTCCACATATAAAAATTTTCACCAAAAATAGCTGGCTGAAGAGCATTTAAAAAAAGGCCGGAAAAAGTGCCCTGCCACCCAAAGTAGGTCACATCGACTTGCCGGCAGGCGCTGTAAAGAGTTTGAATAAAAGAATGTGTTTTCATCCATGTTTGTGCAGTAAGAAATCCAAATGCATAATCATCAACGCTTGAATGATCATATCTACTAATCAGCAGTAACGGAATTAATGATAGCACAAAAATCAAGAATGTTACAATTCCAATTTTTCGTTTCAGTGTATTTCCATCAGGAATACTTTTATCCATTTCATAACCTCTTTAGCCAAACTTTTGGTATTTACTTTAGCGTCTTTCCATTAAGCAAAAACATGCCGGGCATAATACTACATTTCTTCGCTTTGATTCACAATACCTTTGAAAACGGTCATAAACAGAATTTTAATATCGAATAGGAATGTCAAGTTTTCTATGGTAATAAATATCGCATTTCACACGCTCTTCGGTGGAGATATCTATACGGGTTTTGCCGGAAGGTATTCGTGTAAAGCGGAAGTAAGTTTGCTTTCAATCCTGCTTTCTCACAAGCATCAATAATATCCTCCAAGCATAGAAAACTCAGTGATACAAGTCAAATACAGGCATGTAAAAGGGCAAGTACCCCATTCAGCATTTTTGGGGTTTCTTTTATAATTTTTATCTTCAAATTATAGTTGCGCACTTTTTATATTATACAATATTACGGAATTATTAACAATACAGTTATATGACGTATCTGTGAAATTTACGGAAAATATTGTATGTCTTTTTCATTGATGGTATAATAAAAAACACTTGATTTGGATATTTAAATACACAAAATGAAAGCTGGTTTGTAATGTTAGCCTATAACTTACTCCTTTTATTCATTGTCGTCTTAGGCATATTGGTTTGTGAAATCAAAAAGAGTCGACTCAACAACGCTATTTTTCTTGGTGTTACCGGTGTCGCCATGATTGTGCTGTCAGCTTTGCGAGCAAACACTGTCGGTATTGATTATAAGCAGTACCAAACTTATTTCACCCAAGTCCATGACGGCGGCTGGTCGTTTCTCATCAGCTCCGCCAATGGATACCGCATTGAGCCGGGTTACAGCCTGTTAAACTACTTGGTTTCACTTTTCACCAGTGATGTTCGAATTTATATGTTAATTGTCTCCATCCTTGTAATAACACTGACCGTTATTTTACTGTACAAGTACTCGCCGATTCCGTGGGTCGGTATGTTTGTATTCGGTAGTTTTGGCTTCTTTGGCAATTCGCTCAGCTTTCTCCGCCAGTCGATTGCCATTGCGATCTTCTTGTTTGCAATCGAGTTTTTGAAAAATAAAAAGCTTGTGCCTTATCTTATCATTATCCTTTTGGCTGCCAGTTTCCACAAGGCAATGTTAATAATGATTCCGGTTTACTTTATCGCACATATCAAAATCAATTGGAAGTCTCTTACGACATATGCTGTACTGACTGCTTTCATCATGGGCTTATCATGGCCGTTGTTTAATGTGGTAACAAAATACGTGTACCAGTATTATGCTACTCAAGAAGGCCTGTACTACATGCAAGGGCGCGACTGGCAGACTGCCGCGATCCCTGTTGCCACTATGGTGACGATTTTAATTCTAAAGGACTTTATCCTAAAGCGCGACCCGAAGAATGTCGTTCTGATTAACTTCTCAATTTATTCCGGGCTGCTCTACATCATGACCTGCCAGCATTTCCTGTTCCAGCGCTTTGGTATGATGTTCTTCACTTCCGCTTTCTTACTTATTCCCGAGATGCTTGCCAGTGTTGGCGTGGACAGCAAACAGGCGGAAGTGCTCAATAACATAGAAACACTAAAGGCCACCAATAATAAAGAGCAAAAGAAAAAAGCACTTCAGGAGCGCCGCCAAATCAAAAGCAATCAAAACATGCACAAGTACATTTATTACTACGCAACGGTCGCTGTACTGTTTGTTGGCTTCTTGTACAATGTCTGGATATTGATGCAAAACCGAATTAATTTAATTCCTTATGTAACATTTTTCACTCAGAAATAAACTTGTATAACAGATAGAGATAACGCCGGACGTTGAAGTTAAGTTTCAACGTGCGGCGCTTTGTTTTGTTCCTCAACATTATCTTTCTCCTAGGCGACCCCACCACTGGAGGCCGGCTTTTCACGTAATCTCAGCCATCATTCACAATTGCTCAAATAGAGTAACCTCTTTTAAATTGTTTCCTCAGGAAAACAATAGCACCAAGTATCCAGCAACTGATTCCCAAATTCTACAGAGTTTTGGAACGCAGTTTCTCTATCTTTCCCGAAAGTATAACAGAGCATAATAGGATGAAAAAACGATAGACCCCAACTCTGACATTTTCCGAGATAAAGTCTATCGCTCCGAATACTGTGTAAGGCAATCCGATACGCACATGGAACGACGTATCGAACAGTTCCAAAATCATATCAGGTCAGATTCTACGCTTGGCCGTTCGCGGACCTATGTCCGCTATCTGATAAAGCAAGCTATGCAATTTATTTCTGTTTAATCGACCCCCTTGGATTCTGGTTGCTGTTGTTCGGATTGGTCGGTCTGATTATGGCTAATCTGGTTTCTTAGTTTAAATTTACCGACAAGCTCTTTCATAACTTGCGCTTGCCCGGACAATTCTTCACTTGCTGCGGCACTTTCTTCGGCAGTTGCAGAGTTAGTCTGCACGACACCTGAAATTTTATCAACACCCAGCGTGACCTGACCAATTGCATCTGACTGCCGATTTGACGCTTTTGAAATTTGCTCTACGGTATCCGAAACCGCTTTTGCACTGTCCACGACGCGCAAGAGTGATTTTGCAGTTTCATCCGCAATTCTTGTGCCGTTCTCTACTTGTTTCATTGAATTCTCAATCAAAGCGGTGGTATCTTTAGCTGCTTCTGCACTCTTACTGGCCAGATTTCTTACTTCGTCCGCTACAACAGCAAAGCCCTTGCCCGCCGCACCTGCTCTTGCTGCTTCCACAGCCGCATTCAGTGCAAGTATATTCGTTTGGAACGCGATATCTTCAATCGTTTTAATAATTTTTCCAATTTGGCTGGACGAATCATTAATTTGAGACATAGCAGAAATCATTTCACCCATATAGTGATTGCTTGTCTCTATTTCAGAGCGAACGTGGTCTACATTTACACTTGCTTCGGCTGCATGTTCCGCATTATCTTTCACCTGTGTGGATATGTCAGTGATCGATGCGGAAAGCTCTTCGATGGAGCTTGCCTGTTCAGTAGCGCCCTGTGCCAATGCCTGCGCACCATTGGATACTTGTTCGGAACCACTTGAAACTTGCTCTGAAGCCTGATTAATTTGCCCTAGTGTACTATTTAATGATGTAAGGATACCTTGATATGCATTACCTAACGCTTGATAATCGCCTATATAGTCCATGTTGAAGGGAGCGTCTAAGTTGCCCTGTTCCACCTCAGCAAGGTTTTCTGTGATATCGGTTATGTAGGCTTTTATCGACGCAGCGGATTCAGTAAAAGCTGCACCAAGCTGCCCTATTTCATCCTTTGAATCCACACTGATCTGAACATTTAAATCTCCCTTTGCCATCCTTTGGGCAGCGTCTGCCATGACTTTTACCGGCTTGCTGATACTGCGCGCTATCTTTAAGGCAATTATAAGAGAAATAATGAAAGAAGCTAAAACAAATATAATAATAGTTAGCTTTGCTGTGTTTCCTTGAGAGTTAAGATTTGCGGCTATTTGATCACCGGTTGTTGTCTTCTCGCTAATCAACGAATTAATAGAAACTGCAACCTTATCTGAAATAGGGTTACACTGCTCTGTCATAAGTTCTTGGGCTTCCGCATTCCTATATTGCTTTGAAAATTCTACAACTTGATCACTTATAGTTCTATACTTAGCCAGATTATCCTTGATATCATTATAATAACTTAGTTCTTTTTCATTAACCATTGATTTTTTCATGTTTGCAAAACTGGTGTCTATTTTTGCGTTTGTCTGAGTAAGTTGGGTGGAATATTTGTTCAATGCTGCGGCGTCAGTCGAAATTATAACGTCTCTGATATTTGTACGGCTTTCATTAAATTCCGCATTAAAGAGTCCAACATCTCCTTGAGAAAAGCCATAGTTGTTTAAAGCTTCTCTATAACTTGTGTCCATGAGTGTCATTTGGCTAAGACCGACTATGCTCGCAACACTGGAAATGATTGCTACTAAAATAAAGCCTAAAATCAACTTCTTGCCGATTTTGATATTTTTTAACATATAAATACCCCTCTTACATATTTATTTATCTAAATAATCCATGAATTCTTCCCCAAGATATTATATAAAAAGGCCGTAGCACAGTACTGTACCACGGCCACAAAATATGGTAACCCGGCTGTCATTGTAAACATTAGACCCGTGGCTTTGCGTCCCCGCCTTTCGACGGGTTTGCTATCTTCATCAACCTTGTTTTATTATAGAAAATTATGGATCAAAGCCTTGCCTTAAGGCCAATTCCGTTTTCAATCTGAAAACAGAATTGGCTTTGACTAGTTTGAATTTGATCGGTGCTATTTATTCTTCAGAAAACTTTATCCTCAAATCCAAGCCATCGGCTTTAGCCGATGTAATTGACTTCCTTGAGGAGTTTATTGTGCAGAACTGCGCCTATGTGTGCACAGTCAATCTTAAGCGTTTCACCATAGCTTTTCGCCGCACGGGCCATATCACCCAAACCATAGCTGCCCAGAGCAATCAGATAGTAGCAGTGTGCCTTGTTGCGAATACTCAGATTTTCATCGAAAAGCTGCAAATCTGGAAGGGAAACCGCAAAATAATCGATATTTACGATATCAAAAATATGTTCCTCACCGTAATCCACCAGCTTGTGGAACCGTGCCAAAGCAGCATCTTCGCGGCCTAACGCCCGGTTTGCCAAGCCCTGATACAGGATGAGGTCAGCGGGCTGATCATTATAATACATCATGCCGGCAGGCTCCTCTGTGCCAACGGCGGCACGTTCCAGATTGGCATTTCCGGCATCCTCGTTGCCCAGATGCTTTTCTGCCAATCCAAGATAATAGTAGATGTTATTATCCTTTGCACCTTCCAGCTTGCCCTCGCCCAAGTTGTGCGGGAACACAAGCGCTTTTTCCAGCAGTTCCTTAGCCTTTGCTGCGTCGCCTGCCTTAAGGGCCAGACGACCAAGCTGGACGAGGGAAACGGAGTACTGAGTGGTGACCTTTCCTTCTCCGCCCTCC
>WSSedL1CaDRAFT_10001644_pt1 | contig 12599 bp, 14 predicted proteins | sample WetSurSL1Cattail_FD_9464 | JGI IMG/M metagenome (IMG submission 9464)
CTCAGGATTATTTTATAGAACTTGCAAAACAGCTCGAAGGCTTCGGCGCCGATATTATTACAATAAAAGATATGGCAGGTTTAATTCCGCCTCAGGTAGCCGGACCTCTAATCAGAGAATTGAAAAAAGAAATTTCCGTCCCTATTGATATTCACACCCACTGTACTCCGGGTTATGGCATACCTACCCTTTTAGTCTCAATGATTAACGGCGTGGATATTATAGACACAGTTATAATGAATTTTGCAGGCGGACCTGCGGCTCCCGCTTTTGAAGTAATGCAGATTTTTGCAGATAAATTAGGGCTTGATACCGGAGTAGACCTTGAAGCTGTCGCCGATATTAACAGAGAGCTTTTAGGCATACGGCAGGAACTTGAAAATTTTGATACTACAAAGAAATTCCCTCGTCCATTTGATATTGCAAAAGATAAGCTTCCGCCTGAAATTGACGCGGTTTTCGATAATGCTATTGAGCTTGCTAAAGCGGAAAAATATGACGAATTAGTTGAAGAATGCGCTAAAATTGACGAATATTTTAACTTCCCTGGACCAAACCAGATAGTAAAAGACGCTGAAATTCCTGGCGGTATGTATACCAACATGCTTGCGCAGTTAAAACAGGGCAAATTAGATCATTTGCTAAACGACGTTATGAAAATTGTACCTGATGTAAGATTAGCCGCCGGATTGCCTCCGCTTGTAACCCCTACAAGTCAGATTGTTGGCGCTCAGGCTGTTAACTGTATAGTAGATAAAACAAAAGGTCAGCCATTTTATACTACAAAATCGGTACAGTTTGTTAATCTGGTAAAAGGCGTTTACGGAACGACTCCTTATCCTGTAGATCCGGAGTTTAGAGAATTTCTAACCGGTTCAAAAGAAGAAGTACCTTATGACACTTCAAAATACAAAAAACAGGACAACCCTTCTTTCCCGGAATTTGAAGGCGCAAAACTTGCGGCAAACGAAAAAGAAGAATTATTACTTGAGTTATTCCCTGCGGTTGCAGGCAACTTCTTAAAGAAAAAGAGAGAAACGGAATACCATGCAATTCTAGAAGAAAGAGAAAGAAAGCGCCAGGAAGAATTAGCAAAGATTCCGCCGGAACCAGAAATGACGCCGGAAGAAAAAGAAGCTTATCTTCAGGAAGGTTTGTATAACGGCTGGTAATAGATAAGAAAGGACGTTATCGGAAGTTCACTTTTTTTGAATTATTTTTAACCGCAGAGCGTAAAAGTTCTGCGGTTATTTTTTTAATGATTTTATTTTATAGATTCGTAAGCCATAATAGCAGCTTCGGCGCGGGTTAAGCCTGCTAAAGGAATAAAGTTTACGCCATATAATTGCTGCCAGCCTTCGGCTTCTTCAGGAGTAACAATTTTTTCCGGATCAAACTCAAACGTATCGCTATCTACGTAGATTCCCTTTAAAGCTAAATGCTGAACTGCTTCAAAAGCGGGATGGGTGTTCCACAAATCTTTATAAGGGAAAAGCTGACATCCGGCTTTGAGCAGAACATTCTGAACAGCCTCTACTTCAACTTCGCGCGGATTTATCCCTTTTGCAACTGCAATCGCCGCAAGGGCTCCGGCGGCCTGCCCAATTAACATAGAAACTGGTTGAAGCCGCGAGCATCCGTTAACTATATGGGTTACCGATATGCTTTTTTCAGCAACTACAAGCCCCTCTGTTTCTGCCGGAATAAGGCATCCTAATGGAATCTGGAAAGGCGCATTAGCCGGCAGGTTCTCTTCTAATCTTTCGCCAGGCGCGCGGAAAGCGGCGCTGTGATGATGATCGAGGAAGTAGTCGCCTACTGCAATGCCGTCTCTTTGTAATGGCGGTCTGAACGAGCCTTCTGCGGGGACCACGTCTTCTTCAACCATAAGCCTAACGCCTTTGACTCTGCGGCTCTCTCTTACGTACGGGATAAACGGCAGGTTGTCTTCAGTTGGGAATTCGTCTGTGGCTAAACCCCATTCGGGATGACCAAGTTTTGTCTGCATGTAATGCACATAAGCTAAAGTAAGCTCTTTTGCTTTTCTAAAATGTTCCGGCCGGGAAGAAATATCTTCGTAAATTTCTAATGTAGTAGGGTAATCGTTTGATCTGAAAGGCCAGTTAAGCAGATATTTATCGTTTGGCAAGGCCGCGTAAGAAATAAAACTATTCCAATCGTGCAATTTGTGGTTTAAGTATTTTTCATCTGTAGTATTGCTATCCACCGCGGTAGAATTTATAAACAATTCCGGGTTGTAGTTCTTCGGTTCAGGCACGGCGGGAGCTTTGCCCGGATATTTTTTTAAGATTGCGCAAAAAGTCATATCCTGCACTTCGCCGTCCGCAAGTTCGGGAGCGTGCGGTTCAAGAGTATCAGCTTTTGAATCGCGTCCAAGCCGATAGGGAACGTCGGCCAATGCAAGAACGTCGCCATACTCGGTAGCTTCAATAGTTATATCCGCTTTAATTTCCAATTCGGCGTCGTTTGTATCTTTAACAACTGCGCCAATAATTTTATCTCCGTTTTTTAAAACTTTTACAAGTTTACGTTCAAAAAGGAAAGTGAGATTTTTTTCTGCGTTAGCTATCTCATGCAAAAAGTCTTTTCCCTTTTTAGGTTCAAAACAGGTAAGGCTGATCCATCCGGTAAAAGTTTTATCAGCGCCGCCGTAGTAGTCTTCAATTTTTTTTCTAAGCTCGCCAAAAATTCCGCCTCCGAGGGCGTATTTATTTCCGTCAAAAGCCGATACCGCGGCAGAGGTAATCATACCGCCAAGCCAGGGGGTTTCTTCCACAATAATAGTTTTGGCGCCAAGACGCGCAGCCTGTATGCCTGCCGCAACGCCGCTTGTTCCGCCTCCAATAATCAGTATGTCGTATTTATTGTCCATAATTGAATGTAAGATTTATTCGTTAATTGGTTATTAAAAATTTTGTTTTGCGACGATCTTTGATCTAAAAATCAAAATAAACAAGAATGGATGTATTTTAACTGTAACATTAGATTAAGGCAGCAAAAAAATACTTTCATAAATCGCTCGTCTTTTAGGGCAAAAATAATAAAAGATATACTGTATTCAAACCCGTAAAAGTAAAAAACCCCAATATCCATTGCTATTTATTAACAATTGTTATCGTTTCTGAAATCAGGCGGGATTATTTTAGAAATAAAAAATATGAAAAAATTTATATTCAGCCGTAATCATCTTGAAACAGAGTTCATTAAAATAGACAGCCGCCGCTGCAAGGCATGCTGGAACTGCGTGGAAAATTGTTCGCGCGGAGTAATAGGCAAAATTAATTTTTTAGGACACAAACATGCGCATATAGATAATCCTGAAAAATGCATCGGCTGTTTGCGCTGCGTTAAGGCCTGCGATAAAGGCGCAATTACAGCGTTAAAAATAATTAATAGGAAAGAAAAAAATGGAACAGAAAATAATAAAGAAGCCGTTTAATAAGCGTGCGTTTATATCCGTGGCTATGTTTGTTTCAGGAATTGCATTGCCAGTTTCTGGAATAATGAATCACAATTTACAATTTTCTCTTTTTACGCCGGAAAGACATTTCTGGATGAGCGTACACAATACATCAGCCATATTGTTTACAATTTTTGCTATAACCCATATAATCTTTAATAGAAAAGCGCTGAACGCTTATTTAAACAAAGTAAAAGGAATAGCTCTAAGCAAAGAAGCTATAACAGCGATTGTATTAGTGTTGTTTATTGTGTTTGCCGTTTCTTCGCATGCGTTTCATATAAGGTGAAAAGAATAAAAAAAGTCCTTCTCAATTAATTGGGAAGGACTTTTTGCTAATATAATTTTGCGCGGCAAATACGCAAAAATTAGTTTTCATCTTTAGGCGGCGTAAGTTTTTTCTGATGAGAAGCTACCCGCGCTTCAAGAAGAAACAGAATATCTTCGGAAATATTAGCCGCATGGTCTGCCGGTTCTAAGACGTCAGTGGATATGCCTAAATTATTTAAGTAATAAAAATTTTCTTGCAGAAGAGAAATCATTAGCGGTCATTGTATAAAAATAAACTCCGCTGGATAACTTACTTCCGTCAAATTGGATTTCATAATTCCCGGCATTTTTATTTTCATTAACCAATTCCCGTACTGCCTGACCAAGCGAGTTAAAGACTATTAGTCTTACATGGCTTGTTGAAGAAATGGAGTATTTAATTACTGTAGAAGGATTAAATGGATTAGGGTAATTCTGAGAAAGAGAAAAACCTGAAGGAAGCATTGCGCCTTGTTTAACGGATGTTGGGTTAATTATGGTTGTATTAACACTTTTATAAATACCAGCTTGAGTCCCGATGTAAATACAGTCATCTGAAGAAATTACATTATCGACGCCAGTCCATGTTGGCGACTGGAAAATAGTATCGCTACACATATTTTCCCAACTATTGCCATGATCTGTTGATCTTATTACGCCGCCAATAGCATTAACTCCCAAAAGCATGCCTTTTGAATTTATTTTTATACTACTGATAGTAGGAGCTAAACTGCACTGCTTATCGCTTACGGCTGTCCAGTTGTCGCCGTTATCCGTTGACTTATAAAAGCCGCTATTTGAGAACGAAAATGCAAATACTATGTCAGAAGCTGCCGACATTGCGAAAATCGAAGTCCCCTGCAGCCAACCACTTTCTACCGGGTGCCATGTTGTGCCATCGTCGGAAGAACACCAGATAGTGTTACTGCCATACTCGTTATAGGAGTAAATATAGTTTTTAAAATCCGCAACAAGTACTGTTGTTGAGCTGGCATTTGAATATTTTGAAAGTGTTGAGACTTTCGTCCATGTAATTCCATCATCAGTAGAACGACATACAGATACGAGCGATGTACTATCTGCATATTCGGCGTCATACAAATAACCGTTTGGGCAACTCGCTATCGAAATAATACTTCCAGTAAAAGAATGAATGGAGTTCCATGTATTGCCATTATCGCTTGATCTATATGCTTTTGAATCAGTTTTAACTAAAATATAATTATTTGGTTTTGCAATAATAGAAGTTATTATACCAAGACCCTGAGACGATAATGGAGCCAGAGCAGTCCAATTGCCGCCCTTATCAGTTGAACGATATACTTTTCCACTGTCATCTGAAGGACTTGTACCGGCATACAATATGCCATTAGTATCAGAGGCTATACAGGTTACATTGGTGGGGGACCCAGATAAATATTGCCAATAGTTTTGGCTGAATGTAGAAATGGCTATTGATAAGAATAAAGCAAATGTTAGAAGTGGTCGCATATTTTTTCCCTTTAGTTTTGTCGTTTTTAAATTTTAATCAACTTTTCAATGCCTGTTATAATTACCAAAAGAGATAATATTTAATCAGCGGTCGCATATAATTTTTCTTGTTTGTAAGTTCTTCTTCAGTTATACTACTGAAGACACGTCCTAACCCTCCTCGATTTCCCCTTTTAGTTCTAATTCGCTATTGCTTCTTTGTCGATTCAGTTTTTAGGACTCATCTACCTATAACACATGTCTTTTTTTTGCTGAACCAAGAAATCACCCGGATTTTAATTCTCGCCTTCACCTTTCTTGCTCTTATTTTGTAAAAGTACCGTTATAATCCTGTAAAAGCAAATTATTTGCCTAAAATCAGATAAAGTCTTAGTTGTTGCGCGTGTTCTAAATATCAGTTTTGGATTGACATTAATGATAATTATCTTTATCTTAATTAAGATACTAATGATTAAAAAAGTGGGACGGATAATAAGGCGGAGATTGTTTGAATGAATAGCACTAAAGGATTTTCCTTTGTTAAAAATTAATTGCATCCGATTATGAATACTATCGCTTAATTAAAAGCATAATTGTATCATACAATCAGGGAGCTATCATGAAATATCAAATTCGTTTTCTGACTTTTTCTTTTTTACTTATCGGTTTTTCAAACTTTTTTGTTAGTTGCAGCGGTGAAAATAGTTTAACTTCGCCGCCTTCTGAAAAAAACCAGAAATCAAATACTAATATTATGAGTTTGTGTAAAAACCTTACGTCTGATGATACCCTTATTACATTGCCCCAAAGTGGGAAAGCACTTCTTGTAAAAAAAGATGCTGATACAAATAGACTAAAACAATTAGACGCTTACATTGCTACCCATGTAATTTCCTATAAAAAACCAACTACTGCAAATCCAAACGCATTATCTATATGAAAAATATAATTTGTTCTTTAATAATATTTTTATCATTTATTTCTTTAGATTGTTCATCAGAATATGTTGTTAATGGGCATTATTCTAAAGAAAATTTATATAAAGATTTTAACAAATCTTGTGATGATAGAAGTATTGAAATTACATTAACTAATGACAGCTCGTTTGTAGCGCCTTATGGAGCAAGCGTATCAAACGATACTCTTGTTTTGCATAAAGACGGGCAAAAGCTAAATAACGAGTATTTGCAAATAAGCAAAGTAAAAGACGCAAGGTATAAAAAACAATGGTTAGGGCTCCCGCTTGGATTACTTGCTGGAGTGGCAGTTAGCGCTATTTGTGTCGGAACTAAAGTTATACCCATAAAATCTCATAACTCTTATGATTATCTCTCTGCAATTGTATATGAAGTCCCCCTAGGGATTATAATTGGGACTACTGTCGGTTGGTTTATAGGGTATTCTTATGTCTATAGCTTTAATCCGTAAATTGTTCGTTACAAATATTTGTAAATAGAAAGTACGTAAAAAGTTATGCAATAATTTGAATCCGAAGGATTAAATAAAATCTGTAATCCTTTGGTTTTTTAACAACGATTAACGCATAGAACAAAAACAAAAAAGTCCTTCTCAATTAATTGGGAAGGACTTTTTGTTAATTTAATTTTGTGCGGCAAATACGCAAAAATTAATTTTCGTCTTTGGGAGGCGTAAGTTTTTTCTGATGAGAAGCTACCCGCGCTTCAAGGAGGAATAAAATATCTTCGGAAATATTAGCCGCGTGATCTGCAAGACGCTCAATGTGCCGGCTAAGAATAAGCAAATGAGAACAGGGTTCGATAAGTTCGGAATTGCTTTGCATTTTTGTGATTAAAAACTTAAATATTTTTTTGTTATATCCGTCTACAATATCGTCGTTATCAATTACTTTATTTGCAAGTTCAATGTCGTTATTAATAAACGCGTCAATTGTTCTTTTGAGCATATCTTTTGCCTGCTTGCCCATATCTACAATCTGCGATTCTTCAATCAGCGCTTTTTGAGCTGTAGTTTTTTTAACTCTCTGCGCAATATTTACTGCAATATCGCCGCATCTTTCAAGCTGATTATTAATCATCAGAGCCGACATAATAAACCTCAAATCGCTGGCTACAGGCTGAAATAAAGCGAAGATATTAGCGCACTGAGTCTGGATAAGATTGTCATAAGCGTCAATTTCCAGATCTTTTGCTTTTATTTCCTTAAATAATTCAGCCTGAGCGTTTTCCAATGCATTTAAGGCGCTATCAACCTGCTGGTCGACCAATGAAGCCATCTGGAGCAGACTCGATTTTAGTTTATCTACTTCAAGATTAAAATGTAACTGCATAAAAAATCCTTTTTTTTAATTAACCGAACCGGCCGCGAACGTAATCTTCCGTTTGCTTTTTAGCCGGAGACATAAATATTTTGCTTGTAACGTCAAACTCAACTAACTCGCCAATGTAAAAGAACGCCGTATAATCGCTTACTCTGGCGGCCTGCTGCATATTGTGAGTAACAATAACAATTGTATAATCTTTCTTTAGTTCAAAAATTAAATCTTCAATTTTAGTAGTAGAAATAGGGTCAAGCGCGCTTGCCGGCTCATCCATTAGAATAACTTCAGGGTCTACGGCAAGAGTTCTTGCTATGCAGAGCCTCTGCTGTTGACCGCCGGAAAGATTAGCTCCGGAGTCGTCTAAGTTATCCTTTACTTCGTCCCACAAAGCCGCTTGTTTCAAGCATTTTTCTACAATTGGAGCGATAATTTTTTTGTTTCTGATGCCGTTCAGTCTAAGGCCTGCGGCAACGTTATTAAATATTGACATAGTTGGGAATGGGTTCGGTTTTTGAAAAACCATTCCGACTCTCTTACGCAGTAAAACAGGATCTTTTTTAGATAATTCCTCATTATCCATCATAATTGATCCGGTAATAGAACCGCCGACAACTTCGTGCATTCTGTTTAGGCATCTGATAAAAGTAGATTTGCCGCATCCGGAAGGACCGATAATAGCTACGGCTTTGTTCTTTGGGATATCTAAAGAGATATTATGAAGAACTTTGGTTTTACCATAGTAAGCGTCAAGATTCTTTATTGATAATTTTATATCCATAAGTTAAAAGACCTAATTCGTTTTATATTTTGATCTGGTTATAATTCTAAATAGTAAACTAAGAATGGAAATCAGTAGTATTAGAACTAAAGCAGCCGTCCAGGCTTGTTGATTCCAGTCTTCAAATGGGGATTTTGCGTAATCGTAAATATAGACGGTCAACGAAGCCATTGGCTGTCCGATATTGGTAGACCAAAATCTGTTTCCCAAAGCTGTAAAAAGCAAAGGAGCGGTTTCGCCGGCTGCGCGTGATAACCCCAACAGTACGCCGGTCGCTATTCCTTTCCATGCAGTTCTTAAAACAATTGCAATAGTCGTTTTCCATTTAGGCAATCCAAGAGCCAATCCCGCTTCGCGTAAGGAACTTGGAACAAGCCGTATCATTTCTTCGGTAGTTCGTGTAATAGTTGGTATTACAAGTATGCCAAGCGCTATACCGCCTGCAAGAGCCGAAAAATGCTTCATTGGAATGACTATCATAGTATAAGCTACAACGCCGACAACAATTGAAGGCACGCCGCTTAATACGTCGGTCATAAATCTGACCAAAAATCCAAATTTATTATTGCCAAACTCAGCTAAGTATGTGCCAGATAGAATGCCTATTGGTATGCCGATAGCGCCGCCTAATCCAATTAAGATTAATGTGCCCATAATTGCATTTGCCATTCCACCGCCAGACTCGCCGACCGGCTTGGGCATTGCCACAAAGAAATTAAAATTAAAGTAAGTAACGCCCTTAGAAATTGTATAATAAAAAATAAAGATAAGGGGAATGATTGCCGCTAAAGCCGCAATAAACGTGAGCGACATCATTATAGAACTTGTAATTTTTTTTCTATAAAAGAAATATTTTGAATCCATCAGCTTGTTTTCCATTTTCTGCTCATGCTCCAGACTAATAATCTTGCCAGCGCATTAATAACAATTGTAATTACAAAAAGAACTAAAGCCAGTTCAGTCAATGCGCTTAAATATAATTGCGAGGTGGCTTCAGTAAATTCATTAGCTATCACGCTTGCCATAGTGTAAGAGGGGTCGAACAATGAAGGAGAAATTAAAGCTCTGTTGCCAATAACCATGGTTACCGCCATTGTTTCGCCAATTGCTCTGCCAAGCCCAAGCATTGTTGCGCCAAGTATACCAGACTTAGCGTCTTTTAATACTATAAGAGTAGACTGCCATCTGGTTGCGCCAAGAGCTAACGCCGCTTCGCGTTGAGAGTAAGGGATGGATTTTAGCACGTCTCTGGAGATTGATGAAATTATCGGCAGGGTCATTATTGCTAAAATCAATACCGCGGCCAACATGCCAAACCCGTAAGGCGCGCCTGTGAATATTGGCAGATAGCCAAACTTTTCTGATAAATAAGGCTCGACTGATTGTCTAAGCCAGGGGACTAAAACAAATATTCCCCAAAGACCATATATAACGCTTGGAATTCCGGCAAGAAGCTCAACTAAAAATGAGACTGGTTTTTCTAACCAATCCGGAGCAATTTCCGCCAAAAATATTGCAATTCCTATGCTTAACGGAAGAGCTATTATCAAAGCTAATGCTGAAGACACTACCGTTCCGTAAATAATAGGCAGAGCGCCGTAAATTTCCTGTACCGGATCCCACGTAGAGCTGGATAAAAAGCCCCAGCCGAACTTTGCTATAGAAAGCCGGGAACCCTGATACATCTCGTATCCCATCAAAATTACTAGTAAAAAAACTGACACTGTAAATAACAGTGTCAGTTTTTCAAATATAAAGTCGCCCATGTTGTGCGAACTTATTAATTTTCTGGTGAGTTTGTCTTTTATAGAATCGCTTAATTCGTTATTCATTGATGAACTCATCAGTTTATTTTATTTTTTTACCGTTAGCAGTTATTAAAGCTATTCTTTTTTCGCAAAGTTTTACAACTTGTTTAGGAAGCGGAGCGTAGTATAAACCTGTTGCATAAGCCTGACCTTTAGTTAAAGACCACTTTAAGAATTTTACTAATTCAGCAGCTTTAGCTCCGTCTTTCATATTCTGATAAACCAACAACCATGTATAACCTGAGATTGGATATGAATCTTTGCCGCCTGCATCAGTGATTGAAACGCGAAGATCAGCAGGTGTGTTTTTTGCATATCCTTCAGCAGCTGCGCTAACTGAAGCGAAAGAAGGTTCGATAAATTTACCAGTTTTGTTTTTCATATTAGCATAGTGGATTCCGTTTTTTACTGCGTAAGCTAATTCAACATAACCAATTGCGCCTTCTGTCTGTTTAACTATACCTGCAACTCCGTCGTTGCCTTTGCCGCCTAAACCTACAGGCCAGTTAACTGACGTGCCTTTACCAACTTTACCTGACCAGTCTTTGCTAACTTTAGCTAAATAATCAGTGAAGATAAAAGAAGTTCCGCTGCCGTCTGATCTGTGAGCTACAACAATAGCTTTGTTTGGCAGATTAAGTTTTGGATTAAGTTTTTTAATTGCGTTATCGTTCCATTTTGTAATTTTACCAAGGTAAATTTCAGATAGAGTATAACCGTCTAAGTTTAATCCTTTGCCGATTCCAGGCAGGTTGTAGCTAATAACAACTGCGCCTAAAACTGTAGGAATATGAAGAACTTCTGAACCCTGTTTGCTTTTAGCTTCTGATAATTGCTGGTCGGTCATTGGACCGTCAGTCGCGCCAAAATCTACAGTGCCTTCGGTGATTTGTTTGATACCGCCGCCGCTGCCAATTGCCTGATAATTGAACTGAACGCCGGTCATGTTTTTATACTGATCGAACCATTTTGAGTAGATTACTGCCGGGAAGGTAGCTCCTGCGCCGTTTAACTGCAATTGCGCGTTAGCGACAACTGACATGGAAAGCGTTAAGAGCAGTCCTGCTAAAATTGATTTTACTTTCATTTCTTTTTGTTCCTTTTAATTTATAATAATTAGAATGATATTGCCATTGTAACTTTGCCCTGGAAATCTTTAGTAGATGTAGAGCCGTTTAATTTTGGAGCTGTCTGATAGGTTAAAACTTCGATATTTGGGATAATGCTAACATTTTTAGCTACTTTGAAGTCTAATCCGGCAACAATCAAGCTGGTTCCGTCGTTGTCTTTATCTGTATTGGGATCGTAATTGTCATATCTTGCAACAACTCTGATTTTTTCTGTTAAGCTTGCCCATGCCCAAAAAGATAATCCTAATGTGCTCTGATTTTTTAATGCAGTAGTAGAATTTGCCTGGTTGTAGCCATTCTGGATGCTTCTTGTAAATCCTTCAAAACCAACTGCAAAATCGCTTTTTAGTTGATAATTTAAGAAAAGACCTGCAACAACAGCGTCGTTTGATTTTAAGGATTTATCAAATTTATCAGTTACCTGAGCTTTTGAAGCATAATCAAAGTAACCTGTAGCCTGGAAGCCTTCAGCAGGTTTAACCTGAACTAAAGCATAATATCTTTTATATTTATCTGTTTCTGAAGCATTGCCGGAATTGTTGGCAATTTTTACCCAATAGTTAACTGAACCGCTTTCGGTAATTTTACCGCGTAAGTCAACTCCTAAGTCTCTTGAAGAAACAATTCCATTATAATCCATAATAGTTTTTTCAACTGAACGATAACCCCAGGCTGCTTCTGCGATATCAAAAGCAGGAGTAGGGGAAACGCCGAAGGTCAAGTCCGATCCGGTAAAAACGCCTTTCCATTTGATGTATGCGTCTTTAACCATTACGCCAATTTTACCGCCTGCGGTATTTGAATTTGCGCTTTGATCTGATTCTAATCTGAAACGAGCGTCAAAATTATCTGCGACTGCATAATCAGCCGTTATGTAAATTCTTCTAAACTGAAAGCCGTTTAAGTCCTTTTTTGCTCCGTCAGAGTTATCTATATTGTAGTAGTAATCGCCAAACATCAAACCGCTTAATTTGACTTTGTCTTTAACTTCTTGCGCAAAACTTGTAGAAAGCGCCAAGAGCAAAATTAACAGTAAACTTTTTATATCTTTCATATGTCGAACCACTCCTTTTTGTTTTAATTATGTACCGCAAGTTTAACAGTTTAATGTTAACTCCTTGTTACCTTAATGTTAACAAATTGTTACGGATGACGATTCTGTTTTTTAGCGGTTCTTTATTGCGGACAAAAAGCGGACTTTGCAGGATGAATTGAGTCGTTCACATCCGTCCAAAACGAAGAAAAAAAAGGACTACCTTCCGACGGTCTATTAGATAAGAACTAAAAGCCGTAAATTTGTTTAGCAAGAACAAATAAAAGGTAG
>WSSedL1CaDRAFT_10001645_pt1 | contig 12595 bp, 12 predicted proteins | sample WetSurSL1Cattail_FD_9464 | JGI IMG/M metagenome (IMG submission 9464)
AATTATTATGAACGAAAAATATGATAAATCTGAATTACAGAGAGCTATCGAGCATAAACACACAGAATTAAATGCTGCAGTTGATGCTGCTATCGAAAAAGGCGAGAAGATAAACGAAACTGAGATTATGAGAATAAGCAAGGAACTGGATTTGCTTATAAATCAGTATATGAAATCGGCCACTGACACAGATAATACTTGTATCTAAAACGGTCGTTTTTGAACCCTATTTTACAAAGCTTCAATCCCCTCAAATCGGCGTGATTTTGAGGGGTATTTTGTTTCATTACTCGTTCCAGAACCAAAGTCGCATATTTCATACGTTATTGGAACGACAGGAATCACAAGGAGGGCTATATGAAAAATTATGTTTTTGGGTACGCCCGTGTCAGCACGGAATCTCAAAATTTAGACCGTCAGCTTGACGCTTTGAAAAAGTACGGCGTAGACCATATCTACAACGAGAAAATGACAGGTACAAAAAGAGACAGGCCGGAGCTTACCAAGATGCTGGACAGAATGACCGAGGGTGATACCGTTGTAATTGAATCATTGTCACGTCTGGGTCGTAGCACAAAAGACCTGATTGAACTGACAGAGTTGTTTCACGCCAAGGGAGTTAACCTCGTATCGCTTAAAGAATCCATAGATACAAATACAAGTACAGGGAAACTTCTCTTTATCCTGATGAGCGCAATTGCTCAATTTGAGCGGGATACGATAGCTGACAGAACCCGAGAGGGATTAAAGGCCGCCAGAGCAAGAGGACATACAGGTGGAAGACCCAAAATAAACGTTGATAATGTGAAAAAAGCCGTGAAGCTCTATAATACCCGGCAATATTCTATTCGTGAAATTGAGGAAATGACCGGAATAAAAAAATCTACGTTATATAGGAATTTGTAAAAAATGTTTGATACTTTCATTGAAAATGAAAAGCTTGCTTATGATAAACGAGCTTTTTTTTGCATCTATTTTACCTATTTATTATTTAAAATATTAATTTACTAAAGAATATGTAATTCATATTTTCCTTATTTCTATACAAAAAGATACGTATTACAACATTATTTTTAATACAAGAATTTATACAAAAACTGTTACGGAAAGTGAGTGTAGAATCTTGTAAATATTACTATAGAAATGAGGAATATTTATGGTAAACTCTTCCCTTGGAAATCACACATTTACTCCATTCAAGACATTAACATTTGAAGATGCACACTCATTAAAAAACGATTTTTATAACCATATGAATGAAACAGGTGAAATTAGAATTCGTCCTCCCAATAAAATAGAGTCTTCTGAAAATACATTTATCAATAAACTAAATTCTACAATGCCTAAATATTACAATATAGAATATACCGAAAAATACAAAGGGATTTCATGGCTACTAAGAATTAGCAACAACTCACCCAAATTTTTTAATAGTGCAGCGGATGAAGATAAACCATGCAGTATTAAAGCGAAGATTAATCCAAAAGTATTTACTGGCATAAAAGACTATGTATCAGCTGCCAATGCCGGCTATTTAAAAGATGTTGAAACTTTATTTAATATCGAAGCCCTAAAAATATCTCCTATATTAGGAGAATTTTCATCCTATGGATTGAACCGTAATGATTATTGCATAAACTTTGACCTACAGGAATTAAATATAGGTTGCACCCCAGAACAGATGATAGAACTAATGAAGCGTTCCTATTGCCCTGAATGGTTTACAGAATGGACAAAATACGATAAGGATTCGCATAGGAAAAAATCCAATAAAGACAGTCTATATTTGAAAAATAACTCTGTTAATATTAATTGCTATTTGAAATATAAGGAACTGTGTGAAGATTTTATTGACTGTCCAAGCTTGGAAAATTCTCGTTTCGTAATTAGGTTTGAAGTACAGTGCAAATACTCGAAAATATATTCTATGTCAAAAATCATCAGAAATAATTCTGGAGCCTCCAACGTAATAAATGAGATATTATCTGATGATGTTTCCAGCGATATTATTAATAAATACTTTAATCGAATTATCCAAAAAGGTGGTTATTATACTTTGGAAATGGCAAGAAACATTGTAGGATTGCAGCATTTCAAACTAAAAAAAGAAAAACGGCTAATTGATACATTGAATCAAATAAATGAATGTCGAGGTATATCTAAAGCAAAGGATAACCTTCAAGATGGCGAATTAGAGGACTTTAGACGGACTTTGAGAGAATTAGCTGAAATAGGAGTAAACCCAGTCACTATTCCGAGAGAATGGGGCATAAAGCAGATACAGAATCTTATGGATGCGTACTACAGAAAAATTGAGGATGAACACGCTAAGAAACAGGCTGACGAAAGAAGTCTCGAGATAGTGCAGGATTTCTATCGTTGTGTGTGACACTCTTAGCAAGCGACTCGATGTAAAGCATCTAAAAAATCTGTATGCCTATCCGGTATAGAAGATTTTTTAATAATTTAATGGATATACCGTTAAAAACCGTTTGTAGTTCGCTTTTATAGCGAATTACAGGCGGTTTTGTTTTTAGTAACGTGCGGAAGGTTTCGCAAACTAATCTCGGTTAATGAACCTTTCCCCATATTTTATATGAATAGAATGGTCAACATTGCTTTATTTTTTTACAGATCTTCCATGTAAAAAGTTGTAAAGTATTATCAAAAGAGATATAATTTTGTTGGAGAAGAATACTAATATGAGGCGCGGTTCTTTATGGTAGAGCAAAGGAAAGAGAATGGTAGAAGATTTTGAAATGCTCGTGAGGTATAAGTTGGCTCGATTGAGAGTAGGAGTGAGCAGGACTATGGTTTGCTAAAGGGTTCTGTACAGATTAACAGACCTGATGGGAGTAATGCCAGGAGTGATAAGAAAATAGGGAATTTGAAAAGAGAACTTGAGTAATTAGGGAAGTATTGTTAAGTTAGGCTTTTTAAATATGTAAGGCTATGATTTATCGCAAGTATTGAATGGGTTTTACTTGTTGAGAAAGGACAGTTTTATGCATGAAAGAGCAGCGATTGATACTATAAAAGGGTACTTTTATCAATTTGACTATACCATAAAAAAGCTTTTAGAGCTGAACAATGATACTGATACAGTTGTAGTTGAAGGAATAGAAGATGTAGATATAAAAACTGCTACTGATGAAACTGCGGTTCAATGTAAGTATTATGCAAAAACGGAATATAACCATTCGGTGATTGCAGAGCCGATCAGATTAATGCTCAATCACTATAAAGAAGTAAAAGATGGTCTTAAAAGACCTATGAACTACACTTTATATGGCTACTTTCAAGAAGGTAAAGAAAAATTAGTGCTTCCTATAAATACTACCTTTTTGAAAGATAAATTTTTGACTTATACAAGAGACAAAATTAAGTATTTTCATCATGCTTTTCTTGGTCTTGCAGATAATGACTTAGAGGATTTTCTTTCGAAATTGTCAATAAATATTAATGCTGTTGATTACGAAACTCAGGTATCTAATGCAATTGTACAATTAGAAAAGGAATTTGGTTGTACGGCTTTTGAAGCAGAAAACTTTTATTATAATAATGCACTCAAAGTAATTAAGGATATCGCAGTTAATCCGAATATTACAGAAAGAGAAATCGCAAAAATTGATTTTTTAAAAAGAATTAATACTCGGGAAATACTCTTTAACGAATGGTTCATAAAATTTAAGGGTAAGAAAAAATTCCTTTCAGAATTCAGGAAACAGTATTTTACTAATTTAAACATTTCGCCATTTGAAAGATTCTTTTTTGTTGAAGTTCCGAGCTCGGATTATTCGAGATCGCAATTAAAGGATTTATTATTTATTATTTCTAAAAAGTGGTCGAAAACATCTAAAAGGGAAAGTTGTCCGTTTTGCCCGTACGTATACCTGCATAACATTCCTGAACAAGAACTGATTGAATTAAAAAAAGAGTTGCATTCTGAAAACTTTTTTACGATTGACGGTTTTGACTTTCATGGGGCTTCATTCAGTCCTAAATCAATTTCAAGAGCTCCAAATGATGGAAACCAAATTAAACTTAAGATTCTAAATAACATTAAATATGTGGAATTAACTTTCAATGAAATTAGCAAAACAAAAGAAGTTTATGAGTTTTATAAAACAATCCCTTTCTTTGAAGTAACCAATCCTAGTATAAAACATGTAAGAATTCCAGTTGAAGAGCTAAGCGATATAAAGGAGGTCATATAGTATGCCAGAAGAATTCGAACAAATAAATGCTGAGGTAATTTCAGTTTTCCCAAATAAAGTAAAGATTTCAGTGGACAAATTAGAGGATTTTAGAATAGCTGAAGAATCATTAAAGGTAGGATCATATCTTAGGGTTGCTGATAACGAAAATGCAATTTTAATAGCAATAATAGAAAATTTTTCAATTGAAGTAAGTGGAATTGGAAATAAAAAATACCTTATTGAAGCAAATCCCTTGGGTATTATTAAAGACAATAAGTTTATCAGAGGAGGAGATTCTCTAGCAATTCCACCAAAAAAAGTTGAACCTGCAACAGAAGAAGAAATAAAGAAAATTTATGAGCAATCAATTATTGAAAGTGAAAAATTCACATTTGCTTCTTTATCTTCAAATCATAATATTAGAATCCCTGTAAATGGTAATAAGTTTTTTAATAAGCATATTGCTGTAGTTGGCTCTACAGGCTCTGGCAAATCACATACCCTTTCAACGATAATTCAAAAAGCAGTTGCTGAGAAAAATGGAGAATTTTCTTTGAACAATTCACATGTGGTTATCTTTGATATACATTCTGAATATCAGTCTGCATTCCCTGATGCAAACTTTATTGATATAAATAATCTTACGCTACCATATTGGTTATTGAATAGTGAGGAATTGGAGGAAATACTTCTTGATACAGGAGAAAGAGATAATTATAATCAATCATCAGTTTTCAGAACTTTAGTCACTGAAAATAAAAAAAAGTACAACCCAGCACATACTAAAATTTTCTATGATAGCCCTGTGTTCTTTGATATTAATGAAATAATGAATGCCTTAAACAATTTTAAAAACGAAACACAAAACTCAAAAGCATCAGATCGGTATATGATTGTTGATGAATCTTATACTGTTGTTGATGGAAGTACTAAAAGCGATACTGGTATTTTGTTAAATCAAGAACAGCGTATTTTAAAATACTTTGAAAAAGAGTTTAAATTTCATCCAACAAAAAATCAAAATATTACCAAAGGGGATTATGCTGACGGGACTCTTGATAAATTTTCAGTGAGGTTCCAAGCAAAAATTTCGCAAAATAGACTATCTTTTTTATTTGGGAAAAAGTCCAAAACAATTACTTTTGAAGAAACATTACAGCAGTTACTTGGATATACAATTGATAAAAAAACTAATGTTACAGTTATTGATTTAAGTGGTGTACCTTTTGAAGTATTAAGTATTACTGTTTCCTTGATTTCAAGAATGATATTTGAGTATGGTTACTTCTATAAGCGTTTGAGAAATAAGGAAGACCCAAATGAGAAAATAAACAATGATATTCCTATTTTACTTGTATATGAAGAAGCACACAAATATGTACCAAATAGTGAATTGGCAAAATACCGCTCTTCTAAAAATTCTATTGAAAGAATTGCGAAAGAAGGTAGGAAGTATGGAGTTACATTGTTATTAGCAAGCCAAAGACCTTCGGAAATTTCCGAAACAATTTTTTCTCAATGCAACAACTTTATTGCTATGCGTTTAACAAACCCGAATGATCAAGGATATGTAAGAAAACTTTTACCAGACACATTAGGAAGCCTAATTGATAAGATGCCTACTTTAAAAGCAGGGGAGGCATTATTAATTGGAGAATCAATAATTTTACCTTCTATTGTTCAAATTGACCCTTGCGAAACACCTCCTTCTTCAAATGATATCCCATATTGGGAACTTTGGAAAGAGGAGTGGAAAGACATGGATATTAATAAAATCAAGGCTGAATGGTATAAATAGTAAGAAGTATATGCTGATAGATTTCTTATCTGAATCAATACATGTTTAAAGATTATGCTTCACTACATTAAATATCATAATTTTAAGATAGAAATGATATAAAGTTGTATAAATGACCAACTTTTTTAAGGACGTAAATGATAGTAGAAGAGAAAAATGGAGATTACTTGAGGAATGGTACAATCTACTACTATGCATTTGTAAAAACTTCCAATAAGTCAGCTATAAATTCAAAAGATACTAAATAATTACATATAAAAAATAAGTTAGGAGAACATAAATCCCCTAAACTTATTTTTTATATTTTAACCTTTGAATATTGTACGCCTTCTAATGAATAATCAATAAAGTGGTGTACAGCTAAAATGCGTGACATCTTTCTTAATCATATATTATTTTTCTATAATATATGAAAGCTAATGAATATACCGGTGCGGCAGAGCCGCAGTTCCGGTGTGGCGTGAGCCACCTGTCCGGAACCACAGAGCCACCTTTTGTTAGCACGTCATACACTGAGCCTTTTATCAAGCCCATAAACCTCACGCATTGAGATGTCTTTGGAAGGGTCAATGCTCTCAATGTTAATTTTATAGGCATCGTGGACTATCCGGTCGAGTATGGCATCCGCCAGTGGTCCATCATTACCGCCGAGTTGTTCATGCCAGCCTTCTGACCTGTATTGCGAACAGAAGATTGTGGATGACTTTTTCCGACGGTGGTGCAGCAATTCGAAGATGTCCTTGCGCTCATGCTCATTGGGCTTTAGAAGCAACCATTCATCAATAATCAACATCAATGGGTTTATGTACTTTGCCATGACTTTCTTGTAAGAGCCCATGCTCCTTGCCATTTCAAGATCAATCAGCAGATCGGGGAGCCTGACATACTTTGTCGTGTAGTACTGTTTACAAGCCTCCATTCCCAAAGCGCAAGCCATGTAAGTCTTACCAGAATTATGTAAATATTCACATAAAACCGGATATGACAACTATATTGTTATGTAAAGATTTCGCTGAAAGAATTGATAATATCACGAACCTCCAGCGAAAAACTTTACATAAAAATCAATCCAATTCTTTTAGCCACTCCATTAAGGTTCTATCTTTTTGCCATGAGGGAATTTCACTTGGAACTGCATGTGGCGATACTTTTTCCAAGGCCTTTCTTTTCATTTCTCCATCAATACGTGCGTAAATTTCACTTGTTTGAACACTGGTATGGCCCAATAAATCTCTTATGTATATCAAATCAACTCCAGCTTGTAGCCAATGAACTGCGCGGGAATGCCTTAAACAGTGGGGCGAGACGGTTTGAGGTATTAATTCGGGGTGCTTTTTTCTAACTGAATCAGCATATTTCTTCAGAATATGGGTGATACCTTGCCGGGTTAACTTTTTCTGCGAGTGATTTGTAAATAGAAATTCCGTCCTTTTTGAAGAATCCATCAATAAAAAGTCTTCAAGATACTGTACAAGTAATTTGACAACAGGCGGTTCAATTGGTACAAATCTACTTTTACTCCCCTTGCCTGTCAACTTGACTAGAGAGCTGCCATTATACATGACATCCGATATTGTCAGGTCAGCAATTTCCTGTACACGGCTGCCTGTAGCATACATCATAGTTAGTAGTGCAAGATGTTTTCTGCCGCTTTTTGTATTGATATTTGGTTCTGCAAGAAGAGCTTTGATTCCATCTATCGAGAAAAAATTAACTGTTTTTTGTGGGTGTCTTTTAAACGGTATCGATAGAATTTCTTGGAACTGGTATATGCGATCCGGTCGCTCTCTTTGAAGATATGAGAAAAATGCATGAATTGCCGCCAGTCTTTGATTGCGTGTAATAACAGCACAACCGCGCTCATTTTCAATCCAGGCCAAATATCGAATAACAAAAGCTTTGCTGATATAATGAAGTTCCAATTTTTCTTCCTTTAGTCCTTCTTTATCTTTTGCGAATATCAGCATTAACTTGAAAGCATCACGATAAGCGGAAATCGTATTAACACTACAGCCTTCAATACCTGGCAGATATTTTGACAAAAAGTTTGTAAGGTGATAAGCGAAATCAGTTGGTTTCAACTTTATATACCTCCGGGTAAACATATGAGGTGGCATTATTCATACGCCTGATAATATCGGGATATAATTCTTCTGTCAGTCTGAGATATTTTTCTGTAGCGGTTATAGAATTATGTCCGACGTAGGTTGATAATACGGGCAATGCACAGTACAAGTCGACACCTTTATCAGAGAGTATTTTTAATGAATGACAACAAAAAACATGTCGAAGGTCGTGGAGTCTAGGGCCTATGCCTCTTCCGCCATAAGAAATCCCACTCGTCCAGAGAATCTCATGAAATTGATCATATACTGTTTTTATGCCACGCTGGCTACCATCTTTGTTCTTGAAAAAGTAGTCACTTCCGATTGAGTTTTTATGTATCTGCCTATAGAATCTTTTACATATAGAATTCAAAGACACAGACATTGGTATAAGCCTATCTTTGTCAAATTTTGATTTTTTTATGGTTAGCACACCGTTCACTAGATCTACATCTTCTACTTTCAAATTAAGTGCTTCGGAAATTCTCAATCCACATCCGTATAACATTCTTATCAATACCGGGTATACAATCGCACTGTTGTATCTCGGATTAGGTTTCAATCTGTCAACAGACCGAAAAATTCTTGCGATTTCATTATGCGTGAATATATACGGAACGAATGACAGCGAACGTTTTGTGACCTTACTGACAGATGGAATATATGCCTCGTATCCCAATTCGTTCAAATATAGTGTAAACTGTCTAAGATCACTCACCCTGTTTGAATGATTCTTAGGTGTCTCGCCAGCGTGTTTACTGGAGTATGCTTCAACCAATTCTTTTGAAAGTTTATGTTCTGTCAATCCAAATTCGGTTAAAAATTTAATGAATCTACGTAAGCTTTCAGCATTTGCCATGTATTTATATCCTTGAGCCTGTTTGTAGGATACGAATTGCATAACGAGATTTTTGTAAAAAGTGATATTTTCATTATCAAAATTAACCATTCTTCTATACCTCCTCAATATCTTCAATATTAGGTACGTCAAGTGCACATTCCCTTAACTGGGATACATCAATTTTCAAATATATTTTTGTTGTATCCGAACTGGCATGTGACAGTATCTCAGATATCACTGGAAGAGGAACCCTGCTTTCCAGCATTAAACTGCTGAGGGAATGCCTTAACGCATGAGGTCCATGTTTTTTACCTTGTGGAATATGCACTCCAGCCCTGCTCATATATTTATTCACAATTTCATATAAGGAATGATTATGCAATTTTTCAGGTGGATTTTCAACTCTAAGGAAGACATATTTAAGTGAGACTTTTGGACGAAAGCGCAGATAATCTATTATTGCATCACCAACTTCATTTAGTAACGGTAATTGTAGTCTCTTTTCTGTTTTTTCCTGTACTATTTCAATCTGGTTTTGCTCCCAATTCAGGCTTGAAAAAGTTAATCCGGCGATATCAGAAGATCGCAGTCCCAGCCTTGCAGCAAGAAGAAGCATGGCATAATCGCGTTTTCCCTTGGTATTGCACCTATCAATGCAATTTAATATTTTTTCAACCTCATCTTTTGAAAAAGCAGAGGGTATTGTACAATCTCTGCCTTGGCGTATTGACGGGATTATACACGATAAGTCTTTACCAAGGTATCCTTTTTCATATGTAAAGGACAAAAAACCGCGAAGGCATGTAAATGTAGCTCTAATCGTTGAAGCCGTGTATTGGGTAGAGAATTCTATGAAACCATGGACATGAGAAACATCCAATTCTGTAATCTTCCTCAATCCGATATCATGCAAATAATTTGTGAATCGTTCCAAGTATCCACTGATGGATTGAATACGACTTTTGGATAAACCTTCAGTTTTTCTGTAAATTATGTATGTCCTGACTTGATCCCTGAACTCTTCCGGGAAAACATATTCTTTCCTATGAGATCTCTTGGTTGAAATTATGCCATATTTGTAATACTCGTCGATTCTATTAATTGCCCTTACCTTTTCTTCCATGGTATATTTTACTGGAAATTTGGTAATGAATTTGCATCTATCTTCCAAAAAAACGAGACCAGTCTCGGTTGTGTAGAATTGGATGTTTTCTTTTCGGGCAAAGGCTTTGAACGATATCCAGACCTTTTCATATGCCATCATAGTTTTCTCGGAATATTCCAGTTCACGCATTTTTTTGCTTACAGATTCGATCAGTTCTTGAATTGTTTTTTGATTTGTCATTTGACAACACTCCTTTATTTTATTTGATAAAAGGAGTATGTATCAAATCTTTCTTGTACTGTATTTATATTAAATTGTTATGTAAAGATTTTTGTTAAAATTCCTGCTATTATGGGTATTCTCAGCAAAATCTTTACATAACAATATAGTTGTCATATCCTCCGCCTGTAGCACCGGTAATGAATATGTTGTGATATTCAGTGATGTACTCGCAGGTTGCAAGCCGCATGATAAGCTGCTTGTTGAGCTTGCGCCCGGAAGCGTAATCGACGTCCATGATGCAGGCGTCCGGCTGGTCAAATTCCGCATTCCTGATCAGTCTTTTTAGCCGGTTATTCTTTCTGCTGCAATACTCAATGTCCACCAGCATACCGAAGCGGTCCTCGAAGGGTACTTCCCTCATCTTTGTATCAGAAATCTGGTTGCGATATGCATCCGACATGGCTGTCAGGCGCATTTCCACTAATCTATCGATGGTGGTTTGTCTTGTCATTGGTCATACCTCCCGTAGTAGCCGGCACCTCTTGTGATGCCATAGCTGTTGTGTGTGGAACCTTGTTCTCCTGGTTCACTCTGCGGCTTTGAACTTCCAGTTACAAAGATATTTTTGATAATCTTGTAACTGGGGGCGGCAGTGAAGGAAAGAGCCTTCTTGCAGGCCTCTTCCAGCCGTTCTTCCGAATGCCTTTCCGCTAACTTCAGCAGACCCATGCAGGCTCTGTATGTCTGCTGTTCCACACGATTAGATGCAAGCAATGCGTTGACCACTTGGCAGGTATTGGCTCCAATCCTTTCTGCCCATTTGCGGAAGCGATCACCATTCCACTCCAAGTACTTTTGGTGTTCGACGGGCATGTGCTCCACGATGGTGCTGTACTGCCCCTTCCGTCCATAGAGGCGGCGGTGCGAGGCGATACGGTTGTGGCTGTAGAATGCTTCAATTGTCTTATCTGTTATCCGGACATCTACCTTGCGTTTTATATATTCATACGGAATTGAGTATAGCATGCCTTCTATGGATATGTGATAATTGAACTGAACGGTGGCTTGTTTCCATTCCGCCAGTTCATAAGGGGCAGGAGGTAATGCCGCCAGCAATGGCAGTTCTTCGTCGCGGAAGATGCTTAACCGACTGCCTTCTTTCTTTTGGAAGGGGCGGGCATTGTAGGCCTGCAGTTTTTCCTGGATGGCTTGATTCAACTCAGACAGTGTAAAGAATTGTTCATTCCGCAATGCAGCAGTGATCCACGTGGAAACGTTCCTTACCGAGCCTTCTGCATTGGGTTTATCCTTTGGCTTCCGGATTCTGGCCGGAATGATCGCAATGCCATAGTGCTCCGCCATCTCATGGTAGACGGAGTTGACCTGTTGGTTGTACCAGCCCTCGTTATGCACGACGGCAGTCTTGCAGTTATCCGGAACAACAATTTTTGCAGTTGCTCCAAAGAAGTCGAACATGTGAACATGGGCCGTGATCCACGCTTGCTGTTTCTCATTGACGAAGGCTTCGACGTAAGCATACTGGCTGTATGTCATGACGCCAATGAACAGGTAGGCGTCAATGATTTCGCCAGTGTCGGGATCCGTAATATGGGCTGGGTCGCCTGCCCAGTCCACTTCAATCTGTTCACCTGGCTTTCGCCCGATGTGCATAGTTGCTCGGCGTTTTTGCTCCTCCTGCTGAATGTGGTAGCAGAATTGCGAGTACATGAGTGGTTCTGTACCGGCAAGACGGCATTCCTCCATGTATTCCGTCCACAGTAGCTTTCTGTTGACACCGTTCCTCAGCAGTTCCTTTTGGATGTGCGTCAGGTTCGGCATCGCTTTTTCTCTGACACCCTTGCTGTTCTTTGGAAAGAGGATTTTTTCCATCACTGCATTTGTCTGCCCATCGGACAATGGCCAGGATATCCCCAGCTCTTTGGCTCTTGTGAGCACTTTCGACACAGTGTTCCTGGAACATGGGCAACCAAGTGCAATGTTCCGTTCGCTGAATCCCAGGCTACTTAGCCTCATGATTTCGCGGTAATCGGTCATATCAATGACCCCCTAAAATGTATTTACACCAGATACTGGTGCATAGATACATTTTAAAGGATTTGTGATGGCTCTCATACTCCGGAACGGTGGCTCACACATGTCCGGAAGTGTGGCTCATTTTTTCCGGACTGCTGGCTCAAAGTGGACAAGATTCTTCAGCTAACTTATAATATTTAAAATTGTAATATGCTATAGCATATGATATATTGTATTTTGTAAAGGTCTATTATTACATAGGTTTATTGGCGGTGTTATGTATGGAATTAA
>WSSedL1CaDRAFT_10001646_pt1 | contig 12590 bp, 9 predicted proteins | sample WetSurSL1Cattail_FD_9464 | JGI IMG/M metagenome (IMG submission 9464)
AAAGCATAACCGATATCATTTTTCTTTTCATAATAATTCCTCCTTCTTATATTGTTAACAATGAATAAACTCATTGTACAACCTCAGTGTCCTCGTTGTTAATATACTCTTGTTATCTCACCGTAAAGTCCGGGCTTTCTGTCATTAAAATAAGTATAATAGGTGATTCTCTTTACCCTTGTCTCTTCCGTATCCACTACCCCGTATACATAATCCTCTACAGGTTCGGCTATTCCGGATACCACCTTACCGACACCACTTAAGATGCAGCTGCGCCCGGAAAATGATAGCTTAATATCCTTACCAACCCGATTACAGGCTGCCATCGGTAAAATATTATCGATGCAGCGAGCCTTCGTGCAAAGCTCCCAGTCCTCCACATAAGGGTCTTCCCAATTAGCTGAGGCGGTAAGTAAGTCTGCACCCTTCAGTGCATAGATCCTGGCAACCTCAGGAAATGCAGCGTCCCAGCAGTTCATAATACCGATTTTACCAATCTCGGTATCAAACACCGGAAATTCGTGTCCCGGTCTCATCCATAATACCTCGCTGCCAAAGGGATGTACTTTCTGATAATTACCGATTGCTTCTCCCTTGCTGTTAATCAAGGCCAGCGAATTATATAAAACATCAATCACATGATCATCTCTTTGCGGATAACCATAGATGATATGTACCTTGAATTTCTTAGCCGTCTCTCCGATACGTCTGAAGCTTTCCCCTTTGCCGTAGTATTCGGCTACCCGGTCAAATTCAAGCTTACTTCCCTCACAACCCGAGGTTGCAAGCTCGGGGAATACAATCAGGTCAGTATCAGGCTTTTCTGACATGATCCTTGTTATGAACGTACAGATTTTATCAATATTCTTTTCCTTCTCCATAAGCTCCGGTGCTGTCTGTGCACAGGCCAAATGAATTCTCATAATCTCACCCCGTTTCTAAAGTTTATATTTCATATTTATTTTTTTTATTTTATATTTTTATGCTGATTCCGCACTGTGTAATTTACTTTACTTTACGAATCAAGTCCATAATTCTTATCGCGTCTTGCATTGATCAGATTAGCTCCGCCCACGAGTACTATGGATAACAACAGCAGTATGATACAGAGTGCATTAACCTCCGGCGTTACACCGGTTCTTACCATGGATAATATTTTAACCGGTAACGTCGTGCTGCTGGCACTTGTTACGAAGAAGCTGATGATGATGTCATCCATGGATAATGCAAAGGACAGCATTGCACCGGCTGTAATTCCCGGCATGATGATTGGCAGGGTAACCTTGGTCAGCGTTTGCCATCTGTTCGCTCCAAGATCCATCGAAGCTTCCTCTACGGAACGGTCAAAGCCTGCCAGTCTGGCTTTGACATTGTTGATTACAAACGGGATGCAAAAGCTGGAATGTGCAACAATTAAAGCAGTCATCCCGAGCGGAATCTTAATCGTTGTAAAATAGGATAACAGTGCAATACCTAATACAATCTCAGGAATCACAATCGGAATATAAAGGACTGCATCTAATGCTTTCTTACCCGGAAATTTGAATTTTGACATACCAATGGCACCAAGTGTTCCGATGATTGTGGAGACAATGGTTGTCCATGTCGCTACCATAATTGAATTCCAGAAGGCACTCATAATGTCCGAGGAAGAGGATAAGAGCTTGATGTACCAGTCAAAGGTGAAGCCCTCCCATACGATGTTCAGTTTGGAATCATTAAAGGAATAGACAAACAGTATTAAAACAGGCAGATAGATGAATAAATAAACCAGGCCAAGATAAACATTATCAAGCTTCTTCGGTTTTCCCATGCTTCCACCTCCTACAATCCAAGTTCGTTGACATCGCCGCCGGTTTTCTTATAAAGAGAAACCAGAATTAATGTCAGGATAATTAAAAATACGGATAAAGCCGCACCAAAGGGCCAATTTCTTGCAACATAAAATTGATTTTTAATCAGATTACCTACCAGCATAACCTTACTTCCACCAAGCATTTCCGGTATGTAGAAGTATCCCAGAGAAGGTATAAATACCATGATGGTTCCCGCAAAGATACCGGGCATAGTAAGTGGCAGTGTCACATTCAGAAAAGTGATACTCTTTCTCGCTCCTAAATCTGCCGATGCTTCCAGTAAATTTGGATCCAGTTTACCGATTGAGGATACCAGCGGTAGAATCATAAAAGGAAGAAAGGTATAAGCCATACCAAGGATTACACTGCCATTGGTGTACAGCATCTGTAACGGCTCCTTAATGATATGCAGCGATATCAGTAATGTGTTGATAACTCCCTCTGTTCTTAAGATGACCATCCATCCGTAGGTCCTTACAATCGAACTGGTAAAGAAGGGGACGATAATAAACATCATACACATTGATTTTGCAAATTTACCCTTTTTGCATACAAAGTAGGCAAATGGATAAGCAATTAAGATACAGAGTGCAGTAGTCTCAAAGGCCATAATCATGGAGTCTAAGAATACCCTCAAATAGGTGTTCTGAAGTATATCCATATAATTCATAAGGTTAAATTTATAAATAATAAGGACATAAGCTTCCTTACTGCAAAAGCTGATGATAAATATGTAGGTCAGTGGTATTACCACAAATGCAACCATGGCAATCGCCAGTGGTAGGATATGTGCAATCTTAGGTAAATGCCATCTTTTAAATCTCTGAAAGCTCATTTTTCGCATCCTTACGGGAACTGCTTCTCTCATACTACCCTCATTCCTGCGCATATTTGCGCAATATTTATTCTTCAGGCTCCATTACGACATTCTCAACTGCGTTATAAAAGGTTTGATCCATGGAATGAAGTAATACCGATTCCCCGTCCTTCCAATATGGGTATATAAAAGTTCCAATCTCAGGAATTACTTCTCTGGAAAGGCGTTCGAGCTTAAGTTCCTGCCCATTACTCATGGCTACTACTATCTTAATGATGCTTCCTATATAAATGTGATCCTTCACCACTCCTCGAAGGGAAAAGCCGTCCATTGGTACATCACTCGTAAGAATTCGCTCCGGCCTTGCAGATACGGATACCATTTCACCCTTACTAAATCCTTTTCCGCTTGCCTTAATCGTTCCGTATTCTACATTGACAAGCACCTCATCTCCGGATATAGAGGCCACGATACCGTCAAACAGATTTGTCTCGCCGATAAAGGAAGCCACAAAGCGGGTTGCCGGTCTCTCATAGATGTCGGTAGGTGTTCCGAGCTGCTCCAGTACTCCCTCATGCATGATTCCGATACGATCGCTCATGGTTAATGCTTCTTCCTGATCATGGGTTACATAGACAAAGGTAATTCCAAGCGTTTTCTGGAGCTGCTTTAATTCCAACTGCATTTGCTTGCGAAGCTTTAAATCAAGTGCTCCCAGTGGCTCGTCCAGCAATAATACCTTAGGTTCATTGATTAAGGCTCTAGCAATTGCAACCCTCTGCTTTTGTCCGCCTGACAGCTGCTTGGGATATCTTTTTTCATAGCCGTTCAGCTGCACCAGCTCAAGCATTTCCGTTACACGCTTTTTGATAATATCTTTTTTAACATTTTTAATTTTTAGACCGTATGCAATATTGTCATAAATCGTCATATGCGGAAATAGTGCATAGCTCTGAAATACTGTGTTAACATTTCGTTCAAAGGGCTCCTTGTTCGCCACGGATACACCTTCTACTAAGATTTCTCCATCGGTTGGCTCTTCGAAACCGGCAATCATACGCAGTGTCGTTGTTTTACCACAGCCTGAGGATCCCAGTAATGTAAGAAACTCCCCTTCTTTAATCTGAAGGTTTAAATCCTTAACAACATGATTGGCTCCATACATTTTATTAACATTTCCCAGCTCAACGATATAACTGCTCATAACCAATCCTCCTATCCCTTGTCCCATCTCTTTGTCGGAGCTTATCCTTACAGAGCTTTGTCGCCACGCTCGCCGGTTCTGATTCGAACAGAATCGTCCATTGGCCTGATAAAGATTTTTCCGTCACCTACGTTACCGGTTACTACTTTTTCACGAATATCTGTGATGATATCCTCTACCATCTCATCCTTCACTACCATTTCCACACGTATCTTAGGTAACAGGTTAATAGTTGTCTTAAACCCCTTAATTACATTTACCGTCTGCTCTGTTGTTCCTCTTTGTGTTCCGCACCCCATGACACTTGAGATAGTCATACCGCCACACTGTCTGTTGTTCAGTATCTCTTTTACTGTTTCCAGCTTTTCCGGTCTGATAATGATCACAAGCTCCTTCATAAAAACTCCTCCTTTTGATTTTTGTAAGCCTTCTGTAGATGATTTAAATAAACAGGCGAGGATGAGCTGCTGAGCTCATCCTCGCCTGTAAAAGTATCTTTGATTTGCATAATATACATTATTTCCGTCAAGGAGTCAATAGCGTTGGTATCAAAAGGATGCATATTGATACCACTTTTTACAATGGCAAAACAATTCAAACAATTTGTTTGGGCTTTATTCCTATCTTATTACTTATATCCCCATAACGCTCTTGCAAATGGGAACTCAACCAAATGCATAATATGCTGCCAATCCATACAACACCAAAAACCCGGGCAAACCAAGTAACCCGTTTGTTAAGATTGTTGCACCATTAATTCCCACACTGATATCATAGCCCCTGCTCTTTAGAATAATATCCACCAAATAGACCCCTACAGTTCCGATGCATGCACGGAGTCCAAAATTAATAATCATATCCGGTCTGCGCTTTACAATACAGACGCCGATAAATGCCAGACAGGCCACTATGATTACAATAAATACGATACTTTCCATACTAACCAAATATACCTCCCTTCGACACTGCTCCTTTCAATAGATATCGGGGAGCCTGATTTTACCCTGTTTTAATACAACCTACTATATTTATATACGCCTTTAACCATTTTATGTTATTCAATAGAATAAATGGCAAATATTGTGACTATACTATTACCAAATCATATAAAGGCTGGTGAAGTAATGGGTCTTATTACAAGAAAGAAACCTCCGAAAGATAACTACCTGATTAATGAGATAAATAAGACGAAACTCGCAATGGAGTCGGCATATTCCAACTTTCAGAATGTCGTCGATCCCGACCTGATCGACAGTTGTATCTACGAAATGAATGCCGTTCAGAACAGATACCGCTTTCTGATTAAGGAAGCAAAGGCCTCTGACACAAGTTTTGGCTGATTCAGGAGAAACAAACTGATTTATCACTTATACATCCGTTAAAACAAGAAGCTGCCTCCCATATACATTGCAACTATACCACTAGGGTATCCTTTGCTCGTAATCGGAGGCAGCTTAATTTCTTTTATGTATCTAAACTTCTTCATTTGTATCTAACATACTTCTTATGTACTTAAACTTCTTCATTTGTATCTAACATACTTCTTATGTACCTATACTACTTCATTTGTATCTTGCATACTTCTTATGTGCCTAAACTACTTCATTTGTATCTTGCATACTTCTTATGTGCCTAAACTACTTCATTTGTATCTTGCATACTTCTTATGTACCTAAATCACTTCATTTGTATCCTTTCATACCTCGTACCGCGTCCATCTGTCATTCCTTCAAAGTCTGTGTACTTCATGAAAACTCATCTTTCGTTTCTTTATCGCTCTACAGCGATAATCTAATGTATTCCGGTATTCTCTGTTATTCTGGTATTCTTTCGTCTCCCAAAATATCTTTTGTGCTTCAGATAAAAATCTTTGGTATTTAATAAATTTCTTTGGTATGGCTTATTTATGCAATAAACCCGCGGCTCCTGTTACCAGGATCGATGTAAGTCTCATTCAGTTTGCCTCTGCCGTAGGTTAAGCCCGCATAGAGTTGTTGTGTATTGCGCATCAATGGTCCGCTTGTATCCGCCTTGCTCACACCCTCAAACCCGGTTAAGAGCTTCTTCAGTACGGATTCTGCACTGTCCAGTGATGCTGTATTCCTCCGGATGATGGCTGTAATAATTCTTTTATTAACATATAGATAAAGACTGACCAGATCATAGGATACCTTATAATGATAATCCAAAGGTACAATTAATTCATTGACATATTTATGGGCTTTCTTCAATTCCCTGTCAAATATGGCAAGATCGCCCTTTTCATATGCTTCCTTTGCTTCACCTATTTCAGTCAGAATCATTTCATAGAGGATAACGATAAGCTCACTTTTGCATGCCATCGTTACTCTATTAGAAAACGCTTGAACTGCTTCTCTTTTCATGCCTACCTCCATTAATCAATCAGATAAGAATCAGATCGTTTACCTTTCTCATTACTGCTGTAGCAGAGAAAGTATCATCTGCGGTCTCTGATTTGCTTGAGCAAGCATTGATGTACCGGCCTGTGCCAATACATTTTTCTGTGTATATTCTGCCATCTCTTCCGCCATGTCTACGTCCGAAATACGGGAAAGGGACTCCGTCATATTCTCTGAGGTTGTATCCAGGTTAGAGATAGAGTGCTCCAAACGGTTCTGGTATGCACCCAACTTGGAACGGATACTGGATATCGTATTGATTGCAGTATCAAGTAGTCCGATCGCATCCTGTGCCCCGTCTGCTGTAGCTATATTAATCTTATCAATTCCAAGTGTCTGCGGTGTTACATTCGGTATTCTGACAGCCATTGTCTGACCCTCGTTTGCACCAATCTGAAGATCCATAGGCCCTGCATCAAGTACTGATACCGCAATCTCCAAATTGTCTGTCGCAGCTGTTATGTCGGAATCTGTTACTGTAGGTGGTGTTCCTTCGATAACAGTATCTGTAAAGGTGGTTCCTACTGCTCCCGGCTCAACGTTAACAGTCATAGTAAAATCATTACTGTCGGATACCGTAATCTTATTTCCGTTTGTGGAAACTGTAGCCGTACTATTAAATAAAGAAGTATTAGTCGGATCCGTCAGATCTTTCACAGTCACAAGTGCCTGTGCATCAACACCTGTCGCACTGACACCATCAATCGTTAAACCCAATATACCGCACAGGGCAGAATTGTCGCAATAGATATCTATCTTTTGATTTGTGCCGTATTCCTTACTAACAAATATAAGAGAGGAACCCTCAGCTAATGGGTCACTGGTATAACCGGCCATGGTATGATCGGTGCCTGTATTATCAGGTGCTGATGCTGAGAAAACATTAATATTTACTGCATCACAGGCATCGCGGATTTTCTCAAATACCTCATCAACGGTGTCTCCCTCGTCTACCTTTATGGATTCGCCATTAATATTAATTGAGCCCGCTTCCGTTGCAGCTATTTTTCTATCCGAGGATAATTCGGTATCGGTAGTTAACGGATCATCAATAACGGTTGCATTACCGACAATAACCGCCTGTCTTGCATCCTGCGTAACTGTAAGGTCATATTCTCCCACGGCTACTGTATCTGATACAGATATTAATTTAACATCATTGTTACTGGTGTAGGACTTTCTGTCAATATTACCATTCAACAAATTCATTGTATTGAATTCTGTAGTGTCAGAAATTCTTGTAATCTCCTGATTTAATTGGTCAATTTCCGACTGTATTGCACTACGATCCTGTGTTGTGTAAATACCGTTGGCTGACTGTACAGCAAGCTCCCTCATTCTCTGGAGCATAGACTCTGTCTCTGATAATGCTCCCTCTGCTGTCTGAATAACCGAGATACCATCGGATGCATTTCTGGATGCCTGATCCAGACCTGATATCTGTGTTCTCATCTTTTCCGAAATTGCAAGTCCTGCGGAGTCATCTGCCGCGCTGTTAATTCTGTATCCTGAGGATAATTTCTCCAGAGCGTCATCTAAGGATTTGTTGGTTTTTCCTAATTGGTTATTGGCTTTCAAGGCTGAAATGTTATGGTTGATTCTCATTAAATATCACCTGATCCCTTTCTTTTCCGGCAGCCATCCCCCTCCGTGTTTTGATGGTTCGCACATTATAATATAATACTCATTAGTAATATCAGCGACATCCATGTAGCCGAATATATCATTTTCTAAGAAACAGCCCTGCTTAATTCATCTGTGCTGTTCTCTGCCGCTCGTACTGTCAAAACAACGGCCTTTGCAATCCGGTATAAGATCCGTTCCGTATCTCCTGAAACGTGTTCTGTGTCATTTCCCGGATTTTGATAGCTGTAACTTGCGCTATCTCTTTTCTGTACACTAAAATCTATCTGCTTGATGGTTATGTTGCTTTCTTGTGCCGCTGCTTCTATGATACCGGTATTACTCTGTAGCCGTTCCGATGTGTCCTTGTTATCACCACTGAAGAAGCCCTTCAGCGTCTGATCTTTCATCAGGAACTCTGCCTTAATATCACCAAGCTGTTCTGACCAGATATTGACCGATACTTTTCCTGAGGTATTCGTTCCCCGAAGGATTGTCAAATTCATATTCGTAATCCCTTTATCGGTTTCAATCGGTATCTGGTAGACCTCCTTTTCTGCAAGCGTTCTCATAAATGTCATCTGCTGACCAATGCTTTTCAGCTCTGCAAGCCGCCTGCTATCAATCTTTTCACCTGCACATGCCTGACTTAGAACTTCCTTTGCATCAGCCTCCAGGTTCCGGTATGCTTCCTGCATTGATCTCTTATCAATTAATTTATCGGACAAATCATTCAATTCCTTTAGGTTGTTTTCTGAATTTTCGACCAAATTATCATTTTTTTGCTTTAGCAGCTTCTTAATTGCTGAATCTCCGTTGCTTAACAGGCTGTTCGCCATCATGATATTTTGCGATGTTCCGGGAATCTTGTAATCATTTAAAAATCGGATAGATTGCTCTGCATTCTTATTAAGCTCTCGTATCTCTTGAACCTTGACTCTAGATGCCTCACTTTCTGATATCTGATCCTCCTTCGTATTGTTCAGCTGTTCAAGAAGCTTCTCGATCGGTACTTCCTTAATATTATTCCAGATACCTTTACCTGAAGTTAACTCGGCCGACGCAGTTGTCTGCTCCTGTGATGCTGCGGTCAAGGATACGCTATTGCTTGCCTCCGCTAATTTCTGCGGACTCAGTTCTTCCTTGATCTTCTTAAGAATACGATCCATATATTTTGTCTGCTCCTGTAGCTCGTCTTCTTTCCCTACTTCTTCCAGACTTTGATTGTCTTGTCGAATTCCCTCATCCGCGCTATGATTGTCCTGTCTATTTCCATTTTCTACGCTATACTCCTCCTGTTTAGTTCCCTTTTCCGTAAAAGCACTAAGTTGTTGAGCTATTGTATCCTTCGAATAGGAAATGCTTGTTAATTTACCAAACTCATCATCAACAACTGTATTAAGACTTCCTTTCCTGCTTGTTGAAACTGCTGTCAAAAGATTACTCAGAGTTACCTCCCGATCTGCCTTAATAACAGCACCAAGTGCCGCCCCATCCGACTTATCTACGTTATATAGCAAACGATAGATGCCAATATAGGCTTTTCTCTCCTCGGGTGTAATTCCCTCCTGCTTTTCAAGATCTCTAAGATATGTACTATATTTATCCTCGGAGGATATTCCCTGTTCCTCCTTTATCTGATCAATCGTTTGATTTAGTTCGTTCACCGGTATATTGAGAGGGTTCATTCCTTCCTTAATCATTCGAACCGTTACCGCCGGACTCAGGTTTTGTATCAGATCGGTAACCTGCCGGTCATAGCTCTTTACCTGATTGACCGCTTCCTTCGTAATCTCCATCTGATTATAACCGAGAATCCGAATTGCACGCTTGTTCTGCTCCGTGTTATCGAGACCCATCTGACTAAGCAGGAAATTTGCTCCTGCAAATGCCTTCTTAATGGAATCTCCGTATTCCCCATTCGGAACGGTTGCCAGCGTTTCATATGCTGTGCCTGCCTTTGCATATTCTGCCTGAAGTCTGTTACCCGCTGTCAGTAACCCGCTAATTGTCTGGGTGCTACGTATAGACAGGGTGCTTGCCAAAACCTTGGACGGTATATACTTTAGTCGCTCTATTCCCTGCGTTGTATCCTTAAGGGTCTGAACCGAGTCTTCCGTTTCTTGAACATCTGCTTCCTTTAATAGCTTCTTATAATATTGGTCCTCCTGATCCCTTAGATCCTCCACCACTTTGGAAAGCTCCTCTGTATCGATCGTAATCCCCTTGCTTTCGAGTCGGCCGGCTACTGCTAGTGTCATCTTAAGGCGGATTTCCTCCAGCTGACGTCTTGCCTTCAATTCCTCGTACGGATAATCCTTTGTATTCTGGGATGTACTTTCACTGTCGTTCTGTCCTGTTTTTGAAGAATCTGGTAACTCATCCTCTGCAACCGGGTTGACCTCGTCCGTCGGAACCAGATTTTGCACAGGCTTTTCAATATCCTGCGTTACATCAATTAATTTCATGGCAGCCTTTGCAATACTTGCAATTTCCCTCGTAATATCAACTGCTGCTTTTGTAATGTCAATTGCATTATTTGATAGCTGCTCGTCCTGTTTTACCATCTCCGGTGATGCTTCGGTAAGATCTGATATTTTCTGTGTTATCCTCACGGAATCTTTTGTTATCTTCGTTGCCATTCGCAGTATATCAAAAGCTGTATGGGGTATTTGAGATCGCTCCTGCTCTGTCTTACCGGTCGCTTTCACTGCATCACTGATGGCTGTTGCTACTTTTGTAATATCTTCTGCCTGTACCGATATTTCCGAGGAAGAATTTTCAATTTCACCGGTTGCCTTTTGAATATCGTCAGTCAATGGATCCGCCAGAGAAGCAGTTTCTTTCATTATTCTTTTCATATCTCTTGCTGCACCCGAGATATCAGTTGACATTTCTATAATATTTCCGGCTGATTTCGTTATTTGTAAAGCTGTCCGAATAATATACTCTTCTGCTTTGTTCTCTTTTACTTCTGCCGTCGGTGAAATATTCTTCTGTATCGCTACAAGGTCTTTAATCGTTAGTTTATCATTTTTCGAAACAGCCTCACAGACCGCTTCGTCACTGATAGAATGAATATCTGCCATCAGCTTATCATAGGACGCCGTATCTTTCTGCCGCAGGGGTACATCCTTTGGATGAATGCCCATTTTCATGCCTGCCAGCATTTTATCCAGTATTTCCTTTTGTGTCGTATTCTCCTTTATGAAATCCAAATCCTTTTTGTCGGTAAAAGTCTTCTCTGTCAGTGGAAGTTGATTTTCAATCAGCCATTTTGCATCTGATAGATTCTGTTTGCTAACCTCATATCCTGCTCCCTTTATTACATCCTTAACTTGGCTCTCAAGCTCCTTCCAGGCTGTATCTGAAAGCTTTCCTGTTGCTCCGGAACTCTGACCGTTTTTACTGTAACATGCCTTATAGATGTTCTCGACCGTCGGTTCCACCTCCTTGGAAATCAGATATTGCATTGCTCTGCTGTCCATGTTCTTTACCAGATCACTCAACTTTAAGGCTTGAGACAGCTTTGACAAATTTTCCTCCGTAACCGGAAGATTCTCCTGCTTTAGTTTCTCTGTCAAGGCAGTCTTTTCTAATACCATGCTATCCTGTTGTTTCGTATTATTTAAGACATTTGTTTTCTGTACCGTATCAGCTTTCTGTACCGTATCAGCTTTCTGTACCATATCAGTTTTCTGTACTGTATCAACTTTCTGAACTGTATCAACTTTCTGTACCGTATCAGCTTTCTGTACCGTATCAGCTTTCTGTACCGTATCAACTTTCTGTACCGTATCAGCTTTCTGTACCGTATTGGTCTTCTGCACTGTATCGGTCTTCTGCACTGTATCGGTCTTCTGCACTGTATCAGTTTTCTGTACCGTATCAGTTTTCTGTACTGCATCAGTTTTCTGCATTGTATCAGTTTTCTGAACGGGCTCAGTTTTCTGTACCGTATCAGCTTTCTGTACCGTATCAGTTTTCTGTACCGTATCGGTCTTCTGTACTGTATCGGTCTTCTGTATTGTATCGGCTGTTGTATTAGTACTGTATTTGCTTGTATTCTCTGCCGTTCCGGTATAAGCGCTTATTCTATCCTGCCTCATCTTCGAAGTGTCTGCTATCGCAAAATTTCTATCAGCTAATTTCCTCTGCCCTGACGATTTTTCATCACGAAGAGTCACTTTACCCATAGAATGGGTGGTATCACTAGATGGATTGGCATCTGTCTTTATTCTTTCCAGCGCCTCCGCTAAACCCTCCACCGTAAATCTTTCAATTGGAAAACCTTCCTTCTCAAGCAAGCTGCAGTCTCGTTCTGTAAGTGCCACACTGATCTGCTCCAGCTTCCCCTTCACAGCCTGATACTCGGATTCCTGGTCCATTTTCATAATTGACTGCTCTGTCTGAGTTCTAATGGTATCCCAGTCCGAAGCCTTGACCTTAACAGCGATGATTGCCCTTTGATTTCCTTCATTACTTACACTATCATCAATCACTCGAAGCTCTATCTCATTGGCCGTCGCCTTCACAACTTCAAAATTCTTAACCTCACCGGGCTTTACATCACCAAGGACCTCTTTAGAAGCTGATACTTTCTGCCCATCAAAATCAAGGGTTACCTCCTCGTCAGCAGCAACCACCGTACCGGTAATTCTTTGTCCCTG
>WSSedL1CaDRAFT_10001648_pt1 | contig 12581 bp, 14 predicted proteins | sample WetSurSL1Cattail_FD_9464 | JGI IMG/M metagenome (IMG submission 9464)
ATTTTTATCTACACGCTGTTATCGCCTAAAATGGGAGAAAATGATCGCCATGCCTATCTTGGAAATCATCTTTTTTTCTTGATCTTTGGTATAGGACTTGGTTTTTACGATGGTTTTTTTGGACCAGGAACGGGCACCTTTTGGACGATTGCGCTTGTGACACTGCTTGGATTCAATCTTAAAAAAGCGACGGCACAAACCAAAGTGATGAATTTTACGAGCAATATTGTCTCATTAGCTGTCTTTCTTTGGAGCGGTAATGTGCTTATTTTGGTAGGTTTGCTGATGGGTTTTGGGCAAATTATCGGTGCGTACATAGGTTCTAACATGGTCATTAAAAAAGAGGTGAAGTTTATCCGTACTTTTTTTCTCATAATGGTTGGACTCACGCTTTTAAAACTCATTTACACCAGTTATATTGCATGACACATCAAGACTATTTAGCCAAAATTGAGCTTGCCAATGCGTGGGCAAAGGCGTATTATGTCGATGATGCACCGCTTGCGAGTGATGAAGAGTACGACACCCTTTACCACGAAATCTTAAACTACGAGCAGGAAAATCCACTTTTTGCAGATGNNANTAGCCCCACCAAACGNGTTGGCGGAATGGTGCTAGAAGGCTTTAATAAAGCGGAACACAAAGCACGCATGTGGAGCATGGAAGATGTGTTTGATGAATCTGATTTGGACGCGTGGATAGAGCGTGTTAAAAAAGTCAAAGAGCATTTTACCTTTTACTGTGAGCCAAAATTTGATGGGGCGAGTCTGAATCTCATTTATGAAAATGGTGTTTTAAAACAGGCGATCACGAGAGGTGATGGAAGTATTGGTGAAGATGTAACCGAAAATGTTAAAACCATTGGCTCGATTCCTTTGCGCATTAGTTATACCGAACCAATTGAAATTCGTGGCGAAGTGGTCATCAAAAAAGCAGACTTTGAAAGACTCAACACTGATCGTTTAAGCGCTGGTGAGGCGTTGTTTGCCAATCCACGCAATGCCGCAGCAGGAAGCCTCAGGCAGCTTGATACGAGCATTACAGCAAAGCGCAAACTCATGTTTTACCCGTGGGGCATTGGTATGAGCAGTTTAACCCAAAATTTTTTAAGCCAAAAAATGAGCTTTGTCTACAGCCTTGGCTTTTTAAAGCCGCCTAAAATTGTCGTGACGCAACGTGTGGAAGATGTGCATACGCTTTACGCAGAACTTATTGCCAAACGTGATGAGATTGAGATGATGATGGATGGTATGGTTGTCAAAATCGACGATGTGAGCTTGCAAGAAGAGCTTGGCTATACCGTCAAATACCCCAAATGGATGGTCGCATTTAAATTTCCTGCGATTGAGAAGGTGACGAAGCTTAAAGATATTACCCTACAAGTGGGGCGAACGGGTGTCGTTACCCCTGTGGCGGAAGTCGAAGCGGTCAATATCGAAGGCGTTATCGTCGAGCGAGCAACACTGCACAATTTTGATGAGATCGAGCGCAAAGATGTTCGCATTGGTGACAGCGTCATTATCATTCGCAGTGGTGATGTTATTCCTAAAATTATTAAAGTGTTGATTGAAAGGCGTGATGGAAGTGAAAAAGTCGTTGAGCGACCGCTTAATTGCCCTGTGTGTCATAGCGAGCTTTTGGACGATGGCGCGCTTATTAAATGTCAAAATCTCTCGTGCGATGCCAGAGTTGTGGGGGCAATTATTCACTTTGCATCTAAAAAAGCGCTTAATATTGACGGGCTTGGCGATAAAATCGTCGAACAGCTTTACGCGCAAAAATTGGTTTTACATGTAAAAGATCTTTACACCTTACATGTAGATCAACTTCTCGCATTGGAGGGCTTTAAAGCGAAAAAAGCAGACAACCTTTTAGCGGCGATTGAGCAGAGCAAAGGAGTGAGTTTAGAGAAGTTTATTAACGCTTTAGGCATCGAGCATATTGGTGAAGTGGCGGCTAAAAAGATCGCGCGTGCGTTTGGGATGGAGTGGTTGGAAGCAAGCTTCGAGCAGATCATCGCTCTTGAAGGGTTTGGCGAAGAGATGGCAAAGAGTTTGGTCGAGTTTATCCATGTCAACAAAGCTGAAACCTATGAATTGATGGAAGTGCTTCAACCAATTGCCTCTAAGCTTGAGATAACCGAGTCTGTGTTTACGGGTAAAACAGTCGTTTTGACAGGTTCGATGAGCCAGCCACGCGATGAGATCAAAGTGATGTTAGAGAAATTGGGTGCAAAAGTGAGTGGTAGTGTCTCTAAAAAGACTGATTTTGTCATTTATGGCGAAGACGCAGGCAGTAAGCTCTCTAAAGCCATAGAGCTTGGTGTCAAAACACTCTCAGAGAGTGAACTCAATGGGATGGTTGAATGAGACTGGATAGTTATGTGTTTGAAAAAGGGTTCGCTCAAAGTCGTAATAAAGCGGCAGAACTGATTAAAGAAGGCAGTGTTTGGCTTAATGGTAAAGTAGAGCGAAAAAGCTCTGTGGAGATTGGGGAGAATGACACGGTTGATGTAACAAAAATGACGCAATACGTCAGTCGTGCGGGGCTTAAGCTGCGTGGATTTATCAATGAATTAGGTTTACATGTAAAGGGTTTGGATATTCTTGACATTGGTAGTAGTACGGGTGGTTTTGTGCAGGTCTGGCTGGAAGAAGATGTCAAAAGTGTGACCGCAGTGGATGTGGGAAGTGAGCAGCTTCACCCCTCTCTTAAAGTCGATTCTCGAATTATTTTGCATGAAAATAGTGATATTCGACTTTTTAAGCCTGGAAGAGCCTACGATATGGTCAGTTGTGATGTTTCGTTTATTGGGATTGGCGCACTTATAGACGTAATCGATACGTTAGCAAATTCTGCTATCATCATCTTGTTTAAGCCCCAATTTGAAGTGGGCAAAGATGTCAAACGCTCCACTAAAGGAGTCGTTAAAGATGGCTCGGCTATTATGCGCGCACATTATCAGTTTGAGGCACAGGCGATCACGCTTGGCTGGACATTGATCGACAAACGAGAATCGCTTGTAAAAGGAAAAGAGGGGAATGTTGAGACGTTCTACTATTTTAAAAAAAGAGAGTGTTGACACCCTTGCCATCGGTAGCTTTGATGGCATTCACGTAGGGCACAGACAGCTTATCAACCATTTAGGATCTCACGGGGCACTTTTTGTCATCGACAAAGACCAAGCAAACCTAACCCCTGGGATTAAGCGCAGCGAATATGCGGGCTATCCGTGTATGTTTTTTCATTTTCTTAAAGTTAAACATCTCAGTGGCGCTGAATTTGTGGCTCTTTTAAAACATGAGTTTAAAAATCTTAAAAAAATTGTTGTTGGCTATGATTTTTGTTTTGGACAACACCGCTCTTGCATGGCGAAAGATCTCAAAACTTTTTTCGATGGCGAGGTAGTCATTGTTGATGAGTTTTGTTATCAAGGTATTTCGGTACATTCAAGTCTGATTCGCACCTACCTAGAAGAGGGGCGATTGGATGAGGCAAACCGCTTTTTAGGACGTGAATACGCGATAACAGGCGATGTCATTGCAGGGCAAGGACTGGGTAAAAAAGAGCTTGTTCCTACGCTCAATCTTAAAGTTTTAGAGTATCTCATTCCTCATGCTGGTGTGTATGCTACGCGTACACGCATTGCACAAACGATTTACGATTCTGTTTCATTTATTGGGGTAAGAGAGAGTACCGATGGGGCTTTTTCCATTGAGACGCATATTTTAGATACGACAATTCCTGAAACAGAAGGCGCTGTTGAGCTCTTTTTTGTGAAATTTTTACGCGACAATCAAAAGTTTAGCTCCCTTAGTGATCTCAAATTGCAAATTGAAAAAGACATGCTGGAAGCGAAAAAAGAGTTAGGTGTGTGCAAGATTTATTTAATCGATTTTTTGTAGAGATACATCTTTGTATCGGCATCTTCAAGCACTTTTTTAAAGTTATCTTTGACTTTAAACGAAGCGACTCCAAATGAAAAATCAATGTAAAAGAGCTCTTGGTTGTGTTTAAAAGGNGTTTTTAAAAGATTTTGATTGACTGTATGTAAAATTTTATGTATTTCTTCTTCATCATGCTCTTCGCTTAAGANGAGAAATTCATCGCCTGCAAAGCGAATGGCGGTGGTATTGTGTACTTTTTTGAGCACTTTCCCAATGACATGTAAGACTTTATCACCAATAATATGTCCAAATTTATCGTTGACATCTTTAAAGTGATTGATATCAACAAAGGCTAAATGCCCACTGGTTTTAAAGTGATCGTCTTTGAGAAATTTTTCAAAAAGCCATCTTCGATTGTACAAGCGTGTCAACTCATCAACGTAAAGCTCTTCAAGCAATGAGGCGATTTTTGTCTCTAACTCGACCATATTGTCTTCAATAAATTGCAGTGCCATATTGTCTTTATTGCTAATCGCAATCTTCGCATTGATGACATTTTCTTTAAGCGCAGAGGCTGAGCGTTCGGTCTCGTTTTGAATCAGCTGAATTTTGTGAAGCGCATAGAGCATTGCCGCTTCTTTATCAATATCACTGAGCTTAATCCCAAGGTCTTTGGCTTTAGTATAAAAGATATCGCGGTAAATTTCAGGCAAAACAATTTCAAGGTTGCGTATCTCTTTAATCGTAAGATCGGTCAATTCTTGCAGTTGTTTGTTCATGGTTGCACCTGTTTGAAAGTAGTGACAGTATAAGAAGAGAATGCTTAATACTAACTAATTTTTGTTATAATTGAGCGAATTTTATGCGATGGATATGGATTGTAATGGATAAAGTATTTACTAAACCGATTACCAAACAGTTTGAGTTTGATGAAGATGTTGCGGTCGTTTTTGACGACATGCTTGAGCGCTCAATTCCTTTTTACAAAGAGGTGATTGATTTTACATGTAAAACAATTTGCCACCATGTAAAAGAAGATGCGAAGATTGTCGACCTTGGCTGTTCCACCGCCAATACCCTTTTAGCACTCTATAAAAAAAGTACGAAGCAGTACCATCTTTTAGGCATTGACAACGCAGAAGCCATGTTGCATCTTGCCCGTCAAAAAGTGCATGCGTATGGGGCAAATATAGAACTTGTGTCTGCAGACATCACCCAAATTGAGCTTACATGTAAAGATGCAATCATCGCCAATTACATGCTTCAGTTTATTCGCCCGTTGCAGCGCGCCGAATTTGTTGCAAAACTCTACGATGCGCTCAATCCAAATGGTCTTTTTATCTTTAGCGAAAAGATCGTTTTTGAAGATAAAGTGCTTAATAAACAGATGATTGATCTCTACTATGACTTTAAACGCAAACAAGGTTACAGCGATTTTGAAATTGCGCAAAAAAGAGAAGCGCTAGAGAATGTTTTGATTCCTTACACGGAAGAAGAGAACAAAGCGAATGCTTAAAAATGCGGGATTTGAGACAATAGAAACGATTTTTAAATGGGGAAATTTCGCGACATTCATCGCTAAAAAAAGGGTGTAGAGAATTTCTCTACACTTAGGCTTTATGAAAGAGTTTAGGGTTTTTGTTTTTGATGTATTCGATCACTTCAATGACCTCTTCAAAGCCCATCTCACTGTCTTCATCTTCGTCTTCAAAAACTTCATCTAACCCCTTAAGGTAAAGATCGATCGCCTTAGGGATGTCTTCTTTTTTAGCGCCTGCAAAGAAGAGGGCAGCGCCTAACATGTCAGCTAATTGCATGGCCATCTCTTCGATCTCAATCTCGGCTCTCTCTAGCTCTTTTTTAAGCTCTTTAGCTTCCATGATTATCCTTTATTCGTGATGATGCTCATCACTTGTGATTTGATCGTATCATAGATAAAAGCGTCTTTAAAATTGCTGAGAAGTCCACCACTTGCATTGTGATGACCGCCACCGTTAGCGATGTGTGCTGCCATCTTACTGACATCGACTTTGCCGTTGGAGCGCAAGCTGATGGTCTTTTTGGAGGTTATGTCCATAAAGAAGTCTAGATCGGGATTGGCAGTTAAAAAGTCATTGCCAATGACAGAGACATTACCGATATTGTAGGTGAGAATACCTTTGTACTCTTTGTAGCTAATCTGCATTTTTTCTCTGTTTTTTGTAAGTAAAATAACGTTGTAAGACGAGACGAGATTGCTGAGTGTGTTGTTCTCATCGGTGATGAAAAATGACTTTTTAATCCCATGAATAGCATCGTCCAAAGCGATGTGTGCCTCTTTACATGTAAAGTACTCTTGCGCTTTAGACAGTAGGGCAAAAATGTATTTGCTGTTCTCTTCGGGGAACATGATCTTATTGACCTCTTTAGCGCCACTCACAAGCCCCATGCAGACTTTTCCTAGCTCAAACTCAGGTTTGTCTTCAAGCCATATATCAACAGCATTGACGACGTCGACATAATGGCTGAGTTTTTCATCATTGCCATACAAGGCGCTGAAAAAATCATAGGTAATTTTGGTAGCACAGCGGCTTGAATCAAGATAATACCACTCAAAAGCATCCGCGCACTCTTGCCCTGTTTTGTGATGGTCAAGTACAAACATCATAATCTCTTTGTCACAAATACTGACTTTCGATTCAAACTCTTTGGCTTGATCCATCGTCAGATTGAGATCGGTGATAAGAATGACATGTTTTTGGGATTCTGAGTTTTGAATGATCGATAAAATTTGATTGAAACACTCGTTGATCTCTTTGCCGTAATTGGAGTTATAAAATCGAATCGAATCAAAATAGTGCGCACTCACCATCTGGCAGCTGTAGCCATCTAAATCTGTGTGTGAGAGGTGGTGTAATAGGTAGTTCATAAAAATCCTTAATGCTGAATGGTTTAGTTTATCAGGGGAACTTAGAGTTTTTCAATCTCTATAGAGCCCATGACTTCAAATTTGGAACTTGAATCGATCTCTGCATGCGAGAGAACCACGATATCGAGTCCAAATTTCTCGAAAATATCAGAGAGTGGCTTACGAAGCAGCGGATCAACGATGATGACAACCGGTGCTACACCTTTGTGAAGCAGCTTGGTTGCTTCGTCGCTACTGGCTTTAACAAGTGTATTGATTTGACCAATATTGAGGACTAAATCACGCACACCATCGCGTTCCCTGAGGGCATCTAAGAGCTTTTGCTCCGTTCCTGCATTGAACGTTAAAAGTTTTAAAACGCCATTGTCATCTTTATACTGTTTGGTAATGACACGCGCAAGTTTAGCACGTACTTGTTCCACAATAATCGAAACATTTTTAGTCACCTCTGCCACATCGCTGATGGTCTCAACAATGGTGAGAAGATCTTTAATCGGGATTTTCTCACGAAGCAAGGCTTTAAGGACTTTTTGAATGAGCCCCACATTGGCAACTTTAAGACAATCGGTCACCACCACAGGATAATCTTTTTGAAGCTTATCAATAAGGCTTTGAACCTCTTGACGTGTGAGAAGCTCTTCGGCGTATTTTTTAATGAGTTCACTCAGATGCGTTGAAATCACAGTAGCTGGATCAACCGTCGTGTAGCCTTTAATAATCGCATCTTCTTTGATGGCGGCATCAATCCAAATCGCATCAAGCCCAAAGGCAGGCTCTTTGGTTGGGATTCCTTGGACTTTATCGATGGTTAACCCACTGTCCATTGCCATAAATTTATCAGGATATATCTCGCCATTGCCGATCTCGATGCCTTTAAGCAAAAGTTGGTAATGGTTGGGCGTTAGGTGCAAATTATCGCGAATCCTCACTTGCGGAATTAAATAACCAAAGTCAGAGGCAATTTTACGACGCATGCTTTTAACCCTATCCAAAAGGTCGCCACCTTGCGCAGGATCGGCAAGTTTAATGAGTTGGTAGCCCAAATCAAGTTCCAAAATTTCGAGTTTAAGAATGTCATTAAGGGTTGTTTCTTCTTCTTTACGAAGCTCTTCAGGGCTCTTTTTAGGCGCTTGTGCACCTTGCGCTTTACTCTCGGCTTCTTGCTTGGCTTTTTGCATTGCAAGAGGAGTTGAAGCGAAGAATTTTTGGAAGGAAAAACTACCATCGTTGGTCTGTTTGACAAGGTAACCCAATCCTAAAAAGATCAGTCCTACAAACATCAAAGAGAGTGTCGGAAGACCTGGAACCAGTGAAAATAAAACCAAAATAAAGCCAACAATGAGGAGTGTTTTGTGCTCACCAAAGAGTTGTTGAACCGCGCCATCGGAGAAGCTGACATCGTCTGCTTTGTTGGCTCTTGTGATCAAAATACCTGTTGCTGTTGATGTGATAAGGGCTGGAAGTTGAGAAACCAAACCATCACCAATGGTCAAAATTGTATAGGTTTGCGCACTGACACCAAGATCGAGTCCATGTTGGAAGGAACCGATGAGAAATCCACCAATGATGTTAATAATGGTGATAATAATACCAGCAACGGCATCCCCTTTAACAAATTTACTCGAACCGTCCATTGCACCGTAAAAGTTCGCCTCTTGGATGATCTCTTCACGGCGTTTACGCGCTGATTTCTCATCAATGAGCCCTGCATTAAGATCCGCATCAATCGCCATCTGTTTACCGGGCATTGCATCGAGTGTAAAACGCGCAGCAACCTCTGCAACTCTTGTAGAACCCTTTGTGATGACCATAAAATTGATCAAGACAAGAATCGTAAAGACAACAACGCCGATGACATAATTGCCCCCGACAACAAATTGTCCAAAACTTGAGACGATTTCACTGACCGCATCAGGACCTAAATGCCCATTGGTAAGAATCATTCTAGTCGTAGCAATGTTCAGTGAGAGCCTAAAAAGCGTAATGATCAAAATAAGCGTTGGAAAGGTTGATAGATCCGTGGGTTTTGGGATGTAAAGCGAAATCAGAATGATCAAAACCGAAATAGAAAGCGAAATAACCAAGAAAAAATCGAGTATTGCACTGGGAAGTGGAACAATGATAATCGCCATAATAGAGACGATAAAAATAACAATTGTAAGATCTTTTGCTTTGACAATAGGCTCTAAATAAGGAATGACCCTTGATAGAAGCGCATTTTGATTTTTAGCCAATCAACACCCTTAAATTTCAATAATATCTTTAAGTGTCATAGTATCTAAAAATAGATCAATTTTTGTTTGAAGCTTATTGAGAATAGGCCAAACACGACAATACGTTCCCTTGCCACCAGGGCATTTTTGGGTTGAAGGCGAGCATTCAAAAACCATTGTTTGTTTTTTTTCAGCACACTCTACGATCATTTTTAACGTCAGTTCTTCGGGTTTTTTGGCAAGCAGAAAACCGCCATGAGCTCCCTTAAAAGAGCTTAGAATGTTCTCTTTGGCTAACGCTTGAAGGATTTTGGCTAAAAAGCTTTTCGAAATGCCGAGCTGGCTAGAGAGTGTATCGACATCTTGTGGGGTATTTTTTTGAGAAATAATAATTAATGATAGCAGTGCATATTCACTGGCTTTGGTTAATAGCATAGGTTTTCCTCAAATATTTTAAGTTAAATAAGAGAAATATTGTACTAAATAAACGTTATATTTAGCTTTAATTACGAAGATAATTCCTAAAGCAAGCAGAGGTTTGAAGGCAAGGGTAGGGGGCATAGACAATTTTACTTTTTTTAGCTACAATTCCAAGCTTTTGTGTAAAAGCAAAAAATCAAATACCAATCAGGAGGTCATTATGGCTTTAGGTTCGGCGGAAAAACAAGCAATTGTTAGTCAGTTTGGCAGAAAAGAGGGAGACACAGGTTCTCCAGAGGTACAAATCGCGCTTCTTTCTAAAAGAATTGTTGATTTAACAGAACATCTTCAGAGTAATAAAAAAGATCACTCTTCAAGATTAGGACTTCTTAAACTCGTTGGTCAACGCAAACGATTGATGAAATATCTTAAACGTAAAGATTTTGTGACTTACAGCAAAATCATTAAAGAGCTTTCTATTAGAGATAATAAAAAATAGTCAGTGCTTTTTACATGTAGGATGGAATTTCCATCCTACACCTCTTCTTCTCTTCCTTGTATCCTCTTTTTTCTTTTACATGTAAACATCTTTAGCTTCTCTTTTTTCGTACATCATTTTCACGGTCATTCTTTCTCTGTGTTTATATTTATACGTAAAACCGTATAAATATAAACATTAAATGAGTAAAATACTTAAATAAAAGTATTTTTTAACAAAATATTGTGTTAAAAATGTAGTAAAACGTTATTTTTTAGATATAATAACTTATAAAAACATCGTATTTATGTATAATTAAACCAGCCTTAGCTAGAATCGTATACATGAAAACAAACGATATTTTTAATCTCCTTCATAATGCTGTTGAGTCTAAATTTTTAGGCAAGAAGATTTCTCAGCGTGAGATGGCAGATAAATTGGGTGTATCGATGCGAACCTATCAAGACTGGAAACTTGGTAATTCTCAGCCACAGGCCGCATCCGCCATTTTTAAAATGCTCGGTGAACTCGATGAAGGCGATGCTCTTCGTTTGATTCAACGCATATCACACGAATTAAAGGATGAAAAATGAGTACGTTGTCCCAAAACGAAAGACAAGCTTTAAATGACATCTTCACCGCTATTACGGAAAAAGAGACCTTCTTTTCCAAGCTCAAAGAGAGTAAAGGTGAGATCAAACACTTTTTCAAACTCCTTATTATGCGCAATAGAAAAAGCCTAAAACACCCTATTCGCTAATCTCTTCTTCTTTTTTTCCCTCTTTACCTATACTACTCTTATGCCTTGTTCCATCACTATTTTCTTTACATGTAAATCTGTGTGTATTCTCTTTTTGCCCATTACTTGACAACATTACACTCAATGTTGTATAATTTTCCAAGCAATTAAACATGAAGAGTGCTAAAAATGAAAAAACCTTCGAAGCAAGAGTTGATTTTAGATGCCATCATTCAAACCTATCTGAAATCACGAATGCCTATCGGCTCCTCCGAATTGCAGATGAAGATGACCCTTGGTATTTCGCCTTCGACGATACGCATTTACTTTAAAAAACTCTCAGATATAGGTTCGCTAGAGCAGTTACATGTAAGCGGTGGACGGGTTCCAACACGCCAAGCATTGATGGGATATTGGCAAGAAAAACTCGACCTCACACAACCTTTAGAGATCAAAAATATTGATAAAATCAAACGCTCAACCCATGAACACAACCTTTTTTGCATTGTTGAAAAAACAGCCAATACCCCTTTTAAAGAGTTGGTAACGGTGCAAAATCGCTTTTTGATTTTAGTGTTTGAAGAACATGAGGTTGTTTTAAAGTTTAATGCTAAAGTGGAGCAATTTTTACAACGCCTTGTTGGGTGTCAAATGCGTGAACTCAAAGACATTTCAGCGCAAGTGGGATTGTATGAGTTGCACGAAAAACTCTCCGCTATTTTTTCGCAAGCACCGATTTTAAGAGAAGGCGAGAAAGAGATGTACTCCATCGCACACGAGCTCCAAAATGAGGCGTTTATCCAACGGTTTCAAACGCTTCATTTTGTAGAATCTATGTTAGATGGACTCTACTTTGATGGCTTTGTTCCGCAAGGGTGCATGGCGATCAAACAAAAAGCACAGCTTAAAGATGAAGACACAACGGTAGATCTTTTCTGCTTTGGTCGCATCGAGAGTGATTTTGAAGACTTTTTTAATCAAGTTAAGGAGTAAAACGTGGATGAAAAACTAAAAGAGGAACAGAGTGTCTCTGATGTTTCTGCAGAGATAGTTCCTGAGTGTTCTGACAATGATGAAGAGCTAGCATGTGAGTGCGAGCAAAAAAGCGAACTTGAAGAGCTCCAATCCAAAGTGGCTGAACTTGAAGATCGGTATTTACGAGCCAACGCTGATTTCGACAATATGAAACGACGTTTGGAAAAAGAGAAAATGCAAGCTATTTCGTATGCACATGAAGTCTTTGCACGCGATCTTTTACCTGTCATTGACTCTTTGGAGATGGCAATTTTGGCAGGAAGTAACACGGAGATTGAAAGTGGTGAACTTCTTAGCAAAGTCAAAGAGGGATTGGGTTTAACCATCGACCAATTTAGAAAAGCGTTTGAAAAACATGGCGTTGAATTGGTAGCCATTGATGGAACATTTGATCCAAACTTCCATGAAGCTGTGATGCAACTTGAGAGTGAAGAGAAAAATAGTGGTGAGATTTTGCAGGTTTTCCAAAAAGGCTACAAAATCAAAGAGCGCATTTTAAGACCAGCAATGGTTAGTATTGTTAAATAAAGTTTCTGCCGACGTGTCGGCTAGCTTTAGTGCCCCAGTGGCTAACGTAGCCAAAAAGAGCTTTGCTCTGTTGGCGTATTAAAATCAAAATTAAAGTAAAAGGATAAAAAATGGGAAAAGTTATAGGAATTGATCTAGGAACAACAAACTCATGTGTCTCTGTGTATGAGCGCGGTGAGAGCAAAGTCATACCAAATAAAGAGGGTAAAAATACGACTCCATCGGTTGTTGCATTTACCGATAAAGAAGAGGTTTTAGTCGGTGATACGGCAAAACGTCAAGCAGTTACTAACCCAAAAAGAACCATCTACTCTATTAAAAGAATTATGGGTCTTATGAGCAACGAAGATAAAGCCAACGAAGCTAAAAAACG
>WSSedL1CaDRAFT_10001649_pt1 | contig 12572 bp, 6 predicted proteins | sample WetSurSL1Cattail_FD_9464 | JGI IMG/M metagenome (IMG submission 9464)
CGTTCATAGAAAATAATAATTGTTTAAAAACATTAACGGAATCCGGATGAATACAATCTTCAATATTTTCTTCTTTTATAAGATAGAGACAGGGTTTAAAATTTAAGAAGCAGAAATCGGGATTTATTTTAAAAATACCTGTAAGGGTGTCCCATTCCCATAAAGCTTCATTCGCTCCTTTCATTGAAATGTTTAACCTTGTGTTGGAGTCCTGTAGGTTGTTTCTTATTTTTTTATTATTATTTAGTTCTTTCTTTAGGTTAAATGTAAATAGTGCAAAGATGAAAAGGGGAATAAAGATGATCTCGATTTCATCTTCAAATAAATCGAAATAGTCTGTAATATTAAGATGTTCAAGTACGTTTGTTAAATTTACAATTAATAAAACTACAAACGAAATCAGTATTAGATTTATAGAATAATTTCTGGGTTTAACAACAAAATATTTATAAATAAGAATAACAATTGTTCCTAAAATTAAAATAAATGAGGATATGTTTAGTAAGCTAATAACGTTCATATTATTCGATATTAGAAGATGGCTTGATATGTAATGCTCCAATAAAAAAGAAAAGACAAGCCGCTGTAAATGAAGAATGTTCTATAAAATTAAAAAAATTACCCCAGATGAATCCTTCTATTACAGTGGCTATATTCGAAACTGTAATCAGCATTAATCCCCAAAACCAGGTTTGAGGTAAAGTTTTGTCCGGACTGTTTTTGTAGATATGATACAGGTAAATAAAAAAAGCCATAGAAGCTACCATATTTACGATTTCCTTTGGTTCAATCATAATGATAATTATTATTTATAAGGCAGTATTAGTGTAAATGTTGAGCCTTTCCCCAAATCAGAATCTACTTTAAGCAAACCTCCTAACATGCCGGCAAAGGATTGGGAAATAGACAAGCCCAAACCTGTACCCCTGTTAGTGGTTACGGTATCAGTGTCTACTCTGAAAAAGCGTTCAAATATTTTTTCCTGATTTTCTTTTGAAATGCCAATGCCACTATCTTTTACGTATATTTCTACATGGTTGCCTAAATGATAAAATCCAAATTCTACAATTCCATCCTGAGTAAACTTAATTGCATTATTTAAAAGGTTATTGACAATCTGGAGAAGCTTTGTCTCGTCTGTATTAATAATAAGTGCCGGATTGTTATCCGCAGGATTGTATATGAAGTTGATATTTTTTTCAATTATTACTTTATTGTAGATTTCAAATTGCTGACTTAATAAACGGTTGAGATTTACCGGTCTGAACATTACATTTTCCTGACCGGTTTGAATGCTGGCAATAGTAAGTACATCTGAAACAATGGCTAATAATTGATTGCTGCTGGTACAGATTATGGATGTATAATTTTTTATTGACTCTTCGGTAAGATCATCAGAGTTGCCCAATAAATCTGAAAAACCAACTATTGCATTCAATGGTGTTCGAATTTCGTGCGACATGTTTTGCAAAAAAGCATCTTTTAGTTTATCGGACTGTTCGGCTTTATTTTTGGCTTTAATGAGTTCAAACTCCATTTCTTTTCGATGGGTAATATCTTCTTTTACCGCTACAAAATAAGTATATTCACCCTGGCTGTTGGCAATGGGTGTAATAAATACCAACTCCCAAAATGTACTTCCGTTTTTTTTCTGACTCAATACTTCTCCGCGAAAAGGGATCCCCCTTTTTAGATTATTCAGGGATTCCTGGTTTATTCCAATGCAAGCTTCTTCGGATCCTAAAGAAAGTATATTTTTACTGATTACTTCATCAGATGTATAACCTGTTATTTCGGTAAATTTTTGATTAACATATTCTATAGTTCCCTCAGTACCAATAACCATAATTTGTGCAGATGACTGGTCTATGGCCGTAATCAACCGTTTTATTTTTTCCTCGGCCTGGGTAGCAATGTCTTTTTCTACTTTAAGGTTAAGCACGCTGCGTACAGCCAGGGGTAAGCGGAATAGACGGTCTTTTACAACATAATCCCATGCGCCTGATTTAATGGCATCTGCCGCAGTTTCTTCATTCATTGTTCCTGTAACAAAAATAAAGGGGATAAGCTTATTTATTTCTCTTAAATCTTTTAAGGCTTGTGAACCATTGTATTGTGGTAAATTATAATCGCATAAGATTAAATCGGGAATGGTTGTTTCTAAAACATTTAAATAATCTTCCCTGTTTTTAACCCAAAGGAAGATACATTCATATTCTTCTAATTGGCGTAGCTGCTCTTTGTTTAATTCAGCATCCAGCGGGTCGTCTTCAACCATAAGAATATGTAACTTTGTTTTGATCATAAGTTGCAGGGTGATGTATTTAAAATGGCCCAGAAATAACCAATACCTTTAATAGCTTTTACAAAGTCGCTAAAATCAATGGGTTTAACAACGAATCCGTTTGCCCCCAGTTCGTAACTTTTTATAACGTCTGTTTCCATCTGAGAAGAAGTTAACATTACAACCGGTAAATTCTTGTAGGCTTCGCGTTTTCTGATTTCTTTTAAAACTTCAATCCCGTCTAATTTGGGCATTTTAATATCTAATAATACAAAAGCCGGGGAAACAGGTTCTCTGTTAGCGTAGTTATTTCGGAAAAGTAAGTAATCCAAGGCTTGTTCCCCGTCTTTAACCACGGTTATAGGATTAGCCAAATTACTTTCTTTAAATGCAGCCAGAGTTAATTCAACGTCATCCTGACTGTCTTCTGCGTAAAGAATTGTAGGTAGTTTATTCATAACTTATAGTGTTTTAGGTAAAGTTACATAAAAAGTAGCCCCTTTTTCAACTTCGGCTTCGGCTTTTATTGTCCCCCGGTGTTTTATAACTATCTGTTTTACATTAGCCAGGCCAATACCAATTCCTTCAAATTCTTCGTTGCTATGGAGTCGTTGAAATACTCCAAATAGTTTATTGGCATAGGCCATATCGAAACCAGTACCGTTATCTTTTACATAAATAGTCCAAAAATTTTCAGAAGCCGTAACTGTTCCTATCTCAATAATAGCCTGGTCTTTATTACGTGTATATTTTATTGCATTAGATATTAAGTTTTCGAAAGCTATCTGTAAAAGGCCTCCATCGCCCAAAACTGTAGGAAGGGGATCTATTTTCCAAATAATATTTCGATTAATATAGTCTGGTTTTAGGTGTTCCATAGTGTCTCTGATAATATCCTGCATATTAACCGAAGCGAAAACTAAATCCTTTCTGCCTAGTCTGGAGAATGACAAGAGCTCATCAATCATGGCAGACAGACGTTTGGAAGCAATAGATATCTTTTGAAAATAATTGGAAACGTTTTCTGTTGGGTGTTCAACATTTGAATAGAGCAGTTTTACAAATCCATCGATATGGCGCAGCGGTGCTCTTAAGTCGTGAGAAACACTATATGCAAATGCTTCCAAATCTTTATTGGCTTGTTCTAACTGACTGGTACGTTCTTCTACCCGGTGCTCCAGTTCATTATTCAGTTTTAAAATTTCAATTTCTGCTTTTTTCCTATCGGTAATATCAATTGCAGTAAAAGTAATTCCCAGCGAAACGTCCGATGGATTTATTGAAACAAAACGAATTAAAATATTCACAATATCTCCGGATTTTTTAATCCACCTGGTTTCTATGGATTCATACTGTTGGGTATTAATTTGTCGCTCCTGTTCCTGGCCCACAAATTCGTATTCTTCCTGAGTAGGGTATAAGAATCTGGAATTATGTCCAATTACTTCGTCGTTATTATATCCAAGCATCTGAAAAAACGAATCGTTGCATTCCTGAAAAGCACGGTTTACCGTTAATCCGATACCAACAGGTGCTGCCAGGTAAATACTGCGTAATTTGGCATCTTTTGCCATTAAAATATTTTCGGCCTTCTTTTGTTCTGTAATATCTGTAGATACAATACCAATACCTTCTTTAACCTTAAAAACCCTACTGCTTAACCAAACTTCCTCATTTTTAATTTTGAAGACATCTATTCCTTTATAAGGCATGCCGGTTTCTAAAACACTATAAAATTTGTCGCTGTTATCTTCTGACAAATTTGAAAGAAAACCGGATAGATGCATACCTAATGTATGGGGCTTATCTTTGTCTGATAATATAGACAGAGCCGTCTGATTAAGTTCGATAAGTTTTAGGTCTTTATCCCAGATACTGAAAGCAGCAGTTGCAGATTCCATAAAAGTTTCGAGTCTTTCTTTCGTTTCTTCCAGATTCTTCTGGACTATTTTTCGTTCGGTAATATCCTGAAATATACCGTACATGCGCCGGTTGCCATCAGTAAGGTTGACAATTTCTCCGGCAATAAGTAATGTTTTAGCTTCTCCACGGGTACTCACGAATTCGCATTCGAAATCTTTGAAAATATTGGTTTGAACAGTTTCTCTAAAATGTTGTTTAGCAAGCTTTTCAGATTCGGGTGTTAATAAACTTAAAAATAAATCTAAATCTGGTTTTACCTCATGAGGTTTAAAACCATAAATTTCAAAAGCTTCTTCGTTCCAATACAAATCATTGTTTTCTAAATTTAATTCCCAGGTTCCAATTTTGGCTACTCGCTGAGATTCTGTTAGTAGTCTTTGAATTTTTAAATTAACTTCTTCAATTTTTCTTTTCTCGGTAATATCCCTGAAAAGCCATACACGTCCCTTAACCGGGCTGTCTTTCTGTAGTGGAAAAGAAGAGCGTTCGATAATATGTTCGTTGGCAAAATATAAAATATCTTCGGTAGATTCATGCGTTTTATAAATATCTGATACTTTCCTGAAAAATTCTTCAGGGTCTTTTAATTGATTTTTTGCATGGTTTAATAAAATAGTATCATCTTTAGTTTCACATATATTTTCAGGAATTGAAAATATTTCTTTAAACCGGGTATTGTAATGTGAAACTATACCTTCATCTGAAACCACTAAAAGTCCGTCTTTCATCGACTCCATAGTAGACTTCATAATGGATTGATTTTTATGTAATTCGAATTCTGCTTCCTTTCGTTCGTTGATATTTCGTGAAGAAGCGATGATTCTTTTTACACCGGCTATTGAAGTTGTGGTTAACGATACTTCTGTCCAAAAAAGATTTCCGTTTTTATGCCGCACTAACCATTCGAAAACCTGAGAACCGACGTTCATGGCTAATTTTATTTTTTCTGCCGCAATCTCTTCTGTGTAAGGAGTAAATCCTGCACAATAATTTTCAAAAGGAAGGTTGATAGCTTCTTCTTTTGAAGAATACCCGTACATTTTTAAAACGGAGTCGTTTACATCAATAACTTTTCCGCTTGGGATTTCATGAATAAAAATGGCGTCGCTGGAAGTATTAAAGATATCGCGATAATTTTTTTCGCTTTCCAAAAGGGCTTCGAGCATTGTTTTTTGATCAGTTATATCCTGCATCATCCAAACTACCCCTTTCGACAAATCATCTGGGTCGAAGGCTTTTCCGGAAATTTTAGTCCAAATAACAGTTCGATCCTTTTTTAAATGTTGAACTTCTGTAGTATAAATTTCTCCTTTAGCTAATAATTCAGGACTTTCGTTTCCTAACCGCACAAAATCTTCCTGAAGAAAGAAATTTTTGCTTGTAGGCGAATTGAGTATTTCTTCATGAGTATAACCTAAAATTTTGCAGAATTCCGTATTAACCCAAACATGAGTTCTATCCTTAACCAGAGTTAAACCAACATTTACTGTATCTAAAATGGTTTGGTTCATACGAGCCAATTGTAAAATTTTCCTTTCTGATTCTTTTTGTTCTGCTATGAAACGGGCTTGTTGTACGTTCTGATAGGCTTTTTCGGATAATTGATTAGCCAGCAGAAACAGGGTATTGGAATTTTTTTCAAATTGAGCAGGGCTCATTTTGGGAACCTGTTTTAAAGCGGCTTTGAAATCATTTTTATGGACTCCGATTTCGTCGGCATAATCTAAAATTTTAGATTCGTTTAATTCATCGTTGCTCACCTGACCGATCAACCAATTGGCAAGGTGTTTTCCGCCAAGGGTAATACTGGCACCAGCATCCCAAAGATTACCACTTAAACAGGGTTTAATGGTAGGTCCATTCGGGTTTTGTTTTCCCAGATAGGCATCTGATTTCATGCAGTTTGCCGCACCTTTTGTGGTACTTCGAATTAATTTACATAAACTGCAGAAATTACTGGGTTTCGTTATTGGAGTACCATCCGGATAGGTGATTATAGAAGCAACCCCTGTAGTTTCTGCAAAGCTATCCTGTATTTTTTGTAAATCGTCTAAATTAAACAGGTCTGTAAATTTAAGTCCTTCCGGGTCGTCGATTGGTTTTGTAAGGGCAATGATTCTTTTTCTAAGAGCTTCCTCGTATCCTTTTAATTCGGAAATATCAATACCAACTCCCACAAAATAGTATTTTCCATCTATTAGAGTGGCTACAGTATTAAAATAAAACAATATTTTTTCTCCGTTCTTTTTCAAAAGCTGTACTTCAGAAGTTATTGAGTTTTTTTCTCTGATATTTTGAGCTCCTGTTTTAAGTTCCGCCTGAGTTTCGGGTGTAAAAAAATCGTATAAATTTTTGTGATACAATTCTTCATTGGAGTATCCGGTAATTTCGTTATGTTTTTTATTCCATTGAACCAATTCTGCTTTATCATTATAAATATAGGCTAACCCTGGTATGCACTCGATAAGAGCATCCCTGAATTTACGAGCTTCATTTAATGCTAATTCGGTTCGCTTACGTTCTGTTATATCCTGAAAAACAGTGATTATTTTATTGGCTTTATTATCAGAATCCAATTCAAGATCAGAAACTGCATGAATATATTTTAATGAAGACCCGTCAATTGGATTAATTTCAAATTCATAATCAAATCTTTTCCCGCTATAGATGGTATTGGTCCATAGGGTAATTAAATTATCATATCCGGGTATACAACTTTTAAGTTGTTCAATTTGAATAAAACCGTCTTCCGGAGAAAATCCATAAATAGCATTACCTTGTGCAGACATCCAAATTTCTTCAGAATCTGTTAATTGTTCGGAGAATCCAATTTGTCCGACAGCCTGTGCTTTTTGCAAACGAGCTTCATTTAAACGAATTTTGGCATCCGAAGCAATTCGATCCGATATATCGTGGACTACAAATAATAAACAGGACTCGTTATTAAATTTTAGTGTTCTTGCCGAGAATAAACAGGTTAAAACTTTACCACCTTTTATTCCCATTCCAATTTCTATATTTATAACTTCTCCATATTGCTTAAGGTTTTTAACAATTTTTTGTCGATCAACCGGATTAGCCCAAAGCCCTAATTCCAAAGTTGATTTCCACATATATTCTTCTTCAGTGTAACCCGTAATTCTTGTAAATCCAACATTCCCAGACATAATAATACCATCTGACATACGGGTAATTCCTACCATGTCGGGACTCATATTATAAATATTCGAAAATTTTTTTTCTGATGCTATTAACTCATTTAGAACTTTATTTTTTTCGGTTACATCATTAAATAGCACGTAAATTAGATCATTAAAAATGGAAAAGCTTATTTCGATATCAAGTTTTTTTCCGCTTTTTGTGTTTATTGTGTATATTTTAGGTGGGCAATATTTATTTTCTGAAGCAATGGTCTCTTCTATATCTTTTGTCCAGTTTGCAATTACTTTTTCGCGATATTCCTTATCGGGATAAACTAAAGGCATCCATTTATCTAATGTAGAAACTTCTTGGGGCGAGTACTCAAAATATTCAAAAAACTTCTTATTGTTGTATTTTACATTACCTGCAAAATCTGAGATTCCGAGTCCAATAGGAAGCGACTCCGTTATACTTCGAAAACGTATTTCATTTTCTATTAATACTTGTTCGTTCTTTTTTAATTCGGTTACATCATAAAAAATAGCAGCAAAATGAGAATCATCTATTGCATATTGGATGGTTTGAATGTAAATATCTTTTAATGGGAAATAAACGATTTTAGAGATAGATTCTTTTGAGTAAATTACCTTCCATGCTTCATCAATCCATGATTGCTCTGCAATTGTAAAAATATCTAATACATTTTTTCCAATTATGGAATCATCAACATCCCATAATTCTTTAAATTTTGAATTGATATCTATATACTTGAAATTTATAGCATTTCCTTTTTTATCAAATATTAATTCATGAAAAGCGAATCCGCCATCCATATTATTAAACAAAGCTTTGTATTTTTGTTCACTTTGTTTTAAGTTTTGGTCAGCATTTAATTTTTCAATCACTTTCATAGTGGCATCCATAAGTATGGACAACTGAGAAATATCCGACTGATTATAATCCTGGTTTTTATTAGCGACCCCTATAACTGCAATAATATTATCGTCTTTAAAAACAGGTACTGTAAGGAATTTGGAAAGTTTGACATGACCTTCCGGATAACCTTTCTTTAAAGGATGAGTTTCTTCAAAATTATTAAGAATCAATGGCTTTCTCTGCCGTACTGCTTCTCCCCAAAAACCGGTATTTTCCAAAGCATAACAGGATTGAGGGTTAACAATAGAACATTGTTCCATTACATCTTTGGACCAGGAGTTTAAGATAAATTCTTTCTTATCTTCATTATAATGATATATATATCCAATTTTACTATGAGTAATCTGAATAGCTTCATTTAATGCAAAGTCAAGTAATTCCTGAACATTACCCGTTTTATATAACATAATGCGTATTATGCTTTGTAATCGGTTTTCGTTAAGTATTATTTGGTTTTCAATTTCTTTTCGTTCGGTAATTTCCCGGGCAGAAGCATAAACATAATTATTTGAAGGGAATGATCGCCACTCTATCCATCGGTACGATCCATCTTTACAACGGTAGCGGTTGGTAAAGTTTTCAATTTTTTTCTTGTCGGCCAGATCTTTAGTTGCATTGATAGTACTCTCAATATCATCCGGATGAACAAATTCAATAAACGGTTTTCCTTCTAATTCTTCAAGTGAATATCCCAGCGTATTTTGCCATTCCGGATTTAATTTAACGAAATTTCCTTTTGTGTCGGCAATACACAATAAATCTATGCTGTTTTCAAAAAACAGGTTATAATCGAAGTCTGGTGTGGATTTTACCATAATTCTATCAGCTGATTAAAAACTGTTATTTAATCTTTAATATAGTCGGAAATAAAAACTTCCAAAATCAAAGACTAATGAATGTTATATAAAATATCCGGTTAATATTTTAGATAACATTAATTTATGATAAAAAAACCAGAATTCAAAAAGATTTAAAGTTTAATTAGCTTGCATGTAGCGAGACTTTTTTTGCTTAAAATTTTACATATATATACACCAGCATTAAATGAACTTAGGTCAATATTTACGATATTAGATACTCCTTTCTGAGTATTTATTCCTTTTTGCATCCATACTAAAGTACCTTTTGAGTTGTAAATTGCCAGATCTACGGTTTCGCTTTCATTAAGGCTAAAGGTGAGTTTTGTAAAACCATCAGTAACCGTAGGGGTACAAGAAATGAAGGTGTTCGCGTTATTTATATTCGCAACCTTTGTGGTTGAGGTAGTGAAACTCGCTGTGATTGCTATATTTGAATTTACACTTATGGTTTGTTGTGTTGATGAACCTGATAAATCACCGCTAAAATTTATAAAATTATAACCCAATAAAGGGGTAGCGGTTACCGTAACTGATGTACCCGCGGTATATACTCCGCCCGATGGGTTTAACGATACAAAACCATTGCCTGAGGTTGTAATTACTACATTATAATTGCCGGTTTCCCAAGCTCCCAGGTCGGGTTTGGTTCCGTTATATGCAATTCCAACATCGGTACCGGCATCTATTAAATCGCTACCCGATACAAGGTGCATGAATGTAATAATTGGTAAACTACCATCTGCTTGGCGGGCTCCGGCAGCTCCAGTTGAGAGAACACTCTGAAAATCGGCTGAAGTAGTAGTAAATCCGGTTAGCCAACTGTTAGTATATTGAACCACAAACGAACCCAGATTTTTCACATTGGTACCTAAACTGGCACAATTTACAATGGTGCAGGTTTTATTGGTATTGAGTGACGAAGTTATCGAGAAATTATAACCCACGTTGTTATATGATGTACAGTTGTACAGGGTCATATTTCCTTTGTTGTTATTCTGATCGAACCCTTTGGCTTTATTGTTAAAAGCCAGACAATTCTTTAATGTAAAATTATGCATCAGTGTTTTATCGTCGCTACCACCCATTTTAAAACCATTTCCATTGGCGTTAGAACCAGCATCAGTACCGTCTTTGAAATAACCATTACTCCAGGTCCAGCAATTTTCTATGGTTGTGTAAACATCATCGGCACCGCGTAAATAACCGTCCCATCCATCATCGCAGTTGTTCCAAGAGCGACAACCATAGAAATAATTACCTGTACCAACAGCCATTTTAACAGCAAAACCGTCAGCATCGCCGTAATCGGAAGGATCAGCATTATAATAAGAATCACAATTAATAATACTGTTATTATTTGCACCTCCGTCTATCTGCAAGCCACTGTCTCTGTTTTCGTAGAATTCGCAGAATTCAATGGTATTATATGCAGCATTTGAGGTAATATGCAGGCCATTGTCGCCAGCCCCGTAAACACTGATACCTTTAATATACCAGTAGCTGCCCGTAAGGTTTATACCCACAGTACCAAATGATTCGCCGGAGAAGTCTAATAAAGCACGCTCACCGGGATACGACCATAGGTTACGTTTTGCAGTGGAGGTACCACTTTGCGACAATGTTATTTTAGCTGTAAGAGTATAGGTTCCACCTCTCATATAAATGGTATCCCCGGCAGAAGCAACGCCTGCAGCTTTTGTTATGGTAAGATATGGGCTTGATATTGTTCCGGTATTTGAATCACTTCCCGAAGCTGATATAAAATATTGTTTTGCCTCAGTATGGATAAGGTTAAAACAGTTTGTCAGCACTAGAATTACAATCAGTAGGACTAAATTTAGTTTATTCATATATAGATAGTTAGTTGTTGTGTTAAGTAAAACAAAAGTAAATTATTTGTTCTAAATCCTTCACAATATAGGTAGTTGTAATTTAAATAAGGGTGCTATATGTACAAAAAACAGAGCTAATTTTTACAAATATGAAATTTCTACGAAGTTTTCCCCCGTAGGGTGATATTATTGTAGAAAGGTATCGTTAATAAAGTAGAATCAACCTCGCGGAGGGGTACATTATTTTTTAAAATGCGTTAGCCCTGTTGAAGCTTTATCAATAATATCAAGGAATTGCATAGTTTTTTAATTCCAAAATATTATTTATAATGAAAATAAATTACAATTTTTCTTAAAATGATATTAAAAAGAATAACTATAAAATAACAACATTTTTATTTTTGTTATTTATAATTCATCCGAATGCTTAACAACGATTGTTATATTCAGAACGGTATAGTAAAGGAAGTTATAAATCAAACACTGGTTGTTAGTGTCTTGAGCAAGTCGGCATGTGCTTCATGCCAATCAAAAACCTCATGTACATCCTTTGAAACTAAGGAGAAAATTATTACAACTGACATCTACGATCCGGATTTGAAACCCGGTGATGAGGTTATCGTGAAAATGCACAAATCTCTTGGCCCCAAGGCGATATTTTTAGGTTATGGCTTACCTTTTATATTTTTCATTACAGGTTTATTGTTGTTTTCATTTATATTCAAAAAGGATGTAATTGTCGGACTGGGAGCGCTGTTGGTTTTGACACTTTATTATATTATACTTAATTTTTTTAAAAAAAAGGTTCAATCAACTTTTCGTTTTGAAGTTGAACGATCCTGATAAAATTTAAAGTTATGACCTTATTGTATACCATACTCACTTTAGCATTACTGGGACTCACATCTGCAGTGGTATTATATTTTGTGGCCCAAAAATTTAAAGTATTTGAAGACCCCAGGATAGATCAGGTAAATGAAGTTCTACCCGGAGCTAATTGCGGTGGTTGTGGATATGCCGGTTGCCGGAATTTCGCGGAGACCTTTGTTTCGAACGAAAAATCCTCCGGAATGTATTGTCCGGTAGGAGGGAATGAAACCATGCAAAATGTGGCAAAAATACTGGGACGTGAAGCCATAGCCAAAGACCCGTTGGTTGCAGTAGTGCGTTGTAACGGAACTCCGACTCATCGGCCTTTAACAAATAACTATTCAGGTGCCAGAAGTTGTATCATTGAACATACCCTTTGTGTTGGTGAATCGGCTTGCCCAAACGGTTGCTTAGGTCAGGGCGACTGTGTGGATGTTTGTAATTTTGGGGCCATGGTTATGAATCCTGACACCCGGTTACCCGAAATTATAGATGAGAAGTGCACCTCTTGCGGAGCCTGTGTTAAAGCTTGTCCCCGCCAGATTATTGAGCTTCGAAAAAGACAACCTAAGGATAGAAAAATATATGTTTCGTGTGTAAATACCGAAAAGGGAGCTATATCCCGCAAATATTGCGAGGTAGCATGTATTGCCTGCGGAAAATGTGTTAAGGTTTGCCCTTATGAAGCCATTACCATAGAAAAGAATAAAGCATTTATTGATTCTG
>WSSedL1CaDRAFT_10001650_pt1 | contig 12556 bp, 11 predicted proteins | sample WetSurSL1Cattail_FD_9464 | JGI IMG/M metagenome (IMG submission 9464)
GATGAGCAATTGTATGAAGTCGTTGGTACTTAGGTCCTGTATTTTAGGACCTTATGTACCACTACGTACTTCATCCAAGCGAGAGCGTATTGCGAACGAACTATATACTGCCTCACGCAATCAAGAAATGATATTGTGCAAATTGACGAACCATAATTTAAATTTGGCTTTTGGCACTCCAATTATACAACTTTATTCATTTAGCTACCTAAAAAGGGACTTTTTCAGTCCTTCTTATTCCTGTTCTATCAGCTTTATCAGACGATCAACCGCATTCCCGTCCGCATAGCTATAGTTTTCTCGAATAAAGGCCTCTATATCTTTGACATTCCATTCGCTGTCCTTTATTAGCTTAACAACATTCTTGCATCGGTACGCAACCGGCCCCGGAACGAAGCTTTCATAATCATAATAACAGCCCCTGCCAGTATCCGAAAATTCATTATAATCATAAGCATAAAAGATCATCGATTGTTTCGTAATGCAATACTCAAATATAATTGACGAGTAATCCGTAATCAATATATCCGCAGCCAAAAGAAGTGCATTTAAATCCTTCTCAAAGGTAAATTGACAGATTTTCTGATCCATCTTCTCCTGCCGATAAGCTTCTGCTATATACGGATGAAGCCGAAGTCCTAGGTAATACTCCTCCGGGAGCTCCTTACTCAGTTCGTTGATCAGCCCATATAATTTCATATTCTCTTCGCTGTTATCCCGAAAGGTTGGTGCATACAGAATTAACTTACGGTCAGCAGGTATCTGATATTTCTGATAGATATATTCCTTATCCGGATTCTTACCGGTCTGTCCCATCTTGATCATTCTCAGAAATAATTCATCCGTCCTTGGCAACCCAATCGGATATATAACCTCTTCCCTGACTCCAAACGCACCGGCATATTGTGATTTCGTGTCCTCCGAATTAACAATCAGATGAGTAATATTTGCATTAGCACGGCTTTCCAGTTCTCTTAGCTTTCCTTCATTGACATCCTGACCGAACTTCTTAATTGAGCCAGTACCATGCCAGAGCTGTATTACCTTTGTACCCTTCTTCCGTCTAAGATAGGCATAGGGAAGAAATACATTATCCATCAATATGATTTCAGCTCTTGCAAGTTCATAGGGCTTCACAAAGAAAAAGCGCAGCGCAGTTAAAAGGCCCGGCATACTTTTCACAAATTGAGTATCCCTTCTCGTAAGGTAGTTGAAGGAATAACCTTCTTTCCTGTTTTTCAAAGCTTTTACCGTAATACTGACATTGCTCCCTTCCCCATCGTCATGTGTCATAATGCAGAAAACTCTTTTTTTCTTAACAGGAATCGGCCTAAATACCAGATATACCAGTGAAAATAGATAATATCCGAAAGTTTTTATCATTATATCCTCCATGGTGCCGCTCTACGGCAAAATCTTTTCAAAAGGGGCTGTTGCGGCATTACATTCATTATGCTTCTGCAATCTGTCGAATTAGGTCAACGACCTTTTTCGAAGCCTTTCCGTCATCCGCATGATTATATTTATGATAAAACGCTTCCTGCCTGTCTTTAAAATCTTCGGGGTTATAGTGTAGAATGGAATCGATCAACCTCTCTGTTGTAAGGGTAACCGGCCCCGGTGCCTCTGCAAGAAAGTCAAAATAAAATCCTCTGAGCGTATCCCTGTACTCCTCTAAATCATAGCAGAAGAAATGCATAGGTCTCTTTAACAGGCTGTAATCAAACATAACCGAGGAATAATCGGTTATCAACAAATCAGCAATCAGATAGAGCAGCGAAATGTCATAACTTAAATTACAGGAATAAATAAAACCCTGATAGGGGCTCCAATCAATCTTATCCTTGACCAAATAATGATATTTAACAATCATAACATATTCATCACTTAATTTTTCCTGACATAGATCAAAATCCATGGCGCGATTGAATTTATAATGTCCTTTTGCATAGAATTCATTATCTCTCCAGGTCGGAGCATACAATATTACCTTTTTACCTTGAGGAATCCCCAGTTGATTTTTAAGCTCGTTTATATCCTTTTCATTATTCTTTGCAAACAGAATATCATTTCTCGGGTAACCTATCTCAAGCATTTCTTTGTCGAATGCAAACGCCCTACGAAATATCTCTGATGAAAACCGGTTCTGAGATATCAGATAATCCCAAGTCTCGGTGTTTTCCGTAAAGTTCTTCTTGTAGTTATCGATACCGGTCTCACCCGCCATATGTACTGTGTCCATATCTAGGGCAAGTTTCTTAAGTGGAGTCCCATGCCAGGTCTGAATATAAGTTCCCTTTGTTTTTTTAATAATATATCTCGGCAGTCTTGTATCACAAACCCATATTCCGGCTATCATAAACAAGAAAAAATATTTCAAGCGGTTACGCTTTACTGTTTTGCCTACACCCGCAATTTGTATGTTAGGCTTTTCCAAAACAAAGTAACAGTGATACTCTCTGTCCAGTCCCAGCCTTACCATTTCTTCGTAAATTGCCCTGGGACTACCCGTATAATTCCTTCCAAGATTACTTTCAAACATAATAATCTTTTTACTCATGGGCATAATCTTCACTCCAAGCCTGTAGGTCTTAAGAATTATGGTCATTCCCCTTTTCTTAAGCATTTTATGAAGTATCTTTTTACTCTTCTGCTTGAGTTCCGTGTATTTCCGAGTCAACAAATTCATTATATCCTTCTTTCAACTCTAATTTTTCTTAGAACCAAGATTTAAGTCCTGCTTAATCTTAGTTGTTGAGATACCATCAGTTCTGGGAAGATATACAACCTCACAATAATCCTTCAAGAAATCAAATTGTCCATTCCAGTCATCGCCCATAACAAACAAATCAATTTTGTTATCCACTACATCCGAAATCTTCTGCTCCCAGTTATATTCGGGAATTACCTCGTCTACATATTTGATTGCTTCAAGAATTATCTTTCTGTCTTCGTAGCTGTGATATGCCGATTTATGCTTAATCGCGTTAAACTCATCCGAAGAAAGAACTACTACTAAGTAGTCTCCAAGTTCTCTTGCCCGTCTCAGTAAATTAATATGACCTACATGTAAAAGATCATAGGTTCCATAAGTAATAACTTTTTTCATAATTTATTATCTCCTTTATTAGTATAAGTTGATGCATAGTGTACTGTATATCATTGACTTTTTACTTAATCATTTCCATTATCGTTGATCTTAGCCTCATATATTATACTAACCTTCTTTACACTGCCTTTTGCAATCAGCTTACCCTTTTCCAATAATATGGCTCGATTACATAAACGGTTTACCTGCTCCAGTGAGTGTGAAACAAATAATACCGTGACCCCGCTGTCAAACATTGCTTTTATCTTTTTCTCACTCTTTTTTTTGAATTTGGCATCACCAACGGACAGCACTTCATCAAGGATCAGTATATCCGGCTGGACAACGGTCGCAATAGAGAAGCCAAGCCTGGCCTTCATACCCGAGGAATAATTCTTCACAGGTACATTAATAAAATCACCTAATTCTGAGAATTCCACAATTTCATCGTATTTTTCCCTGATAAAATCCTTGGAATATCCAAGCACCGCACCATATAAAAAGATATTCTCCGCACCGGTATATTGCGGATCAAAGCCTGCTCCCAACTCAAGTAAAGGTACCAGCTTACCCTTCGTCGTAACTTTACCCTCTGTTGCCTTCAAGACACCGGCGATGATTTTAAGCAACGTACTTTTGCCGGCTCCATTCAGTCCTAAGATTCCTAGTCTGTCTCCCTTGTTCAGTGAAAATGAAATTCCCTGCAATGCCCAGAATTCCTGGTATCTCAATTCGTTCTTAATCATTTTAATAAAATACTCTTTTAGGTTGTCAACTTTCTTTTCCATCAAGTTAAATCTCATGCTGACATTATCAACCACCAATACCTTTTCTTCCACAAAATCCTCCGATCCAGCGCAATAATCCTAGATATTTAGTATAAATTCGTCTTGTTTACGATAGAACATAAAAATACCGATAAACAATGTACCAAAGCTATAAATAATCGAGATAAGCAGTTCCTCCCGGCCTAAAGGTCTTCCAAAAACTGCATCCCTGAAATTTGTGATGACGTCAAACAAAGGATTTACAATCTTTAAGATCGGTGCCTTATCAATAAATTTTTTATCTGTTATATCATAAAATATCGCAGAGGCGTACATAATCATCATAAGCATTACGCTCCATAAATATTCCAGGTCCCTGAAGAACACAGCCAAAGTTGCAAGAATCATTCCAATTCCTAAAGATAATACCAGTATCAGAAATAATGGTACTACTATCTGAAGGAGATAGAATGTAATTGATACTTTAAACACTATCATCGCTGCTACCAAAATAATCATAGAAATTAAAAATGTAACAAAATTTGATAATATTGAAGATAGCGGATAGATGTATTTCGGAACATATACCTTCTTAATCATCGCACTATTACTGCGGATGGATTTCATCGCTGCCTTTGTGGAATTAGCGAAAAAAGAGTACATCAATCTACCGGTCAGAATATAAACCGGGAAGTTTTGATCGCCCCTACCATACCATCCGGAAAAAACATACCACAAAACTAAAGTAGTTAATAGTGGCTCTAATAATGTCCATAACATTCCCAGATAAGAGCTTCTATATTTCAACTTAATATCTTTCTTAACCAGTTCCTCTAAAAGGAATCTGTATTTATCGAAGTTCTTCCAAATTCTGTTCACATCTACCTCCGTGATGCCGTTTTTCAGTACCGGTTACCGTCCAAAGACTGATTTTACCACTTTTTTTGTAGCATGTCCATCTTTCCATTCACAAACTCTGCAATAGAATCACCCAAACATTTGGTTATATTTAACATTTATTTTGAGATTGTTGTACCGGTATCCTTCCTTATTAATAATCCTGTTAACTTATCCATCAATAGGTCATATCCCTTCTTTACAAAAGGCAATGAATAGATATAAACGATCAAAGCAGCGATAAAGAATGAATATACAAGGTAAAGATAAGGCTGTTTTCTGAATAACTCAATCTTTGCAAGTACGGGTATGGTAAACAAATGAAGTACATATATTGTCAGAGTGCTAGTGCCGATATATGATAGAAAATTTTTCCTGGCAGTCATCAGATTCGTTATCGCTATAATCATTGCAAAAGCAATAATATAGATTAATATGCGTATTAACATGCCTTTTAGCTGTTCATCTTGAGCATAAGGTTTTCGGAGTAAAAGATACTCGATCTTGAACCATTTTTTTAATGACAGATACATTGATACGCTGGCAACGACAACTACCACTACTACACCAAGCAACTTGGGAAGTTTACGTATTTTAGTAATATGTTCTGCTGTGCAATAATAACCAAGTAGAAAAAAAGGTAAGAAATATATGACTCTGCCAAGTGCCATATATTCCGAAAACTCTTTGCTCCAACCGCATAAAACTGCAATAACAATGCTAATCGGCATCAAAAAGCGCATCTTAATTATATCTTTTAAGAAGAACCTCCAGATAAAGAGTACCAGCAAATACCACAGGCCCCAATAAGGCTGGAAGAAACGGTAACCAGAATTCACATCATGGATAATCCTCGACCTGAATAAATAGTTGATAAAATTTAATATAAGGTAAGGTATCAAAATTGTTATAAATGCATTGCTTCTTATTTTTTCAAGGTTCTTTGAAAAATATCCGGATATGAACACCATAGCCGGCATATGAAAGAAAAATACAAAAATGTATACGCTACGTGCGCTGTTATAATCACTTTTCAAAGAAGTGAGTATATGTCCCCAGACTACTAATAATATTAAAACTGCTCTTAAGTTATCAAACAAATAATCTCTAGTATTGTCTATCGTGATGGTTTGCTTCTCTAGTATACTTCTCTTCATGTAACCCTCCATATGTCATGAGCTTGCGCTCGAAAAAATTCCACACTTATAAAATGCTGCTGAACAATATTCATTATTCAGCAGCAAATAAGTTTTCACTTACCTAAATTTAAGTCTGTTTAAAGCACTGAATATCGCCCTGATTGAGGCTCTTGTTATGTTGGAGCTGATTCCCACTCCAAAGGTCGTCTTCCCATTTGATAAATCCAGCATCTGAATGTAGGCCGCTGCCTGGGCATTTTCACCGCCACCCAAAGCATGTTCTGTGTAATCAAGTATCTTAACCTGAATACCAAGTTCCTTCTGTAAGCCCTTCAGCGCTGCATCGAGAGGACCGTTACCGACCGCCTCAATTTTTTTATCTATGCCGTTATCTGTATACACGATTGTTGCACCGGTATTCGCCTTGTCATTTTCTGAAATATCCTCAACCTTACATTTCTTAAAATACAGCGGATCCTTCTGATCCAGATAGCAGGTCTTAAATTCACTCATTATCTGCTCCGGCGAAACTTCTCCCTGCTTTTCCGATAATGACTGAATTACATCTGCAAATTCCTTATGCATAGCTTTAGGCAACTTAAAGCCGAAGTAGTTTTCCATAATAAATGCTACTCCGCCTTTACCGGATTGGCTGTTAATACGGACAATCGGTTCATATTGTCTGCCGATATCGGCTGGGTCAATCGGCAGATAGGGCACTGCCCAGATAGCACTATTACGCTCCTTCATTGCCTTAACACCTTTATTGATGGCATCTTGGTGTGATCCCGAAAAGGCTGTAAACACAAGCTTACCTGCATATGGATGACGATCATGTACTTTCATCTTACAAAGACGCTCATAAGCTTCGATGATATCATTGATATTATCAATCTCTAATTCCGGATTTATTCCCTGTGAAAACATATTGTAAGCCAAAGTTAAAATGTCTACATTACCGGTTCTCTCACCGTTACCAAACAAAGTACCTTCTACTCTGTCAGCTCCTGCAAGTATTGCTAATTCAGCAATTGCAATTCCGGTTCCACGGTCATTGTGCGGATGGACACTTAAAATAATGGAATCCCTGTTTTTAAAATGTCGGTCCATCCATTCAATCTGATCTGCATAGACATTAGCTGTATTCATCTCAACCGTTGCGGGCAGATTAAATATTAGTTTATTCTCCGGTGTAGGCTCCCAGATATCTTGAACAGCTGTACATACCTCAAGAGCATACTCAAGTTCTGTCCCGGTAAAGCTTTCCGGCGAATATTCCAGTCTGATTTGCCCCGGAAAATCCTTTGCATACTCCTTTACTAACTTTGTTCCTTCCACCGCAATCTGCTTAATTTCTTCCTTAGACAGATGGAATACAACATCCCTTTGCAAAGTTGAGGTTGAATTATAGATATGAACAACTGCCTTTTTGATACCCTCTAGGGCTTCAAAGGTTCTCTTTAATAAATGCTCTCTACACTGTACCAATACCTGAACTGTTACATCCGCAGGTATTAATCTGCGGTCGACTAGTTGTCTTAGAAAATCAAATTCTATCTGAGAAGCCGACGGGAAACCCACTTCAATTTCCTTAAATCCCAGCTTCACCAGTAATTGGAAATATTCAATCTTCTCCTCAACCATCATTGGTTCGATCAAAGCCTGATTTCCATCTCTCAAATCCACACTACACCAGATAGGCGAATGCTCAATCTGCTTATTCGGCCATTGTCTGTCCGGTATATTTATTACCTGATTTCGTTGATATCTTTTATAATTCAACATAATAATCTCCATTCTGCCGCAAACCCGCGAATTTGGACAGCAGCACAATATTTATTCAATACAAGAATGACCAAATTATAGCATCAAGGTATTGATTTGACAACTATTTTTTAGAACTTCACTGCTTAATCAGGTGGATATTGACTGATGGCACATTGCCCAATTTTGAGTAGCCTGTAATCTCGGATCCAATTATTACAGAATATGTACCAACCGAATAATTGGTTAAATCAATATATGGCTTGATATCATCTTTTGAAATCTCGTCAATTTCCTTTTTCGGCCCTGAAAGCAGTAAGGTAATCGGACCGGTAGTCAGATAATCAAGTCCCATTCCCTTCGGCAGATTCTTAACATCGATTTCGGACGGCAATACAGTGAATTCCTTGGTCTTAGCCTCCTCAACCGATATATTTACTACGGCCGTCTTATTATCACCAACAAGGTAAACGCCACTTGGCAGCTGCTCCTGAAGATTAACTTCTTTTTCGACATTGTCAAAAACCCCGCTTACATCCTCCGATATGGACAAATCATCAATACCGGCTAATACCTCATCTTCTGCTGCCACCTCAATTGTTTGCGGTTCATATTCGATACCGGATAATGTATATCCGCTCACAGGTGTTCCGGTCGGAGTAATATCTAAATTAATTGTCTTGGTATTATATATCCCAATAAATACCGGAATTGAATTCTTGCTAAAGGACAGATTCGTGGAATCAATCTCTTTCCCTTTTTCGTCCAAAACTTTCGGTTCCTCAATGGAATTAAAAGACTTCGTATAACCTGTAACATCTACATTAACAACCACATTTGCTATCTTATCTATCTTACTCTTGGGTCCGGATATCCGAATAATGGTACTGGCTGTCTTCTCATACACATACAAGCCTTCCGCGAGATCACCCGTCTGTTCGACATTAACCTTGAAGTGTCCCTCTACCAGATTCTCAAGCTCCACTTTCATTACCTGATTTAAGCCGCTGATAACCGTAACATCATAGGGATTTCCCAGATACTTTATGTTGATCGTAACTGTATTTAGATCTGACAGCTTCGATATATCGGCTGTAATTCTAAAGTCATCCTTATTAAGTTTCTCTGCAACGGATCTTTTTGCTGCCGCTGTAAAATCTATGGTTGCTCCTTCCGTAATGTTATACACCTGATTCAGAGCTTTTATTTCATCCGCATTCTGTACATCTACCTTTATATTGGAAAAGTTCACCTTGGTAATCGGATCATCTACATTGGTGATAACCAGCCATAGGATTACAGCGAGAATAATAGCAAGAATTTTTAAGCCGATATTTCTAGTCAACTTCTCTTTCATTCTTTATTCTTCCCTTCCACAATCTTAATTTCTTAGCCTCTACAGTTTTTTTCTGGGCAGAAATTAATTTTGTTCTCAGATAATCTCCATCCACGTTACGGATCAATTTACCTCCCTTGGCGATGGATACCTTGCCGGTTTCTTCCGATACAACAATCGTTAGGCTGTCTGTTACTTCACTGATTCCAATGCCAGCACGGTGTCTGGTTCCAAGATCTTTACTCAACTGCATATTATCAGATAAAGGTAAATAACAGGTAGCTGCCGTGATCCGGTTTCCCTTAATAATCACTGCGCCGTCATGCAGCGGAGTGTTATGTTCAAATATATTGATTAAAAGTTCACTGCTTACCAGACTGTCAATATATATACCAGTTCTTTCAAAATCCGTCAAAGGTGTATTCTCTTCCAGTACAATCAGCGCACCCGTCTTTACTCTTGCAAGCTCAAAGGTAGCCCGCACAATCTGATTCAGAGTGTGATCTGAAAACTTCTCATTTCTATCCCTAGAATCATCAAATGTGATAAGAGACTTCATTATATTCTTCTGTCCAAGCTGCTCCAGTGCCTTACGAAATTCCGGCTGAAAAATAATTACTATTGCAATAATACCAACATTTATTGTATTTTTAATCAGCCATATAATGACATTCAAATCGAATAATACTGCTGCAAACCAGAAAATCATAACTACAACAAGGCCTTTCACCAGTGACCAAGCCCTAGTTGTTTTAACCCACTTTACGATCTGGTAAATCAAGAAAGCCAGAATACATATTTCCAGGATATCCGTTGGGTGTATTTTCGGAATATATAACCACACCATGTAATCGTTAACTAAATTTTTAATTGATTGCATCCCTTCTCCTCTAACCCAGATTATTTATCTTAATCCTCCGTATTATCTGAATTAATATCCTCATCCTCGTCGTAATCATCATCCTGCTCTATGTCCTGTTTACGAATTTCTGACCTGTATAATCCATGCCCTGAACTCTTAACATTGATATGTTTTACCTTTACCTGAGGTGGTGTTACGTTAACCTTAGGAATCGCTTTTACATAGTAATAATATACATCATCTTCAAATTGAACACGCTCCGCACCGGAATAGTCAAGTGTCAGCTCAAAGAAATGAATGACAAAAACAATAGCTGCCGAAAAAATCGTGCCCAGAATCATGCTCAAAATCTGATTTGTCTGGTCAAAGATCAAATCGCTAAATAAAAATCCCAAAATACTGGTTAACGCACCTGCTGCGATTGATATCTCAAAGGCATAGTCAAATCTCATTCTTCTGACATAGTAAACTACCAGCAGAATTAAAGCAAATATCACAATTGACATGATCATCGGCTTATTACCCAAAAGACTGTCAATGACGCCGGTATAAAGCTTTAGGATATCTTCTACGGAGGTATTGCTTTGAGAGTTGATGGCTGCTTTGATTACTTGAAAAATATAATAAATAAATACGCCGCATGCCGTCGGAATAATTGCTATCGGAGTGAAAATAAGTCCAAGCAGAATAGGAATCATATAAGGTATTCCCATCATATATAAAATAGGAACTGCCAGTAATACATAACCCAGTCTTGGCGTAAATCTGGCAAACAATAAATATATAATCAACAGCATTATAATAACAATAATTGATAAAAACGGCGAAATATAATATACATGCAACGTAGCAAGCGCTAATGCAAATAATACCATAATTGACGACGGTGTAAACGCACTGATTAACGATATTGCCAGAACTATAGGTATGGACAGAAATCTGGAATCATACCCTATCTCTCTGTTTATTTGTAAAAAAGCAATGAATGCAAAGATAAATTTAGCAGCCGGAATCAGATAAATATCCTTCTTCTGATAAAAACCTCTCACCCGTTCTCTAAATACCAACAATGGCATCATATTGTATTTCCTCCCAAACTTAAACTTCCGGTGTTTCATCATTATAAAGCTTATTCAGACGTTTCAATAATTTATAATACTTACCAAGCTTTTTACGTGACTTATCATATTTGACGGACGATAATACTGCCGTACCCAGTCCGTATACCGCAATGATCATGATATAAATGCCTAAGACATCCGTTCCGATTGCTTTATAATTCAGAGTAACTGCATTTCCTATGAGATATTCCGATTTATAAATAAAAACAAGTGTCAATATCAGAACATATCCAAGTGTCGAACAAATAATGGATTTAATTATCTCATATCTTACATAATCCGTTTTATAATATTTACTTAAATGTATGTCTTCTTTCCCTTCCTTGCTCTCATAAAGCGCCAGTTTCGTCATCAGTCTGATTCTATTATTGTTAAGCATTACAGCCTCCTTTTCAGGATCATCCTTAAATCATTCTCATTATTTTCCAGTATTATTCATTTTATTTCTATCATTCCAAAGAAATAAACACTTTGTAACAAGGGTTTATGCTTATTATACCATAACAGAAATCGAATATCGAGAAATTTTTTCTCATCTGGAAAAATGAGTATTACAGCGCACAACCAAAAGATGCTACCGCATAGCGCGGTAGCATCTGTACTTAATATATTAGTAAAGCATTGCTCTTATGATTCCTTGTTCTTCATAGTCGGGAAATCATTCTTGATACTGTAGATCCTTTTATATGTCATCTTTTCCTTATTTCTTGCATGTTTTGTTTTTCATCCAATTCATTATTCTATACATTTCTTTACAAATGGTCGTAAATCTGTCGTAAGTTGGTCGTAAAATGTTAGTCTGTGTCTATTTGCTGCTTCTTTTTCTCATTCCTGTTACTTACTTATCCAACAGCCAATTTTTAATATCCATTATTTTTATTCCTTCATATTGATAATCATCATGTCTCGTTCTTGCAATCAATATTCTTGGATACGCATCCTTAATTTTCAACAAAGGATCAACTTCTCTCACAAAAGTAGTCTCGGCAGATATATCATCTGAAACCTGAATATAGATTTTTTCATCATGCTTCATTGCTACAAAATCAATTTCTTTCTTGTATAGAACACCCGCATATATTTCATAGCCTCTACGCATCAGCTCAATTGCAACAATATTCTCAATTATCCTGCCATAATCCATATTTCTAGTTCCCAATTTGGCATATCTGAATGCATGATCGCTTAGATAATCTTTTTCACTTGATGCAAGATACTTCTTCCCCTGAATATCGTATCTTCTTACTTCGTAAAAAGCAAAAGCATTACACAAGTATTCCATATATTTTCCGACTGTTTTATGATTAATCTTATCCTTATTTTTTGTCAGGGTATCTGCAATTTTACGTGCCGAGGACAGGTTAGAAATATTATCCATTAGAAAGTCAGCGATTCTATCCATAAGTGCCTCATTTCTAATCTTATATTTTTGCCTGATATCACGCACTATTAATGTATTAAAAACATCTTCAATGTAATTATACTTTTCCTCTTGCCCTTGGTATGCATAAGAACCCGCCATACCCCCGTCTTTTATATATTGGTCAAATGCCTTCTCAAGATCCTCTTTCTGATAGTATTC
>WSSedL1CaDRAFT_10001651_pt1 | contig 12554 bp, 6 predicted proteins | sample WetSurSL1Cattail_FD_9464 | JGI IMG/M metagenome (IMG submission 9464)
TCGTAACTACTGTCGATTCAAAAGTCACCTACCGGTTACCTTTGTAACTATACCAAAGTAGCTGTACAACATCATGCCCTTCGCCTTTGGTACTTCTTTTTTTTTTCTTTTTACGACAGTAGAAAGAAATGGCTCTGCTCGCTTAGACTCAAACGGGGCTCCGCGCTCTATCAGCTATCAGTTAGTTGGCGCTACGCGCGACTGAAGTTGACAAAAGCGAACAAGATAGCGCTAGCGCCCGCTGAGAACTTTCGTTTGTTCGCCTTCTAAAAGGCCTACAGACCTGCCGGTTCAAAGCCGGTTACTAAATAAATAATAAGACGTAGTGAAAAAGTACCAAAACAACTTCAGCCTACATCCCACTACCTAAGAGTTCCCTCTTCCTATGAACCTTGAGTCAGAGGTCTTACCTTGAGTCAATAGGTAGAGTCAACTACACCAAAGTGGAAGGGCCACTATCTAAGCTATTAGTGGGCTTGTTTGTTCTATTGAAATACTGAATCGAGTGAAGCCGTGTTGCGTAAGAAGACTATAGGTCGCCAACGCCTAGAAGTACAAGTGGTCGCCAATCCGGTCACTCTCAAACTCACTACTTGGGTGACGAAAGTCACTTAGCTTCTTTAGTAGGGCTTGCCAAAGAACCCCTCCGGGGGCCCCGGGAAGAGGAAGAAGGAGATAGAGCAAAGGTCTCCTCTTTCTGTCCGCTCTTACCGAAGGAATTGCATGTAGAGATCCGATTGGGCTTATAGTTTAATTGGTTGAAACGTACCGCTCATAACGGTGATATTGTAGGTTCGAGCCCTACTAAGCCCATCTGACCTGCTTAATCAATGACGGAGGTACTCACCTGAACCACTCTCTCGGATAGCCCACAGCCTCTCTTCTGGATGCGAAAGAAGATTCGATCAACGTACCAGGTTTGCCTGATTGTGAGAAGGACGGCGATTCATTCAGTTCTCAGTGCAAAAGGAGTCTTTGATCAGGTTCAGTGAGTCCGAAGAGAGAGAAGGTCTAGAGAGCAGTCCGGCAGCTGTTCGGGGGTCAGCTTTGGGATTAGCTTGATCGACCCAATCCAGTGTATTAATATACAAAAATGAAGATTGACATTCGTATGTACAATTTCCCGGATCTATCCTCTTCAACTAACTTTACAAAATGGAAGGGCAAATGTTCAGACCAAATATGTCTACTACCAACCGCATAGTCAATTGCCATAAAATCGGCCGGTTGGTTTGCTTCTCTCCAAGTATGGGAGATTTTAAAATCTTCGAAAGACGCTCGTACTTTCTTGATCTTATGAAGAAGAGGCTTTCCTTAGCTGCGGACTTTGGGATCTTGAGAGTAGACCATGTCTTACGTTAGGGAATCCGAATCAATCCAAATCCTCTGACACTCCTTTGAAGCTGCTATTTTCATACCTTGGAAGATGCAAAAGAGCTCGACTTCTAGTATGGTCTTGTTCTTAACTGCTTGAGAGAGCGCATATATCCCCTTAGGTCGTCTCTTGCTAAACCTCCACAAGCCTTCCCATGCTCGCTAATTGAACCCTCCGTCTTAATCTTAATCCATTCCTTTCCCGGTGGTCAACACTTTCTTTTTGATCGGATTGAGACACAAGTCCCATTTGGCTAGGATGCTCGCCTTTTCTTCGTCTTCTTTCTCATCAAGCTGGAGATAAACGCTTCGTCTCTGCATATCTTCGCAAATCCTCTTTTCCATTTTTCTTTTTGAAAACATTAACTTACCTCTATCATTCTACTATAACGTTTACGTTCCGCCAAAATGTGCCAGAGCGAGTGAAAGGCAAGCCTACCCACGGTGTTCTTGCCATCTCCAACAAATCTGCTAGCAGCCCATTCGAGTGGAGCTTGAAAGGTGGCCCTATTTTCAGGGAAGACAAGAGTTCGTTCTCTTGTGCAATCAATTATTTTTTTAGGGCTTTATAAGGAGCAGGGGAAGGTAATGTTTATTGTTTTAGTTAGCCATCAGTCCATAAGGAAAAGTAATGACTATAGACCGGAGAGGTCTGACGACAGTTTCAAACGGAAGGATAGGTGTTGAAATAGGCCATACCATTTCCAGCGATTGGCGCTTTTTCTTCGATGGGATCCGGAAAGCCTTGTACGCTTACTTGCTTCCCGTGATGTGACTTTAGATTTCGAGTGACTAAACGGACCATAGAAGGGACGAGAGAGCAGTGCTTCCAGTTCCTTAATAGTATGCCTCTTGGGATGATCGTTCTTTCCTAACACTGATTGTTGATGTTGATTACTTTCTTCAGAGGCTTTTCCAGCTTAATAGCCTGCCAATAGAAAGAGAAAGAGGAATGAGAATAGGAAAGCAAGTAGGAATAATATGAGTCAATCTTGTCTTTGCTGTAGCTCTTTCATACCCCGGCTTTTTCACTATACGAACATGGATGTCTTTTTTGGGCTTGATATCGAAAAAGAAAGTGTTTCACTTTTATGCTATACAACCAACAACAATTTCATTGCCTCGTATTCCTCCTCCTCCAATGACCACACCTTTATCTCCTTTTCCATACTCCCCCCCTCCTCATCCTCAATCTGGCGGTCCCTCTCCTAGCGCTCTTTGAGTTGCTTCTTTTTCGCTTTTTCTTTTCTTGTGCTCAACCTCAAAACCTTTTGAGGTTGGGAGAAGGCATTAGTCGTCTAAGTCGGGCTGCTCATCAGTGCGTACTGTGCTCCCTCTTTAACTTCCGAGCATCTGGTCATCAGATTCCGAACATGACGTCAGGCCTAGTACCGAAGTAGAGTGCTACCACTGAGCTTTGAATGGGTCTCCCCCTTTCGATGAGCAACAATCTGACATTGAATGCTTGAGCCATTGCTCGGACAATGAAAGACCTTGTCTTGTCTCTTTTTAAGACCAGTGCGCTTTCCCTTTGGCGGGCCTATAATCGCGAGTTCATCCTTTGTGCCCAGAAACTACTACTTCACCTGATCGGCAACCCTGGGATTCCTAGTTCAAACTACACCTTCATCTCGTGGGATCCCAGATCGCTTGAAGCTTCCTATTCGCCTTTCGGGGGGTCCCCGTTGATAGATAGGGGCAATCTCAAGGTAGACAGGACAAAGACTACTCTACGACAGCTCTTCTTTTCGTCCCACTTCGTCATTGAACCACCTGAAAACATCACTTGGCTATGGTGACTCTCTGACTGGCTCTTGCTTTCTCACTCATTGAGAAAGGGAAGATCATCCAGACAGAGAAGGGTCGGGCACTTGAAAGCTATCGCTTGAGATAAAAAACATATAGGTACAGAGCCGTTACGGTAGGGGGTCTGGGTCCGTCTCAGTGTAGTAGGGGAGTCCATTGTGTTGTGAGAATCTTTTAGAAATGCATTTGATCAAGAGGAAAGGATTGAACGACTGATCGACCAAGGTTCCAGGGAGAAAGCTACCTTTTTAATGTCCCTCCCAAAAAGTAGAACTTTCGGTCTACTCAGATAGGAAAGTCAAGCTCATGTGGAAGCTTCAGTCACTGGTGGGGAAGCAAGAGAGAGAGAAGGAAGCTTGGTTCGACCAGACATTGATCCTCATTCCCTCGGAAAAGTCCCATGTTGATGGAGATCCATCCGTTGGGGCATCATACCCCACCCACACCAAAATCAATGCTCGGCTAGCTTGTTTCTGATGACTATTTGGGATGAGACTTTCCAAAAAGAAGAGGAAGATGACGGGAGTGCGAAACTCAACCACTGAAATTGGTACACGAAGGCTCCACTATGTGGGTTCACCTCTAAAGATCTTAAAATGCGGGCTTAAGAGAAAGCAAAGCGAAAGTTAGGAGATATAGGAGAACCATGGGTTGAGGACAAAGGGCATGATCAAACCGTCTTTTCGGATGAGTACTTTGCTTCGGTACCGGGCTCAAAAGTCTGACAAATGAAGTTCACTCTACATTGACTGCCTAGTACTCGACTCGGAAAGAAGACTCACTCAGTAGTGTGGTCTCATCGAGTCGGAGAGGAAGCATCAATCAGCGCATAGGGAATCCGGTGATGGAAAGAGTGCTCAACAGCAGCCCCCGGTTCAATCGATAGGCCGAAAGCGGATTTTGACAAAAATCTTGATGGAATTTTGTTTAGCCTGATATACCTTATTGTTCTTTCCCGGTTAGGCTCCGTATGCACTGTTCCACCCTTTCTCTCTTCAAGCCCCCTGAGATACAAAGGCCTGCCTGCTATGGTCGCGATCCCCCAACATCATGCATGTCCTCCGTGGTGAACATAATGGCTCCCGCCGTCGAAGCCTAAGCTACCTCACTTCACTTGGAAAGCTTGGCGAAGTCAGTCTGAGACTTTGCTGGATCAACTAACGCGTCTATGAGAGCAGTGCGGAGTGGAGGTGATAGCATCAACGCCTCGTACGTAGACAGTAAAAAAAAAGAGCCGGGATCTTCCTCAAATGAGCTAGGACGTTGTCATCCACGCCGCTGCTATTCTTTTTAGGTGGAGTTGGAGCTGGAGCTGGGACATCCGGGGCTACCATAGGCTCCTTTCCTTTATCTTTACTCTTCGATGCTTCAACAAGTCTCTTTCCCTTATAATTAGATGTTCCTGGGGAGACTCATACTTCTTTCCTTTCTATGTGGAGGGTGAAGGTATCCGGTCTCGAGGACGCAATTGCATATTCAACACCTCAACTGCTTCCTCTACCTCCCTTAAGGGGTTAAGCTCCATCTGTCCGAACATAGGACGTTCCGCGAGAAGCGCATCCTGGGGAGTCACGTCAACCATCCCACAGAATGAGACTTTACTTTTATTGAACCTTCGGTTATGCAACGGGCGTCAAACCACCCTTCCTCCAAGATTGAAGTTTCGCTCCATCAAAGTCTCTTTAGGAAAAGCCATTGGAACCGGGTATCTGAGCCCCCCTAATATATAAGGACTAAGGGCCTTTTGGAACTTCTTTTCCCCTACCCCTTGCTTTATTCGTCTGCTTGATCTGCTACGGATGCCCATTAAAAAGATTCATTCCCCGGTGGATTGATTTTGCTATTGCTTGTCAGCCTCTTTGGGCTTTGGAACATTCATTTACTACATTCTCCCACTGGCCATCCTGACAACAGCTGGTTTATGGCACCAGGCTAGCTTATTCATAAGTCGAATCTCCGTTGTCCAGAATCTGATCTCCTCAGAGCACTATTCACCAGCCTTCCTTCGCCTGAGAATGGTGACAGTTGCTGCCTGCCTTGCGAAGCTTTGAGTTATTTTGCCTTATTGCTTTGTTTGCTTTGCTTGCTAGCAAGGAGGGTAGCGCAGGATACAGAAGCCAAATGAGCAGCGATAACCACCATAAGCGCGAAAGAAAAGCAGCCAAGGTTTGGAAGAGGTTCAATTCCTTGCCCAGGTTACTGGAGTGGGATTTCTCATAGCGGTGCTGTAGGCCTTGCTATGGGGGTTCGTAGTTATGGCTCCCAAAAGAGCTGCGGACTCGTCAAGGTTCAGCTTGATGAGTTCTATTTCCAGTCTGGAATAACAACAGACTGAAGACAAAGCAGCCAATCGAAACCAACCTTATCAGAGAGACGAATCACATACCTTTCTGACAAAGCGGATTAAGACGGAAGGGCTAGATCGACATCTCAGCTAGGGCAGGGCATGAATGGATGGGCCGACAAAGCAGCTTTTCCGTGGGAGGTCAATCGATTCTACAAAGTCCTAAACGGCTCCCTAATTCCTCACCTCAAAGAGCCCGTAGGCGACAAAGAAGAGGGATGGGGAAGGTTGACTGTGGGTGGAGAAGAAAGGGCTTTTGGCTCGGAAAAGGAATGAGATGAAGAAATTCAAACATTGATAGTTGAAATGAGGATAACGAATCGGGGAAGAAAGGACCAAGCGAGTAAGGGAAAGGGTTACGAATCAATCAAACTGGAAGGTTGGATAGCCCCTGCTTCCATGATGGGAGATGAAGCCAAGAAGGAAAAGACTAGTTCCCCAAAGAGTCTTGCTTGAACGACAGGAGTGGTTCGCCTAATCGAAGAAAGCCTACCTGCCCCCTATATCATGTGTTCACCATACCATACACCCGTAACCCATTTCACAGGACCCCATATCAAAGGTTATCATCCATCTTGCTACGAGCTTATCCCTGATGTTTGCCCCTTCTTTCGCACAATCTCTTGCTCTGCTCCTATTGCCTCTTCCTTCCCTTCTGTTTCCGCCGCTGCTCGCCGTTGGGCAATTTTAGGCATGTCTATCAGGCTGGGCGGGCTGCAAACTACCTACGGTGCAAGTGAAGGTGCCAAGCGGAGAAGTAGGCATACATAAGAGCTCCTTTCAGCTGTGGCATCTCTCTCATCTGACGCATCTCTATCAGCTGGGATTCCTGATGCATCGGAAGCAAGAAACTACAGCTTGCTTGAAAGCCGGACATCTTTCCCATGTTGACGCGCACCCTTCTCTATCTGGCTCGCTCTGTTTACTGCGCTCGCAGGTCTCGCAACTAGTTCATGTAAGGCAGTAGCCTCTGGTCTTGCAGTTGGGGAGGGGCTCGTTGTTAAGTCGGATAGCCCTTGCCTTCGTTTCGGACTAGCGTTGGCGTACTTAAGAGTTCTGTCTTTCGAAAGGGATCCTATTCGACGGCCTGAACTTCCGGCAACATTGACCGAAGGCCTGTTCTTTACCTCACCAGACGATAAACGTCAATTTATAGGCCTCTTCTCTTCTTATATTATAGATAGGCTCTGTATGGCCTGGTGCGTTAGGGAGTGGAGAGAGGTCGCAATATTCCGATTCTCCATGTTGCCGCACGAAGGCTTGGTTCGAGTGTAACGGCTTTTGTGCTTGCAGCTCGGTTCGGGTATGTCTTTAATGCGTCATTTGATCCTCAATCGCCTTCGGTATTCGACTTCATCAATGTTGCCGTCTGTCTTCTGGTGAGGTGCCCGATCTCCACGTGCAAGAGTAGGCTTTGAAGCTGGCGAGCGTCCTTAATTGGCAGTTGCATCATTCCTTTTCATCAGCGATATTACGTTTTGAAGCTGTGGCATATCTTTCAGTTGGTGCATCTGCCTGGCCTAGCTTTCCTTCTGTAAGTCAGCTGTAGCTATCGCAGCCTTCCTTTGTGGCTTGACCAACCCGTCGCCCTACCTGTGACCACAATAGGCGCAGCCGTTCCCTTCTCCGCTGTATTCAATGTTGCCGCTGCAATATGGAATCGGATGCGCTTAAGTGCCAGGTTCTGGTTCTGTTCTCCTCTCCCCAAAAAAAATAAGCGAAGCGATGGCAAAATGGAAAGAATGAATAAGAACAAGAGCAGCACCAACTGAGAGAGCTGCCCTAGATGAATTAGTTGCGGCAAGAGCGGCTAGCTAACTAGCTGATAGAGATGCCACAGCTGCTTCTTCAGGAAGAGCAGCAAAGGCGAATACCACTACGTTAGCTGCCTCCTTTGCTGATAGAGCGGCAGAAGGCGAGTACGACGTTTCTGCTTATATCCCGTTCCACCTTGATATAGACGAATGCCTCTTCCTATAACAACCTGACGCACTGCGGTGCCCTGTTGGGCACCTCCGATTGCTGGTCCCCTTCGCGTAACTTCCATTCCTGTCTTTGAGCTTGCTTGCGGACTCAGAAGGTTGGCATGTGTATGGCTGCGAGAGCGGCTGAGAATCGGATTTAGACGACAACGCGTAAAGCCGAGCTACCCCAACCGTCAGCAAGAGCCCCCCTAGTAGTCAAGTTGCAAGCGTAGGCTGAAAAGAGAGGGAGTTTCACCGACGTCTCTTTATTATCTTTTTTCTGGTCGAACAAAGAGCCAAGCCGTTATTAGTGGCTTCAAAACGGGATATCGCTGCTTCAAAGGAAGGCAAGGCAGACCGAACTACAAGAGCATTTGGCAACTCTCGCGTTAAAGAGAAAGCCAAAGTCGAAAGGTCAGTTACTCGACTCGCTACAACAGCTCCACCAACTGAGCTAGCATGTAATGTTGCCGGGAGGCCTGAAGAATGAAAGACGCTCCCGTCAGCAGCTGCTACTGAAGACGTTGAACTCGGGTCGGGCTTCTTTGTTTGTATTACTTTTTATCTATGCCCGGTTCCGCTCAACTCTCCCTGAAGAGCTACCCTTGCCTGAAAGCGGAAGAGGCTGGAAGGAGGCCAGGCAGGCAGGCAGATTTTGATCACTGCTTTAAGTCGGTAAGGCAAGGAAGGCTGGTTTCACCGATCATTCCTACTTGACGCTTTGGACGAGGATTTTCAAAACCTTATTTCAAACTAATTAAGGGAACTCTTGGATCACTGCTTTTAGTATAGTCTTAAGGCGACGGAAGGCAGAAGAGGGAGATTTAAACGACGACGCTACTTGAGCGACAGAAGCGGAAGAGGCAGATTTAGACAACCAACGTCAGCTACGAGTTCGCACCCTTTGCTAACCTTGCCTTACCTGAACTAACGCACTCAGAAGGTCACCTCTGTCTGGCTGCTAAAGGAAGAGCTGTAAGACAAGAACTGATAGCTACCGGTTGTCTGTTCTGAATATGCCATTTGTTTGTCTTCCTTTTTGGAAAGAGATTTTCTGTTTTTCTATGATCGCGACATGCAAAAGAAAAAAATGACATTAGAATAGAACAAGCCGATACCTGCCCGGAGGTTGCCCAATGGCGAGTGTAGTGAAGGTCACCTCCCATCCCGTGAGGGGGCATACGTCATAAATAAGGGGGGGCAACCGCTATAGCGGTATCGAAATTGTGATATTGGCTCAATCAAGTGCAGTTTGATTCACCGTAAAAAGAAAGAAGAAAGAATAAAAGCGGCCGCTCCGCTCCTCGGATTGGTTCTCGCGAATCACTCCTTCCTGCTTTCAGTGTGAATGGATTTCAAGATAACAAGTCGCTACCCAATAGCCCACCCATTTGTGAGCGGGTGGCGGTGAAGCAAACTTGCCATTATCCCTTATGACAGGAAGTTAGTGAGTCTGAGAAAGTCTTTGTATTCATTCACCAGATAGCTAGGTAATGAAGAGGACTCATTGAGCAGAGTTTCCGGTACTTTAAGGCCAACGAAGGTTGAGCTTACTTATTTGCTTTGCGCTGGGAGTCATTCATATCGGCCAGTCTTATTCTGTCCTTCATGACCGAAGCCCTTTTTCTCTCTCAGGTGTAGTCTCGAAGTCGAGCACGTCCGAATCTGCAGTCAGGAGTAGAGTATGGTTCCTCTCTCGATGTCAGCCGGAAAGAAGCAACCCGTGTAGATCTTGTTCTCCATAGCCTGGAATTGCAAACTACCTCCAATCCGATTCTCGCATAGAAGGGAGGAAGCGATCTTTGACGTGCTGACCCATGATCTGCTGATCCCGAGGTATTGATCCTTTGACAGTGCGGAGGGGTACCATTTCTTTTCTCTGTCCCGCTATACAGGGCTTGATGTACAGTTTCCCCTTCTTCTTGCATTTATGTTGATTTGCTGTCACTTGATGGTGCTGTGACTTCTGCAAGCCCTCCAGAAGGTGAAGCGGCTAAAGCCTTTTTCTCTACTGCTCCGAAAACTAAGGATGAAGAGAGGTAGACAGGAAATGGGGTATCACAGAGTCCTCTCAGCCTGCCTACAACTCTTCCTTTCCAATGGGAGAGCTCAAAACTTCATCTGTGCTTGATTAGTCCTCGCATGACTCTGATTCACACTGATTTCAATCCCCGGTATGTATGGATTCGTTGACTCTATTGGCATTGTACTGACAGATGGCGCAGACTTTTCTATTTATCTTGCCGTTTTTTCTTGACAGATCTCGTATTAGAGTAGAATTTCCTGCTGACCCCGTGACTTGTCACTGGCCTTGTCCTTGACGGTCTCCTTTCCTTGAACCGTAAGAGCTTAACGAGAGTGAGTTGTTATCAATGATGTCTTTTTACGCCCATGCTGCAACAAGACCTGCATTCCCATGAGGTATGCTCACTGATTGAAGAGCTCGCGCTTTCTTCCCGACGAAGACATCTTTCTCTGATCCTTTCATGCTTCCTCGTTGGTTTGCCTTTCGAAGGATTCCCTTCTGCTTCCGCAATGAGATAGTACCCTTAAATCAAGGAAATCCCAATGCTTCTCTTATTCAGTAGTTCAATCCGCCTTACCCCGGATCCCGCTCTTAATGAGCCGAAGAGAAGTGCATGAAATGGTGGAGCTACCATTGGCCAACAAGTTGCGTAGACTGAAGACCCACTTTGCTTTCACGATTTGACCTTTACATTCCATCAAAGAATTTCTCTTCCGCTTTGCACTGACCCCATTCCTCAAGTCCGTGGTCTTCGATCATAAACTATCTCTCCCTCTCGAGACAGTCAGGTTATTTATTCCTAAAATCCAGGTTAGTCAAACTCCAGCTAAAGCGGAAAAGAGTGAAAAGAGGATAAAACGAGCTCCGTTCAGTGTGCGTCGAAGCACAAGCTGACTTTCCTAATTTATGAAAATAAGATGCAAATCAAACTCATGTTCCGACAGTAAAATAATCTCTGACGCTTGGACAGTTGCCAAACCGATTTGCGCCTGCTTCCTTTCAGGGCAAGGGATTGGGCGGCTACCTCTCAAAAGCGGTCGTTCATCGTCTACCGAAGCCTACCAAGCCAAGGGCTAGGGCTTTATCCGAACAAGGACTCCCGCGGGGTAGAAGGGAGGGCTTCCACTGAGTCTGACGGAGGGAAAGACCTCTGGGAAAAAGAGAATTAGACTATGATCGTCATGCACTCGGGCTTCTGTCAAGAGAATCCCGTCACTCCCCGTATCCAACTAGCTTCATCCATTTCTTTCTCCTCCACAAAAAACAATAGAAGAAGAGCCATGATGAACTCATTGAGGCATTTGAGAATACTGAGAAAGAAGCTAGCAAGGCTCGCCAAAAAAAAAAGCTGACTCTCTTTTTTTTGGGGGTGGGGGGCCGTTTTCTCGCTATTTCCCTTATTTATTTCGCTTAGCTCGATGCGCACAACTTAGGTGACGATTTTTAGATATACGACTTGGGAGCAACCTAATGGGGCATTCTCCTTATGGCCTGATGACCGCTTTCCCTCCTTTTCAAGGCTTTTGAGGGAAGCATCATAAGAGGTGCAAAAGCTACTCATTGGGAGCGAATCTGCTCAGATTTTTAGATAGATCAAGCTATGATAATAGATTAAAGTATTATGTCCTCTACCCGTTCAAGAGGAATGAATGCTTGGATAGGTTTGCTTATGCTTCCGAATTTGTATGTCCGCTATGCCTTTCTTTTCTTTCCTTGAAATTCGGGATAGGAGTTTATTTCCTCTCTTCCCTAAATTGAGAAGGTGGCGAGCTGAGAGAATATTGGTGTATTGGCTTCTACGGGTTCAACTGCGTATGCCGATTTTTTGCAATCGAGCCATTCAATCACTTTCTAAGAAGAGCTTGACTATATAGTGTAGTGCAGCCCCAGCCCCACATACATCTTCTTTTCTGAAGTGCAGCGCTTGAAGTTAGCCCTCAACTGCTTTCTTTCTTCCGAAGTCTCTTGCTGCTTTCTCTCACCTTGCCTCCCCCCTATCTCTCTCTCTTAAGCTTTCCACATGGCACTTCGCTACTGCTTCATCTGCCTCAAGAAAATAAGCAAAGCCCTAACGCCTCTCTGCTCCGCTTCGACTTGGTGCTCTTGAAAACCATCCTTTGAGAGACAGGCCCGTTAGCTTCTCTCTTTCCTCCTCCCAGAGATCCCCCTTTCCATGAAAAATGGAAAAGCTGATTATTGTCCGGCACGGAATCTTTTCAATCATGCATGGGAAAAGAGAAGTCGATTGAAGCAGAAGCGGGCCAAACAAAAAGGAGTAAGGACTCATCTAACTTGAAAAGCTTATGACGCTATCTGCTGTACTCAAGCAAGGGGGCCAGCAATCACATGACGGGTTAGAGCAAGTCATCAGTCCCTTATCTATAGGAGGAAGGAAGCCCTCTTCTTGTTGTCTGACTTTCTTTCCTATTCTCCCTATAGTACCAAAGCAAGCTGTAGGAGGAGGGAAACCCAGGAGTCAAAGTCATAATAGAAAGAAGTAAGTAGGAGGGGGAGGAATCTCTTAAACTCTATTTAGGTCTATATCCGTTTGTCAATCCCTCTATGAATGAACGATGTGCTTATCTGCATCAATTAATCACCTTTCTTTTAGAATCACTGTATCATTGAAATCCTTCTTTCTCGGCGTCCCGGAATCTCAAAACTCCATCTGTTGATAAATCTCCCATACTTCTGATCCTCATCTCGATAAGACCATTGAACCTGTAGAGTCAATACCAGATTCGGATTCAGCAGGTCTTTTTGTCTTATTCAAATAATTATGACATCCCTTCTTCCCCGCTTGACGAAACCGCCTGCTATAGAGACGCGGACGCCAGGAATGATTAAGCTCATGGGGAACCGACGATGATGATAGTTTAGACCCTTCTTTATTGGGTTGGTGTATTTAACATATTTTAGAGTGGGACGGAGAGATAATCAATGTTTAGTAGTAGGCCCGGTTCACCAGGTTCTACCACTGTTCGGCCCAATCATAGTCAAAATCTGAGTTTGATCCTGGCTCAGAAGGAACGCTAGCTAT
>WSSedL1CaDRAFT_10001652_pt1 | contig 12552 bp, 8 predicted proteins | sample WetSurSL1Cattail_FD_9464 | JGI IMG/M metagenome (IMG submission 9464)
TGTTTATCTGGATTGTCCCGTATCCGGAGGTGAGCCAAAGGCCGTCGAAGGAACTCTTGCCATTATGGCAGGCGGAGATGGGAAGGCGTTTGAAGCGGTCAGAGAAATTTTACTCAAAATGGGAAGCACCGCAATACTTGTAGGCAGCTCCGGAAGCGGTAATGTTACAAAGCTTGCAAACCAGATCATAGTAGCATTAAACATTGCAGCGATAAGTGAAGCCCTTACTCTCGCCACAAAAGCGGGAGTGGATCCGGAAAAGGTTTATCAGGCTATCCGGGGCGGTCTTGCCGGAAGCACGGTGCTTGATGCAAAAGCGCCTATGATGCTTAATGGTAATTTTAAGCCGGGTTTTCGTATTGAACTGCATATCAAAGATTTATGCAATACACTGGAAACAGCAGAAAAGATTCATTCACCTGTGCCGCTTTCTGAAAAAGTGCTGGAATTTTTCAAGGAGCTTGCTTCAGAAGGACATGAGAAGGAAGACCACTCAGGACTTTTGCAGTACTATGAAAATCTTGCAGGAATAAAGGTCCGCAAAGCGTAAAGACTTTATATCGGATCTTGTCAGGCTTTTTGAAGTCAGCAGGGTTTCCGTCAGAAATGTGATCCGCAAGCTTGCTGGAATGAGCATACTCAATTCGCGGCATGGGGATGGAACAGTTGTGACGAAAATCCTGTCTGACTATTTATTTGGCACGGCCTGTAGAGGCGCGGACTACCAGAGAACCATATACAATAATATTTCCCACAGGCTCATTATTGTTGTTGTCCAGCAATTGCTGCAGGAGATCCAGAAGATGTCTTCCAATACGGTATTTGGGTATGTCAATAGTAGTAAGAGCTGGTAAAGTGTGTGCAGACATGGGGATATTGTCAAACCCGATCAGCGATATATCCTCTGGTACCCGCAAATTGTAGTACCTCAGGGCATTAAGCATATGTATGGCAAACTCGTCATCATAAGTAAGTATGGCTGTCGGGCGTGAGCAGGGAGGCAGCATCATGATTCTGCCGACACCCTGGGTTGCACCTTCCGGTGTATGCGATACGGAAATCCGATAATCTTTGGGATATTCGCATCCCTTTTGCTTCAGAGCTGCTTCAACACCTTGAAATTGCGCATTTGATATATCATTTCCATAATCGCCCATATAGGCGATTTTTTTATGTCCAAGGTCTAGAAGATGTTGAATGGCGTTGGTGGATGCAGTTCCAAAATCGACCAGTAATGAAGCGGTACCCGAATATTCAGCCTTTGTATTCATTAAAACAAGCGGAATCCGTGTTTCTTCATGCAATCGTATCCAAGACTGGGGTTCCATATAATAACCTGCTGAAATAATACCTGCCCAGGATTGTTGCTTGACCTGATTAAGAATTTCCATACAGCGGTCTGCCTGTGGGGGCATTTGCGCTATATAGGTGAAGAACCCCCGTTCATATGCCTGTTCCTGGATTGAGGCCAATACCTGGGAAAAGAATGCGTTTATAGGGCTTTCCGCAAGAATTGCTATCCATGGCAGGGCTTTTTTGCTTTTGTGCACACGCTGCGGCTGATAGCCGGTTTTTTTAACAGCCAGCAGTACCCGCTGATGTACCTCCCCGGCCACGGAATTCTTGTCGTTCAGTACACGGGAAACGGTTGCGGTAGATACGCCTGCCTCTTTTGCTATATCTGAAATTGTTATCGTTTTATTATCGGGTTTCATGAAAAAGCTCCTTCGATTCTGTAATTTACAGAGTACACAACGTATTATATCAAATACCGGATGATAAATTAATGGAAACAGCGATTTTTATTAATTATTTATATAGGTCTCTTCCAAGTTTAACAGATTCTTGTGATGACAAGTAGTCTTTAGGTATTTACATTAATTAAATATGTAACTTACATAGAAATATAAGTAACTTACTTGACTTTCCATATGGAATAATCTAAAATAATTGTAAACAGATTAAATCTAAATGTTATGAAGTTCATCAGAAATTATTTCGAGGGGGTATTTAAATTGAAAAAGATGACTAAAACTCAGGCGATCCATGAACGCACTGAAAAGATAATCCCGGGACAGCACAGCAATCTGCCCGGGTATGAGCTGTTCTCGCCTGTTTACATCACACATGGCAAAGGATCAAGGATATGGGATATTGACAGCAATGAATACCTGGATTTCATGTCAGGACTGGGTGCCGGTATTTTGGGCTATGGTCATGAAGAATACCTTGATGCAGTAAAAAAACAATTGGATAATATTTATTATATGGACCCTGCCCGGCGAAGTCCACTTGAAATAGAAGTTGCAGAAAAACTCCACAAATATGTGCCGTCCGCTCAGAGGGTGCGCTTTCTGTTGACGGGAACCGAGGCTGTTCAGCTTGTAATCAGGCTGTCCCGTGCGTTTACCGGACGCAACCTCTTTATCAGGTTCGATGGTCATTATCATGGGTCCATGGACAATGTACTCGGGGGAAATGTCAATACCGACCTTGAAGGACCTCCTTATGGATTCGATATGAAGGGAGATATTTTTGCGACTCTGGGCCGTGATCCGCATGCGCTGAGGCAATCCTTCAAAATACCCTGGAACGATATAGAGTTTCTTAAAAAGGTTCTTGAAAAATACGGTGAACAGATTGCACTTATACTTATGGAGCCTGTCAACTGCAACGGTGGCTCTTGCTGGCCGAAACCCGGATATCTCGAAAGAGTACGTGAGCTGTGCGACAAATATGGCATTGTACTCTGCTTTGACGAGATCATTACCGGCTTCCGTATGGGCTTGGGCGGAGCACAAAGCGTTCTGGGCGTTGTACCCGATCTGACTACCTTCGGCAAGGCTATTGCCGGTGGAATACCGTTCTCTGCCGTAGTTGGGCGAGCAGATATTATGGACCTGATGACAAAATCGCCCAAAGTAATCTGTGCCGGTACTTTTAACAGTTACCCGCTCGGTCTCGCAGCAGCAAATGCCACTATAGGCATTCTCGAAAAGGACGACGGTGCACTCTACAAGCATTGGGATACAGTCCAGGCAAGATTGACGGAGGGCTTTAAGGAAATTGCTGTAAGGCATGGCTTTAAAATGCTGCTTCAGTTTGTGCGCGGCTGTATCTTCTATCAGTTCGCCGACCTGACTGTAGCACATAATATGGGTGACTGGATGCCGGTGTCAGATCATGTACGGCAGGAGAAGCTGAGATCAGGCCTGGTTGAAGAGGGTGCTTTCATCATATTCAGGGGGAGATGGTTCGTTAATAGTTCCATAACAAACGAGGATGTGGACCTTGCTCTTGAAATGACGGACAGGGTGATGAAGAGAATCAAGTAGCAAGTATGCGATCGAAGCGGAAACGATAGAGGCAGATGCTATTTTCAGCCGATGCCCGACGTTGGGGAAGTCCTGGTTGGGAATGGCATCTGCCGTGATTAAAAGCCCCTATGCTATGATGAATATTATAACGCATCGGTTCAAAAGAAAACTCTTCGGTTGTAGAAAAGTTTTCTTACTGCTGCTGCGTTTTAACGAGGCTGGTCGCAAGCAAAGATTGCTGCTTGCCCATGCATCCGGTGCGGGACATCTTGTGCCTAGCGATAAAATGAGCTAAATTTTGTGGCCGTATAACCAAGTCTTAATTTAAGGGGCTTTTAGGGTATAATTTATAGGCATCTTCCCAGCGCTCCTTGCAGACTTTCAGAAAGCCCTCTGTGGAAATTCTTCCTTCCATAAGGTCTCCCCATACCACAGACATACTATCGTTATCAATGACTTCAGGTTTACCGGCTATTTTCAATGAGCTTATCAGTTGATTGCCCCATAGCCTTGTATCCCATTTTGCTTTTCCAAAGAAGCCTTCTCCAAATGGTTTACAGACATTTTGATAGAAGGCGGAATTAAGGCTTGGTTTGTTTTCTATGCCAATATTCATATTCGCTTCACTTCCCACTGCTTCACAGCGTAATTTGACAATTGGCGGACTATTAAACCATATAAACGCTTTTATGATTTCCGGGTATATGGCTTCATTTTTATGTGCATTGAAAATAGCTGTACCGTAATCTCCTGAATCTGTCTCGCTTAAAACCATTTCATCGTTATATGCCGGAAGTGTAAAACCGGCAAGTCTGGCATCGGGATCCTTGAATTTCACCTTGTCCCAGATCCATGAACCATGGTAGGTAAGGATACCTTTTCTGGCAATAAAGCCTGATTCAAAATCAGGCTCCCACTGGCGCAGCCACCATTTTTCAGGCAGGATGCCTTCATCATACAGCATCTTGAAGTACTCAAGTGTTTTGTAGTATGGATTATTTTGTGTGTCATCCCAGCTGATTTTTCCGCTCCATACATCAATTTGAGATTGGCGGCCACAGAGAGCTTCGGTAAATCCGTATAATATGGGTTTACTCCACATATAGGAGTGCCAGCCTGTATCCAGTACAAACTGGATTCTGCTGTTTGTACCTTTAACGTACTTTTTGAGATCTTTCAGGAATGCTGTCAGGTCTTCCATTGTTCTTACAGTTTTGCGGGGATTCAAGCCCGCCTTCTCCATTTCATCCTCATAATAGCAGAAGGAATAGCGCATTGGAGCCAATGCATTTATGCAGGGTGCATAATCTTTTACACCCCAGACGTTTTCAAAGGATTTCCTGCCGTCATACTTGAGTAAATCCCAATAGGGATAGTTGATAGAGAGAAGATTTTCGCAGAAATTATAACGGTCTTTAGAAAGGGGGAGTGAAGAGTCGAAATCAAATATATGAGGTGGATCTCCGGCGGCAATCCGGGCTTCATACATGGAATCCTCCCCTTCTGTCCATCCTATTACGTCTATTTCGACTTCAGGGTGGATTTGGGTATATTTTTCCCAGATGTTTTTATATTGCAGAGTGTACTCAGGCGTGGTAGTCAGATATTCGATTGTATATCTGGGAGTTATGTTCTTGCGACTGCCGGTTACTGCCCATGAATCATTGACCTTCGACCTGTCCCCATTCCCATCTGCCTCATTGGACAGGGCACAACCGGACACATTGATCATCAGTGAACATATGATAAACATAAACATATATTTTAAACCCTTCACGACAATCCCTCCTTGTTCGCTTTTTCTTCCATGGGAATTATGACAGTCACCCGGGACCAGCCATCCTGATCACGGTCGAAGGTTATCCCGTATGCATGGCCATAGATCGCCTTTATACGCTCGTTGACGTTTCTTATACCTATCTTTCCGGTGTCCCCCCCGGTGTCAAGGATATTTCGAAGGGTATCGGGATCAAACCCTTTCCCGTTGTCTTCAATGCAGTATTTGCGAATGTTCCCCTCAATCCTGCAAAAGATCCTTATAACGCCCAAAGCCGGCATATTATCGAAGCCATGGAGTATGGAATTTTCCACAAGCGGTTGGAGGAATAGCCTTGGTACCTTGCATTCATAAATCTCCGGCTGAATATCTTCAATAACCTGAAGCTGCCCTTCCAGTCGTTTGGACATGATGTGCAGATAGCTCATGATGCAATTGAGGTCTTCACTGAAACTGACCAACTCCTTTGTATTTTTGACTGTATACCTCAGCATGCCTGACAGGCTGAGTATCATTTGGCTTATCTCATTCTGTGATTTCTCTACAGCCATAAGATTGATCGTGCTTAAAGTATTATACATGAAGTGTGGCTCGAACTGGAGGTTCAGGGCATTTATCTGTAATTCCTTTTCACGGAGCGTCACTTCATAATTCTCCTGTATCAGCCAATGGATATGCTTGTTCATTTCATTAAATTTTTTAACAAGATAGGACATTTCATTGTTTCCTTCCACAGCCAGTCTGTCTGTGAAATTTCCTTCGGACATATTCTGGATGGCAGTGAGAATATTGTTGACAGGTTTCATGATTCCCCTTGAAATAAGGTATCCTATTACCAGGACTAACAGCAGAATGACAATGCCTATTGTAATGGTATAAAAACGGAGGGTGGGAAGGGTACTTAACAGCTTATTAAACGGAACTCCGATCACATAAGACCAACCGGTGGTTAAGGAGGTGTCAAAGCAGAAAAGCATTTTTTCCCCGTTGACCTTTGCAAAAAAGGACCCGCTGCTTTCCCCCGATATTTTTGCAAAAAGATCCTTGCTCCAAAAATGACCTAGCTCATTCATATTATTGTGGGAGAGGATAATACCTTCTTTGGACAATACATAATACTCGCTGCCTTCTACGGTAATGTTTTTTTCAAAAGCTCCGCTGAAGATTTCTTCCCGGAGGTTCACCATCAAAACCGGTCTCTCTATCTTTTCCGACATTTTGGCTATGCCGCCGTTGCTATCTATATAGGAGCAATCGATCTCACGGAGCGCAGAAAAAAGGTAGGTTTTATCAATACCCATGACTTTCAGTTCTTCCTCGGTGAACAGGGTCCCATAATTGAAGACCGGAGTCCAATATAAATTTCCGCGATATTGGTTCCTGTCCAGGCAGAGAAGAGAGATATCGAACCCGTTACGGGGTATGGCTTTGGCTATATTTCGCCCGAAAGTGAAATAGCTGGTGACCAGGTTGACCGAATATTGTTCGTCGGAATTAGGAAAATACTTATACAGGATCTTCTGGATCCGGTTATCCACTTCCTTGACTTTATAAGGATCCCGGGTATTCAATCTCGAGAAAATATCGAACAGTTCCTTGTCTATATTTATCAATAAAGTCTTTTCTTCAAGGACGGATAGTTTAAAATCTATGTTTTCATTGATGCCCTGTACAATTTTCCGGATTTGGGTCTGTGCATTACTGGCGATTATATTCGAACTGACATTAAAAAATCCGAGACCAAGGATAAGAAGGGGGATTGCAACCAGCAGAAAATATGAAAGTACAAGCTTCCTCATCAGGTTAAGATCATTCAACAGCCGGGCGATGCAGGTCAGAAGCTTTTTCAGGTTCATACCAAATATTCTCCGCTTCAGTTATTCATTAATGTGTTATTCTATATTGAATCGTTACAATACATTTTTCGGTAATCGTAAGGTGTCATTCCTGTAATCTTTTTAAATACCCTGCTAAAATACCTGATATTCTTGTACCCGGACAGTAGTGCGATCGTATTAAGCTTTTCCGGAGAATTCCGGAGGAGCTCTTTTGCCTTGTCCAGTCTGAGGCCGGTGATATAATCGCAGAAGTTCCTCCCGGTATGTATTTGAAAGTACCGGCTGAAATAGCTGGCATTAAAATGAAAACGGTCTGAGAGGGATTCCAGCGACAAATCTTCCATATAATGCAGCTCAATATAGTTCAGGCACTGCTTCATGATAACCATTTCACTCTTGTTTTTAACTTCATCAAGATAATTGAATATTTTTAAAATGAAATCTTGCGTTATACCTTCTGCCATGGAAAAGCTTTTACTTCTTTTTAATCCTGCAAACATTTCATTAACAAGCTTTTTATACTCCCCGGCATCAATGAAGTATTCCACCTGTCTGGAGATATTGGCAAGGAGCATACCGACTGATTCGATGAAAAGCCCTGGCGGAGTCCGGTCCTCGGAACGTATTTTATTCAGGACATTGTAAATACACTTTCTTGCGGCTTCCCGGTCTCCTCTGGTTATAGCCTCCTTTAGCTGTTCTTCCAGCTTTAAAGGATAAATCCCGCTATGGTCATCCTCATTGAAGGATTCCCGGTAAGCGGTTATCTCTAAATCTTCATGATAAAATCTTTGATCCAGAGCCTGCTGCAGATGCCTGAAGCTTTCACGGGCATTCATGAAAATATCGGGAAAGACTGAACTTATGCCGACTACCAGTTCTATTTCACATTTGATTTTCATCTCGCTAATGAAATCAGGGGAAGTTTGCATTATTTGTGAGGATATACCGCTGAAGGAGGTTTTCGGACAAAGCAAAGTTAGAACCAGCTCAGGCTTGTTCGAATGAAAAAAACTGAGACACCTTCCTAAAACTTCAAATCGTGTGTTTATCAACCGTATAATGTTGCCTTTGATTCTTACCAGGTCCTCAGGTGAATATTTTTCAATAAGTGCAGAAAAGTTAAGGATTTTCGTTCCGATAAGCAATCCGCATTTAATCCCTTCAAACCGGCTCCGGACTTCATCAAGCTGTATGGATGAAAGTGATTCCGAAAGCCACAGGTTCAGCTGATGTTCCAAATAAGCAGGATAGATGGTTTCCATCTGTCTGTTCAGACTTTCTTTTTCATGGGCTGCTGTCCGTGCTTCCAACAGGCTTTTTTCCAGAGCTTCTATTAAATTATTGATCTGACCCATATCAAAAGGCTTGAGAATATAGTCGCATGCTCCCAGTTTGACAGCTTTCCGGGCATACTCAAATTCTCCGTACCCTGTAATAAAGACAACCCTGCTGTCTTTCAACTGTTCAGAACAGGTTTCCACAAGTTTGAGCCCGTTCATAACCGGCATCCTGATATCTGTAATAAGAATATCTACAGCTTGTTTTTCAATAAAATCCACCGCTTCACGGCCATTTTTAGCCTGAGATATCTTATATAGTGGACGTAGTGTTTCCAGCATGGAAGACAGGACTCTACGATGCGTCGGTTCGTCATCTACAACCAGAATATTATACAATCACACCCACTCCTGTATGGACAATATTAAATATAAAGGCATTATGTTTACTATTATATCTCTTTAATTATTTGATTGCTAGTGCACATTATCTTACATTATGGGTACTTTCTTTACATTGTAAAACAGATAGAAATAGCTGTCATAAAGTAAGAAAGTGGCGATTTCGTATGGAATTTGTTTGTGATAGGCTTTTTAATGTAAGGAAAAAAATCAAGGAGGTAGGAGAATGAAAAGGGTACTTGTCTTATTAACCGCTGCCATATTAGTTATCTCAATGGTAGCAGGGTGCGGAACTGGAAGCTCAAACAAGGAAAACCAGTCCTCATCAAGCACTCAGAAGGCTTCTGATTCGCAAACTGGTTCTGCTTCAGCAGATTCCGACAAGAAAGTGAACATTGAAATGATCACTATCGATTCGGAGTATATCCAGATCACAAAGGACATTTGGGCAATCTATGAAAAAGATCATCCCAATGTGACAATCAACGTGACAGGTGATGAAACAGGAGAGCACGCGGCACTTGATGCAAGGATCGCAGCCGGGAATCCTCCGCATATTCGTGAGACTGATCCGGAATCTCCTGTTACAAAAGACAAATATGATTATCTGGTAAACCTGCTTGAGATTGATTACCCCTATTTTGACAAATACACTTATGATGTGAAAACACGCTGGAGCGAAGTATCGGGTGTTAAAGACTATGTTCCGATCATTTCTCCCTTCCTTCCTGTAGAGAGGACGCTGGTGTTTCACCGTGATGAAATGGACAGCCTGGGATTGAATCCCAAGGAATCTGTTAAAACCATGGATGATTTAAAAAAGTTCCTTCTGGATCTTAAAGGAGCCGTGGATAAATCTAACGGGAAGTACCAGTATGTACTTGACACAGCCTGGCTGCCCAATGAAATCTATTGCTGGCTCAACGCCTTCACACTGGGCTTCTCAAGTTATGATGAAATGTGCGACGTATGGAGTGGCAAAATTGCCTGGGATGATATGGAGAAAAATCCGTACGTAGAGACTTTCGAGTATTTTAAAGAAATGTATAAACAGGGCATATTGCCGGAAAACTGGTGGCAAAGACAGTGGGAACAGGAATTTGAGCCTGCCTTCATAACAAAAAAATCCATCCTGACGTTCCATGGACCCTGGATATGGTCTAAAGCTTATGCTCAAAATCCGGATATCAAGCTGGACGGCTTTTATTTTCCTGCAAACAAGGAAGGTGTAACATTCCATGAGTGTATTGCAGGCGATTACGGTGTGGGCCTTTTCAAAGCTTATCAGAATACGCCTGAGTTTAAGGAAATCGTGGATGCTTTTACCTGGTTTACCAGCCCTGAAATCACGAAAAAAAGGTGCGAAGCCATGGGAAGAGTGCCTGCTATGGATCTGAGCAATCTAGGTGAACTCAAAATTAAAGCTCCACAGTATTTAAATGTTATGAAACCGCTTCTGGATGGAACTTTTGGAAATGTAAAAGCGGACATGAGGCCGTGGGGAAATGTCCTTGTCACAAAATACAAGGTAGCCGGTACGGCGGAAGTATTAAATGACGACAGCATTGCAGCCATGTGGGGTGATTACATGCAAGACAAGCTCTCTCTGGAGGAATTTATGAAGAATATACAGTCACGCTGGCTTACAGCTTATAAGTTTCCTCAATAGCAAGAGCATTATCAAAATGCCGTTATGACCGATTATCAGGTAGACAGAGAAGCCTGGCTTCTCTGTCTGTCCCCAACATAATATAAAGGAAATGGTGGAAAGCGATGCCTGGAAAAGGACTTTCAAAAAGGAAACTGGCCGAAAACCTCGCAGATGTCATATTTATATCGCCACAGCTGCTCTTGTACTTATTGTATACTATTTGTCCCTTCATCATAGCGATACCTATTGTCTTTATGAATAAAACAAATCTGATCAGTTCGAGTGCTGACTTTATAGGCCTGGGCAATTTTGTCTCTGTTTTCAAACCACCGATTGTAAATGAATTCCTTCCCGTTATGCAAAGGACTCTTGTATATACTTTGATTAATTATGGAACCGTGTTTGCATTTGGAATTCCACTGGCCCTGCTTATGTTTGAATTTACCTCAAGGTTCAAGAATGCATTTTTTACCGTAATCTACATGCCCTATATCATTTCCGGGCTGGGAGTCGGGATGATGCTCATGATGCTGTTCTCAAAAGACAGTGGTACTTTGAATCTATTGCTTATGAAGCTGAATATTATACATCATCCCATTGATATAATGAATCCCCACACCGGAGTACTGGCTTTGCCGCTGATAGAAGGGTGGCAGTATGCAGGCTTCAATATGGCTCTGTTTCTTGGCGGACTATTGTCGGTACCCTGTGAAACCATAGATGCTGCAAGGGTAGACGGGGTGAATTATCTTCAGAGACTCTGGTATGTGTATTTCCCGCAGATGATTCCCAATATAGTCATTGCCTGTATTTTTTGCCTTATGGGATCTTTCAATTCGTTTGACGTTGCAGTCGGCTTTGGTGGATTAAGGGGAAATTCCAGTGCCTATATGGTCGCACTGATGCTTTACAAAATGAGTTTTGGCGCAGGAGCAAGCCAGTCTGCAACACTTTCGCAGACCGTAACCCTATCGATGATCATTTATCTTCCTCTTTTTCTGATAGCGGTGCTGATTAACAAACTTCAAAGAAAATATGAGTATTGACGGGGAGTAAACATAATGACTACAAAGCAACAGCTTATTTTCAGCAGGGCTGAAAAAAAATCGGCCTTGACCAAAACAAGATTGAACATTGCAATCGGCATATTCCTGGTTATTTATACCGTTCTTACCTTGTTTCCTTTTTATACAATGTTCATACGCAGCTTCATCACCACAAACGACAGTACAAGTTTCCATCTCTGGATTCCAAAGCCCAAAGAGTTCAATATGAATGCGCAGTTTGGAAGCATGTCAATCTACTACAATCTACAGACCGATGACTTTAAAAATGATATGGGAATTAATGATTATGTTGATCCTAATATGACTTTTAATGAAATCGCTGATGAATATAATATTTCAAAAGACAAGATCATCAAATATATGGCGCCTTATTATACCTTTAATGGCTGGATTACCATACTTTTGGGGAAGCAGTTCAGGACCTCGCTGTTCGGGACTTTATTTGTAACAGTGATGTCCATCTTTCTGGGAGGCTTGCTTGGAATGGCTACAGGCTATGTCCTGGCGGGATTCCGAAAAAAGTGGCATTTCATGGTTTATAATCTCTACATGCTGCAGATGGTTATCCCGCCTATCATGCTGATGGTTCCGCAGTTCATTATAAACAGGGAGCTTCACCTGACCAATTCATACATTGGATTAATCTTGTTTAACCTAAGAGGGGGAGCTATCCCTACAATGATATTTACAGCGTTTATATCGTCCATTCCGAAGGAGTTGAGGGAATCGATCGAAATAGACGGAGGCGGAGCATACAGGTATTTCAGCAGCATCGTGTTTCCGCTGTGCAAGGTTCCATTTGCTACCTTTCTGACAATACAGCTGCCGTTGTTTTGGAATGACCTGCTCTATCCGCTGCTATTTCTCAAGCCTGAAAAACATACGCTTACACCGTGGATCAATCATCTTATGGGCCAATATGCAACAAATTTCCAGACGATATATGCCGGACTTTTGGTTTCAGTTCTACCTGTACTCATTGTCTATCTTGTTTTCCAGAAAATGTTTGTACGGGCAGCCATGTCGGGGGCAATTAAAGGTTAAGGGGGCGGTTTTGTGAATTTGCCGGATATTTCGGAATTCAAACTGAAAGAAAATAGAATACAGAGATTTTTTGAAGATAGCGGGTATGAGGCACTGATCATCGGCCGCCAGGACAACTTCTCCTGGCTTGCCTGCGGAGGCAGCAGCCGTATTACCCACACAAGCGAGGCAGGCTC
>WSSedL1CaDRAFT_10001653_pt1 | contig 12548 bp, 11 predicted proteins | sample WetSurSL1Cattail_FD_9464 | JGI IMG/M metagenome (IMG submission 9464)
GGTATTTGAGTAGCGGGGACTATATCCATGCCATGGATGCTTTTTATCAAGCCGGTGATTTCGCTCAACTGTTAGTCGCCTTTGAAATGGATAATGGCAGCAGTATCAATGTTGAAGATAAAGAAAAGGTGATCGGCTATTTTGCAGACTGTCCGGAAGCAATCCAAATAAAATACCCGATAGCTTGCTTGACTTATGCCCGAAAAATGTTTTCGTTTAATGAGCGAACGATATATGCCGCGCAGTGCCTAAAAGCCGGCGAATATATCGCAGCGGTCCAAGATGAAAAAACCAAGAAGCAGTTGTTGGGAGAATACGAACTTATCAAGAGCTTTATGAAATACAACAACATCCGGGGGATGGCCGAGCATCAGGGAAAGGCCTATGAACTGCTTGACGGGCCTTCTAAGCTGTTTGACGACAACAAGAACTTCTGGACTTACGGTTCGCCGTCGGTTCTCTATATGTTTTATCGGGAAAGCGGTATGCTTGGGCGGGAAGTTCAGGATCTGCTGGAGCTTATGCCCCGTTACCGCCGGATTACCTCCGGCCATGGAGCGGGTGCTGAATACACAATGCAGGCGGAGCGGCATTTTTACCGGGGTGAATTCGAGAAAGCCGGTATCCTCGTCTACCAAGCGATGCAAGAAGCGCAGTCCTGCCGGCAGATTTGCATTGTGTTATGCGTTTTGTTTCTCCAGCTGCGTCTGGCGTTTGTCGCCGGCGATCTGCAAGCGGCTCAGCAAGCGTTGCGGCAGATGCGCACGGAAGTTGAGGAGTACGGCCAGTACCAGGTCGTGCATACGGTGGATATGTGCGAGGGCTTTTTCTATGCTTATCTTAACTGTGAAGAGAAAATCCCCGCCTGGGTCGCATCCGGCAATTTACAGGAAAGCCGCTTGCACTTTCCCAGCCACGCCTTTTTTAACATCATCTACGGTAAAGTGCTGTTAATCAGCGGGCAATATTTGAAACTGCTCGGGCTGGCCGACCATTTCCACAGCCTGGCCGGCGTTTTCCCCAACCTTCTCGGGCAGGTGTATACTTATATCTATACGGCGGCGGCCCAATATAAATTGTGGCGCCATCAAGAGGCCCAAGCCGTCCTTCGGCAGGCGGTCGATATCGCAGCCCCCGACGGACTGATCATGCCTTTTGTGGAAAATGGGGAACCCATTCATGACATACTTATTGAACTGGCTAAAGATGACCACTATGCCGGGTTTGTCGACAAGGTAAATGAAAATTATGCCGCGTTCTCCTCCATGTTGGCCGCCATGCGAGAGTCGGCGCAAACGGAAGACGGCGCGGCAAAGCTCACGGAACGGGAAACGGAGATAGCCCAAATGGCAGCGGATGGGCTTACCAACAAAGAAATCGGAGCCCGGCTGTGTATTTCGGAAAACACGGTCAAAATGGCGCTAAAAAGCGTTTTTGAAAAGCTGGGCGTCAACTCGCGGGCTCTACTGAAACAAAGTTTGATTCACCTCAATCGCTAATCAATTTTAAAAAAGACTACCCGGTGGGTAGTATGCAATGGGAAAAATCCTCTGTATTATTTTAATATAGAGGATTTTTCTATGGGAGGAAAAAGCCGTGAGCCATATCCGGAGCATTGCCGTAAAAGAAGATTACCGGCTGGAGGCGCTGCTGGATAATGGCAGCAGTATTACTTTGAACTTAAAAAACCGCCTCGGCACCGTCCGTTTCGGGATGCTCGCCGATCCGGCCTTTTTCGCCGCCGCGACCACCGACGGTTACTTCGTCCGCTGGGGGAACATGGTGGAAATATCAGTTGGTGAACTCTTTCAGTTGGCCCAAAAATAAAACAGGAGGAGACTATGAAAAAATATTTCATTATCGTGGCCAGTTTGACTTTGCTTTTGGCTTTTGCCCAACGGACTTTCGCCGAAGGGGTCGATGTAACTGTCGGGATCGACTACCAGAGCGGCGACTATGACCTTACTTACGGTGATACTTATAAAGTCGGCATCCCTGCGCCCAAATTGGTGTATACCTTAAAAGAGACTTACGGCAATTGGAGTATCACCGGATTTTACGGCGACAGCGGTTGTAATACCATCAGCACCAATTCGTTGGTTTCAGAATATTGGAGCTCTACAAGCAGTTTACCTGATCTTTCATACAAGGCCCGCTCACGGAAATACGGTATCGATCTAGGCTATACTTTTACTTTCGGCCAACTTACGCTGACACCCACCTTGGGTTATCATGATACGCTGATGACATCCGGATATGAGTATCTATATACTTCCACCTATGATGTGACCGCGCGAAACCTTTTGAGCTATGAGATCAAAGAAATTCGCCTGGGTGCCATTGCCGGCTATGTGCTTTCTCCAAAGATTATCCTAAGCGCCGGCTTTGGTTTTAGTGTGCGGTCTCATTATTATGAAACCCAAGAGAACACTAGCACGCTCGGAGGTCTAGATACCGCCATTACAGTGAATTGTGACCCCGGCTCCCAATCATCATCTTCCAGCGATTATATGGCGGCGCTCACATATCGATTCAACCCGCATTTTGCGGCGCAGGTAAAATACAGTTATGAGCGCGGTTCAATGGATACGGATGGCGGTACGCGTATTGGATTTGCTTCCAACAGCTATCATTGCGGCGTGTTTTCCTTGGGAGGCAGCTATAGCTTTTAATCGCAGCGGCTCTGACGGTGATCGGGTTTTTCGTCGCAAGAGGGTCCGGTCATTTCGATGAAATTGATCTCAACCGATGAGGCTCATCATATGAGGTTCATGTATTGAAAGGAAGGGGAGAGTTCGTGAAATCAAGAATGTTGAAACCATTGGCAAAGGCCTTGATCATACTGATGCTTTTTGCCGTCACGGCCGGGATGGCAAGGCTGTATGCCGCCGGCGTCATGAGCGACAGTAGTACGGATCTGACCAATAATGAAAACGCGCTGACTACCGGCAATACTGTTTTGTCCTATTACCTGCAAACCGTGAAAGGCAAAGGGCCGTGGTGGCTTAAAACCACAGATATTCAACTCAGCTTAATCCAAGACGATTCGCCCGTCTATTCCCTTGAAACTATTCAGCCCCTCGGGGGTGTAAACCGGAACGGTTCCCTGTGGTTTTGGCAAGGCCGCTACGCCAACCAGGGCGATGATAACAACACCGCCAACCTGGGCTTGGGCTGGCGCAAGCTGTCGGACGACCATAAAAGCCTGATCGGCTTCAACACCTTCTACGACTACGGCTTTCAGTACAACCTGGCACGGGTCGGTCTGGGGGCCGAGTACTTCAACCGCCAGGCCGAATACCGATTCAACTGGTATCTCCCGGTTTCCGGCGACCGGCTGACCGGTGTCGGTTATCTCGATAGCGGCATCCTGTATTCCTACATCCGGGCGGTGGAAGGCTGCGATTTCGAACTGGGCACTGCCTTGCCCGACGCCCCCTGGTGGAAGGTCTACGCCGGCGGCTACTACTGGGACAACAAATACAATTCCGACGAAGCAGGATACAGGCTGCGCAGCGCTATGCAACTCACGCCGCGCGTGGCCCTCGAACTCGGCTACGCCAGATCCAATCTGACCAGCGACGCCTACGGCAAAGTAACCTACAATATTGCCGACATCCTGGGCTCGTCCTTCTGGGGCACGCCAATTGTCGGGGCAAACGGCGAAATTGTCGGTTATTCGGTGCAAATTTATAAAGACGGCAAGCCCTACGGCGAGCCAATCGTTATTGATGATGGGAATATTCATTCGCATTTTACGCTGAAAGCAACCCCCATCACCAAGGGGGACAAGCGCTTAGCGGAAACTGTCCAGCCTGATGGCGATATTTCCTGCAAGCTGCTGCAGAAAGTCGAGCGGGAGAACAATATCAAAACCGAAAGTTTCACTAAGCTTGCTTCTTACACCGGCTTGGTCAAGGTCACGGTAACCGACGGCACCAATGCCATCACCGGGGCCAGCGTAAGCGTGACAATCGGCGGCACGATTTTTACAAAGACCACCGACGCAACCGGCATCGCCAGCTTCAGCAATCTGCCGACCGGGACCTACACCTTCACGGCCAGCGCCACTGACTGCACGTCCAACAGCACAGCCATCGCCGTCACCGACGACGGCGGCAGCGGCAGCATCGTGCTCACCAATTCAACAACGGTCACGCTAATAGTGAATTGCTCCTCAACGGGCGGCACGGTCACGCCGAGCGCCGGCACACACACCTATAACTATAATGATACTGTAACGTTGTCGGCAACCCCGGTCACAAATTATGGCATATCGCTGGTCATAGAAAACGGTGTACCGGTTACACATAGTACATCGTCGTATTCAAAAACGATTACGCATATAACGAGCAATCAGACACTGTACGTAGCATTTACCGGTACATACACACTAACTTTGGTTAACAGTGGATTCTATTCGTTACATGTGTATATTGACGACACAGACAAGGGGGCCTTAAGCAATGGCGATACAGGAACATACGGCGTTATGGCGGGCGTCACAGTAAGAGTAGTAGGATACATTCTCAACGGATCTATTGCTAAATCAGATACATTTACGATGCCCGCGAGCGACACAAGTTACACTTATTAGTAGAAAACGGCTCATACCGTTTTTATTGCGCGTCATAACGACATGCGGTTTTTTGCCGGAATAAGGGTAAAAAGTGGTAAAAGACTACCCGGTGGGTAGTATGCAATAGGAAAAATCCTCTGTATTATTTTAATATAGAGGATTTTTTTACGGGAGGAAAAAGCCGTGAGCCGTATCCGGAGCATTGTCGTAAAAGAGGACTACCGGCTGGAAACGCTGCTGGATAATGACAGCAGCCTCACTTTGAACTTCAAAAGCTGTCTCGGCGTCGTCCCTTTCGGCCTGCTCGCCGACACGGTAAAATAAGGCAAGGCATTATAATTCGCCTCTGCAAATTCCGGTGCGGATAGCGTATGGGCCTTTACCATGGATATCGGCACGGGCGCATTGACGAAACTTGGCGACGATATGGCAGGTTACAGCCATTCAAATTACAGATTATTCTGAAAAAATGCCGTTCATGCCATTTCAACCACCGATCATGCAATCGGTATTTGTTAATATTTTGCTTGTGATTTAATAAAGAGCAAAACAAAAAATTTGGCCTTCGGTTTGAGAGGAATGAACCGCACGCGCAATATTACCGGGCGGCAATAAGGAATTTCGAATAGGAGCTTCTATTGATGATAAAAAGGCATTGCAAGGTTGTTCTTATCCTGATATTAATCTCGGCCTTATCCGGCTGCGGCGGCGGAAGTGGCGGAAACGCCGGAAATAGCGGAACAACCTACACCGGCGTCGCCTTCACGATGATCGACGTCCCATCACAGAGTTACGCGATCGCCCAGACTGAGGTGACCTATGAGTTGTGGAACGCTGTATATATTTGGGCTGTCTCCAACGGTTATAGTTTTGCCAATGCCGGCGTCAGGGGGGCCAACGGTTTAGGCAGCGACCAACAACCGGTTACCATCGTCAGTTGGCGGGACGCCATAGTCTGGTGCAACGCCCTGACGGAGTATTATAACGTCAAGGCCGGGACCAGCTACAAATGCGTTTATTATACGGACTCCACATATATTACGCCGCTCCGGACGAGCACCGATAGCTCGACAATTACCGATACTACCGCCGGATCGCAAGATGATCCGTATATTTATGCAGCAAACTCCGGTAATACCTTGGCGGCAAAGTGCACCGCCAATGGCTTCCGCTTGCCGACCAGCAATGAATGGTATCAAGCGGCGCGGTATATCGACGGGACCAAGTCCTATCCCGATAATTACGCCAGCGGAACGGATGCCCCTTATGACGCAACAACAGCTTTTAACGATATCGATGGCGACGGCAGTTACCGGGTAACTAGCGATGTCGCGGTATATAATACCGATTTAACCGCCACGGTTAAGAGTAAATCACCCAATAAACTCGGCCTTTACGATATGAGCGGCAACGTCTCGGAGTGGTGCTATGACTGGTATCTGAAAAGTGTCGTCCGAGGTTACCTCCGGCAACTGCGCGGCGGAGGTAATATCTTCGACGCCGATGCCCAGCAGATTAGCTGGAGGAATGATGCGGAACTACCTAATGTCGCCAACTGCGTCTGGGGCTTCCGTCCGGTGAGGACCCAGTAATTTTGACCAGGATTTACAGAATTTGCAGGATTCAGTGGGAGGCGCAGTCGGACTAAAAGTTATTTTTGCCATCAGTTTCGGATAGGATTCGGCGCTTAAAGTGACCGCCGAATATCCCATAATGAGATTTTTGATAGGAGATGTATGTTTATGTTGAAAAGGCATTACCATGTTGTTCTTGTCCTGGGATTAATCCTGGCCCTGGCCGTCTCCGGCTGCGGGGGCGGAAGTAGTAGTGACAGAGGTGGAAGTTCGAATACTCTCACCTGTACTATAAATAGCAGTGGGAGTCTGGATGGCGTGGAATCCTATAATTATAGTTCATTGTCGGGGACATCCAATTATAATTTTGCATGTACCGATTCTACTATAATAACGGGGAATAGTTACATGCAGATCCCAGTACCTTCGTCCACGATCTTAAATGTATATCGTTGTTTACTTAGTTTTGATTTAAGCAGTCTATCCGGGAGAACTATTACCGACGCCATCTTAAAAGTTCATGTGACTTCAACTACCGGCACTCCATTCAACAATTCCGATTTGGGAAATTTAACGGCGGCTCATATTGATTATGGGATTACCAGCCCTCCGCCCAGCCAGAGTTCCCAGAATTATTTTTCAGGATTTGACCCCGCTACGGTGGGAAGTATGACTACTGACGGTCAATGGCAAGTTATTGATGTGACGGGTGAAGTGGTGGCCGATCAAGGTAAAGGTTATACCCAATATCGGTTATATTTTGCGAATGATACATCGGCCATGGGAACCAACGAAATTACCATCGAATCCGGTGATAGCACGGTAAATCAGCCGGAACTGGTGGTTACATATAAGTAATTCAGCTTCAATAACTTTGAAAGAGGCTGTCTAAAAGGATTAAGATTAAAGATAGGAGTGATAGTCGGATGAAAAAATCAATAAAATTAGGTTTGTTATTCATGGTCATGGTTTTGATGGTCATGGCGGCTAGTGTCGGCTGGGCCGCGGATTCAAAGTTTAAAGTGGGTTTTGTGAACATCGGTTCAATTGGCGATGCGGGTTGGACTTTCGCCCATGACCAGGCTCGCAAGTATCTGGAAAAGCAGCTGCCCAATGTAGAAACAACTTTTGTGGAGTCGGTGCCGGAAGGGGCCGATGCCGAAAAGATTTTAACCGATCTGGCGGAAAAAGGCAATCAAGTTATTTTCGCCACCAGTTTTGGGTATATGGACTCGGTGATCAAGGTGGCCGCCCGATATCCGAAGGTGGTTTTCATGCATTGCAGCGGCTATAAGACAGCCAAAAATGTCGGCGTTTATATGAACCGGGATTATGAAGGATGGTACCTGGCCGGAGTCGCCGCCGCCAAATATGTGAAAAAGAATGTAGCCGGTTATGTGGCCCCCTATCCGCTCCCGGAAATCGTCCGGAGCATTAACGCCTTTACACTGGGGGCCCGGTCGGTCAATTCGAAAATCAAGGTTAAAGTGGTCTGGACCAACACCTGGTATGATCCGCAGGCCGAAAAAGCGGCCGCTCTTAGCCTGATCCATGCCGGGGCCGGTTTAATTGCCTCGGGCCAGGATACTCCCGCCGCGATGCAGGCCGCCCAGGAAAAGGGAGTCTATGGAATTAGCTATAACAGCGACATGCGCGCGTTTGCCCCCAAGGCGATTGTGACCGGGCATATCGTCGACTGGGGTCCCTATTATGTCAAAGTAGTCAAATCGGTTATGCAGGGAACTTGGAAATCGTCGGATTATTTCGGCGGACTCGCGGACGGTCTCGTTGGGCTAGCTCCTTACGGCCCCATGGTGACGACGGATGTTAAAAGTTTGGTGGACAAGAAAAAAAGCCTCATCACCAAAGACGACTGGATGGTTTTTGCCGGCCCGCTCCAAGACCAGAGCGGCAAGATCCGAGTCAAAGCCGGACAAAAGATGACCGATCCGGAAATCCTGTCGTTAAATTGGTTCGTAAACGGGGTGGAGGGGACGATACCCAAATGATCTCAACCGGCCTAAAGCGGGGAAAAGGACAAAAGTTCGATGAAAAAAACGAATCTATTGCACAGCGCCATTCTTAGTATCGGATTGCTCATCATTTTTATTTCTATGGGTTATGCAACGCCGGGGGATAATGGCTTTTACCTCGGGGCCGCCTATGGGGAAGCCTCGTTAAATAATGATTTGTACATCTATAGCGATTACGCCAACGCCAAGCAACCTGCGTTAAGCATTAGTCAATCCAACCAATGGGAAGGTCCGGCCTATTCATTATATGCCGGATACAATTTCAGCAGTAATACGATAAACTTGTTCGGGCAAAAACCGCTCCTTCAATGGGGCATTCAAGCGGGATATACCAATCTTGGGAAATATACGATCAAGGTGGATTGGTCCGACGGCCCGGGTTACCGGACCATCAGCGAGCAAGCGTTGGATTTGTTACTATCGGGTACGTTACTTTGGCAAAATGGTTTGAACCTGACGGGAAAAGTCGGCGTGGCGCGCTTACAGGGCCGGTATAAAGATGCCAATTTGCCGGATGTCGTAAGTCCGGATAATCCTTTTAGCGGCGAAGCCGATTTTGCGGTTTACCGGCCGGAAATCGTGCTGGGGGCCGGCTACCGCTTGGGTAGCCATGTGAATGTCGGTTTGCAGTATGCCGTGATTTTGGGCCCTACGCCGGATACCTCCCAAAGCCGTTATTCGGATGATATCCTGTCCATTGATATGCCCGATACGGCCTACAGAGCCGACCGTATATGCCTGGGTGTCACATATATGTTTTAAGCCCGATTGAGGTATAAGCCAGCATAGCGAACGCAGATTATAACAACAGTAGATACACAGAAAGTCCTAACGCGTTTAAAAGAGTGCAGAGAAGCTCTGCCGAGGTGTGAGATCAATGTCGTCAAGTTAATAAGGTTACATATTTTGTCAAAAGTTAATGGATGCATATTTGACCTAACCCTTGCCCTTCCCCATGGGAGCATGTAAAATAACTGATTCAAGTGGAAGGGTAACCTCAACCGCTGCTGTCTAAAAGCTTTTAGGCCCTAAGGGCTTCGGTTACTCTCCCACTTAGGGGGAGAACGAGAGAGAGGTCTAAACCCGGGTTACGAGCCAATTGGCTATTATTTACAACTTAGCCTTACGACATTGGGTGTGGGGTGTCCCCACTACCTTCTCTTTAATTTCCTTCCCTTGAGGGAATGGTTGGGGATGGGTTGGCCCAAATAATTATTTATCAATGATTTGGGGTTTCAGTGGACGTATCGATACAATAATTACTGAGGTAAAAAAATGAAAAATTATGTAAAAACGCTCTTATTGACCGGTTTATTGGTTTTTTTATGCCTGTCCGGCATGGGACAAGCTGCCGACTCCGTCAATCATGACCGGTTATACCAGATTTCGACGTTGCCGGCGCTGATGGAAGGATTGTACGACGGGGAAACCACCTTTGGCGATTTGAAACGCCACGGCGACACCGGCATCGGGACGTTTAACCGGTTGGACGGCGAGATGATCGAGGTGGACGGGAAGTCTTACCAAATCAAAGCGGATGGTAAAGCGTATCCGGTGGACGACAAACAGAAAACACCGTTTGCGGCAGTCACTTTCTTTGAAAAGGACCGCAGCTTTGCCATTTCTAAACCCATGAAATTGGCCGAGCTCACCGCGGCGATCGACCAAGCCCTCCCCGGCAAAAATATTTTTTATGTTGTCCGGATCAAAGGGACTTTTTCGTATGTGAAGACCCGCAGCGTTCCGGCGCAGGTAAAACCATACCCGCCTTTGAGCGAGGTAGTTAAAGACCAGCCGGTTTTCGAATACCGGGATCTTCAAGGGGTCATAGTCGGGATTCGGTGCCCGGCGTATGTTAACGGCCTCAATCTGCCCGGTTATCATTTGCACTTCATTGATAATCAGCGCGCCGTCGGCGGCCATCTTTTGGATGCCGTAATCAGCGCCGGGACGGTGGAGATCGACGATACCTATGATTTTTATTTAAAGCTTCCGCCAAGCGGCGAGTTTGGTAAGCTTGATTTGGACAAGGATAACCAGCAAGCGATGAAGAAGGCGGAAAATTGAAAATTGGGACGGCTATCGCGGGACTTCCGTGGTGGTGGTTTGCAAAAATATATTAAAAGGAGATGTTGATGATCAAAAGGCATTACGATGTTGTTTTTATCCTTCTCTTAGTCCTGATCCTGGCCCTATCCGGCTGCGGGGGCGGCAGTAGTAGCAATTCGTATGTTTTAGGTTCACAATGGGTTAGCGCCACTACTGCGGCGGTTTTTTCCGGCAGATGTGGTCATACCAGCGTTGTCTTTAATGACAAGATGTGGGTTATCGGCGGTTATAATAGTAGTTCGGGGTACCTGAATGATGTTTGGTATTCCAGCAATGGAGCAACCTGGGCCCAGACTATCGGTAGTGAGGTTTATTCTAAAAGATGGGGGCATGCCAGCGTTGTCTATAATGATAAAATGTGGGTTATCGGTGGTTGTAATAGTAGTTCGGGCTACCTGAATGATGTTTGGCATGCAGGTGAGTAAAGAAAATTTCAGGAATCACGTAACAGGGCATGATGGTGGATGATTAGCCGTAAAATCAAAAAAGTAGTATACATCACCAGTAGGGGAAATGTATTTAGCCCATCAGGGCACAGCAGGAATCGATTATGAGCTGCTACGGTGCGTGGCGCCACAATTGACTTTTTGTATTCTTAGCTAAGCGTCCCATGATGACTGTTGAGGTCGAAAGACGGGCAGACCCATCGATAACGGTCCCGGTTGCGCGGGTCACCCCGGCGACCGGGATAACCTATCCGGTCGGAGCAGCCACAGAGTGTGTCATGCCCTACCAGCATTACCATATCCGGAAAATATTCAAACACTCAATTGCTTTACATATTTTACAGTTGCATTGCCACCGAATAAAACGCGTTGGTTGCCGTCGGTAATAACGGTTTTCAATTTAACGATATTAGGATGCGCTAAACTCGGTCCTTGTTCCAATGAAAGGAGTGCGCCGTCCCATATTTTATTTTTCAAAAGATAATACCCGAATGCCGCATTGCCGGAGCCGGTGGCGGGGTCTTCCAAATAGCCGAATTTAGGAGCGAAAACTCTGGTTCTAAAGCGATTGACCATATTCGAAACTTCCAAACAAAACACTAAAACGATATCAATATCGCTATGGATACAGAAATCTCGCAACCTCATTTGATCCGGTTGAATTTTCACGATTTCCCGTAATGAAGAAATGGGAACAATCAATGTTTTTAACCCGCCGTTGATAATGGAAATTGCTTGATTTTCAACGATGGTATTTTCCGGGAGGTTCAGATTTTGTGCAATATCTTTTACCAAAAGGCCACAGGTAAAATATTCGGGAACCGGCGCTGTGATAAAGACTGAATCTGAATTGCGGATATCGTTTGTAACCGGAAGCTCTCCTTTGTTTGTCTTGATCATGACAGTCATTATATTTTGTAAAGATGGATTATTCTTAATCAGCTCATACATACAGGCGATCGTGGCATGACCGCAGAATTCGACTTCACATTCGGACGAATAATACTTTAAAGAGTACAACCCTGCGTCAATGGGGGTACAAAAAGCGACTTCACTAACGATCCCTTTTTGGGTTTTGGCAATTTGCTGCATTTCCGAAGCAGTTAATTTTCCGTGGGGTTCTAATAAAACCACTCCGGCTGGATTTCCGGAAGAAATACCATCGGTAAATGCGTCAATTTTTTGGTATTGAAGTTCTCTCATTGTTTGCCTCCTTGGTTTTTCAATTCAAATCTCCCAATCACTTCCCGCCGCCGGTTGTACCAATCGTGGATCACCAGTTCCAACTCCCGGACTTGAAACTTACCGATAGGGAAGTCCCGGTATTCCCGGAGCAGCGCCAAGAGCTCCCGGTTATGCTTGAGCCGGGATGTAAAGCGGATGATGGTAGAGTGGGCGGAGATGCTTTGGTAGCGTTCTTTTAAATCAATGTTTTGGCTGCGGGCATTTTCCCTGATCCGGTACCGCAGCAATTGCAGACCGTCATGATAATATCCTGCCGCTAAAATCGCGGCATTGCTTGCGATGAGACCACGAAATTCGATATCGAAAGGCGCTAAATCGCCGATGGCATTTTGAATTAATTCCAGAGAACGGTTAATAAGGGGAGCGGTGCGGTCGAAATCATTTCTTCCGCTGATCAAATCCAACACTGTGACATGAAGATCCGATAGGGGATAGAAATATTGTTCCGGTTCCAGGCGACGGATGACTTCCTGCGGCAATTTGAAGTTATCGGCTATTTCAGCGGGGATGGGAATTAATAAGGCCAAAGCTAACCTTTGATCCCGTTTGAGATCATTTAAAA
>WSSedL1CaDRAFT_10001654_pt1 | contig 12525 bp, 12 predicted proteins | sample WetSurSL1Cattail_FD_9464 | JGI IMG/M metagenome (IMG submission 9464)
AAAACCAGCAAGCTGTCCACCCTGATGTGGCTGGTGGGTTTTGTCACGTTTTTTCTGAGCGCCATGCTGGACAACCTGACCACCACCATCGTGATGATTTCACTGATGCGCAAGCTGCTGGCCAAACGCGAAGACCGCCTGTTTTTCGCCGGCATCATCGTGATTGCCGCCAACGCCGGCGGTGCCTGGTCACCGATTGGTGACGTGACCACCACCATGCTGTGGATCGGTGGGCAGATCACCAGTCTGGCGATCATCAAAGAGGTGTTATTGCCGTCACTGGTGAGCCTGCTGGTGCCACTGGCGATCGTGTCTTATGTGCTACGTGGCCAGACTGCGGTGGCACCAGCCAAGGTGGCTGCGGCGGCCGGTTCACACACCACACGGTTTGAGCGCAACCTGATGTTTTTCCTGGGGCTTGGCATTTTGGTAGCGGTACCGGCTTTCAAAACACTCACCCATTTGCCACCGTTCCTCGGTATTTTGTTTGGCCTGGGAATTTTGTGGGTGGTGGGTGACATCGTGCATCGCCGCAAGGAAGACGCTGCCAAACAACACTTCACCCTGGTGCATGCCCTGAGCAAGATCGACATGGGCTCACTGGTGTTCTTCATCGGCATTTTGCTGGCGGTAGCCACGCTGGAACACACCCACGTGCTGACCTCACTGGCGCAGTGGCTGGACCAGACGGTGGGGCGCCAGGACATCATTGTGATGATCATCGGTATCGCCAGTGCCATTGTGGACAACGTGCCACTGGTGGCCGCATCGATGGGCATGTACAGCCTGGCGCAGTACCCGCAGGACCACTTCTTCTGGGAGTTTTTGGCGTATTGCGCGGGCACCGGTGGCTCGATTCTGATCATCGGCTCTGCCGCCGGGGTGGCCGCCATGGGTCTGGAAAAAATTCAGTTCTTTTGGTATGTCAAAAAAATTGGCGGTCTGGCCCTGGTGGGTTATCTGGCTGGCGCCGGGGTGTATCTACTGCAGAACCAGTTGTTGCATTGAGGCCTACGGTTTGGCTTGCGCAGGTCAACACCTGCCCTGCACCTGCTTTGTGCGGCCTACAACACAGACAATCACTTGGCGCATGGTCAACATGTCCCATGACAACAATCAACGCCCCCACCAAAGACATGCGTGAATCGCTGGCCGAAACAGGTAGCTTGCACATATGAACACAGTGGGCGTTATATGGTTTCAGTTTGCGCTGTGCGCCACCTTGATTGGCGCGGCAGGTTATCAACTGTCGCGGTACGGTGATGTCATCGCCCAACGTACCGGCATGTCGGGCAGTTGGGTGGGGCTGGCTTTGTTGGCTACCGTCACATCGCTACCCGAACTCGCCACGGGCATCAGCAGCGTCACCGTGGCCAACGCGCCTAACCTGGCGGCGGGCGATGCCTTGGGCAGTTGTGTCGTCAACCTGGTGTTTCTGGTGGTGATTGACGCGCTGTTTCGAAAAGAACAACTCTGGCCCCGCGCCGGGCAAGGCCATGTGCTGGCCGCCGCCTTTGGTGTACTGATGCTGGGCTTTACCTTGGTCAGCCTGTTGATCAGCCAGGTGACACTACCCCAAGCTTCTGCGCTCACCGCCGTTTTCACCCAATTGGGCTTTGGGTTGACCACGCCGGTGTTATTAGGGCTGTACCTGGTGGCCATGCGCTCCGTGTTTACTTATGAGCGTGACCATGCGGTTGCACAGGCGGATGCACAAGACGATCAGCTGCCAGAGCTGAGCACTGCCTTGATCCGTTTTGCCATGGCAGCCTGCGTGGTGGCTGGTGCGGGGGTATGGCTGCCTTTTGTGGCCACTGACCTGGCCAACGCCATGGACTGGAACAAATCTTTTGTTGGCAGCTTGTTTGTCGCTCTGGCCACCTCTCTGCCGGAACTGGCCGTGACCTTGTCCGCCCTGCGCATGGGGGCGCTCGACATGGCCATTGGCAACCTGCTGGGCAGCAATCTGTTCAATGTGGCCATCATCGCGGTGGATGATCTGTTTTACCGCCCCGGTGTGTTGCTCGCCAACGTGTCACCCATGCATGCGGTTACCGCAGCCTCGGCTATCACCATGACTGGGTTGGCCTTGGTGGGACTGTTTTTCAAGCCAACTGGGCGCGTGTTACGCGCCATGAGTTGGGTCAGTCTGGGCTTGGCGTCCATGTATTTGCTCAACACCTACGTGCTGTTCCTGTTTGGCAAATAGGCCATCTGCCCCCCGCTTCACAGCTCAGTGGCTGGCATTTGTACGCGGACCAGTATCCGGTTAGCCCAACACAAGGGAACCGGCACTGAGCTACGACGGGACGCTGGCGACAGCCTACGGTATCTACATATAGATTGGCGATGGATGACAAGGACGCTGTGTGCGGCCGTATTCTGTAAATTTCAGCATTGTTGACCCAGCGCAAAGAACACCGCTTTAGCTCCCAGTATCCCTCTGATGGCAGATTTTCCCCTTGTGAAAGCCCCCTATCATTCTGCGGCCAGGCAGTTTGTTCGACTCGCATCAAAAAACCCATTGCGATGCCCATCACCAACTCTGCCCGGTGGTTTTTTATTTTTTACCTATTCAGAAAGTGTATTTCGCATGAAGAAGCTCATCGCAACTGCAGCCATCGCTCTCAGCTTGGTTGGCTGCGCCTCTGTCAACATGAGCGATGCGCAGAAAGACGCGTCGACCAAGAAGTTCACAGCACCAAAAGACAATACCGCTGTTTACATCTACCGCAACGAGTCAATGGGCGGGGCTGTGAAGATGGATGTCGAATTGGATGGAAAGCCCATCGGACAAACCGCCGCCAACACGTTCCTATACAAAGAAGTGGCGCCAGGCAAACACACGATCAGCTCGAAGGCAGAGAATACCGACACCGTGGAAATCGACGCGAAACCCGGAACATTGTTGTATATCTGGCAGGAGGTGAAGATGGGCGTCTTGTATGCCCGCACCAAGTTGCATCTTGTTGATGAAGTTGAAGGTAAAAAAGGTGTGCTAGAAACCAAGCTCGCCGAAACCAAGTAACGGACCAGGCCGTGCTCGAATAGAGTGGCAGCAACAGGCCACTTCGCCTGCCACTAAATTGGCCAACTTCCATGAATAGTTCATGCTGAGTTTTTGGGTGCAAAAAAGAAGTTTGTTGTGAATGTTGTGATGTATCTGGTCTGTCTGCTGGCGTGGAGTTTGAACTTTATTTCCATCAAGATCCAAGGCCACACCGTCCCCTGGAGCAGTCTCTGCTGTACCGACTGGCTGTTACTGCGATGGTTTTCAGATTGGTGTCTGCGATGTTGGCCTGGTGCTGCATCCAATGCTGGGGCAGGTGATGACTGGCGCTGCATGGACAGGACTAGGTTTTGCCGTGTTGGGGATGTTGCTGACCTCGGTCGGGGATGCCTGCGCGGCACGCAACGCACGCGTTGACATCCATCCATTGCGAGCAAATGCCGTCGGCTTTTGCGTGGCCACGGTGTTGTTGGCTGCGCTGTGTGCCTTTCAGGGACAACGTTGGCAACTCGACACTTCGGCGCAGTAAATGGGCGCCCTGCTCTACCTGACGTTGGTGGCATCCTGCCTTTGCCTGGTTGTTCTACCTCAAGCTGGTGGAGCGCATCGGCGCCAGCAGTTACATGATGGCGCTGTTTCCTGCGGTGGCAGGCATCGGGTCGGTGGTCATTGGTGAATCAGAACCGACCCTTTATCTGGTTGCAGGTTGCCTGGTCAGTTGTATCGGGGCGAGCATCGCCCCGGGGGGAAAGCGCTTTTGGGGCACTGCGCAGCGGCAAATTAAGAACGCTTCTTAACCAGAGTGCGTGCCAGTGGATATCTGGTTGGCAGGCTGCCAACCGTTCTTCTGACCAAGTGTTGACGTCTCCACGTTTGCCCTCACAATAGCTGTGGATTCATCCCTTGCCACGGCGACTGCAAACGACTGGTCTGTTCTTCCCATCCTCAGGAGTCGGTTTATGAACATGGTGTCTTCATTAAGAATTGGCGTGCGTCTGGCGCTGGGTTTTGCACTGGTGTTGGCCCTGGTGGTGGTCATCACCGCTTTCAGTGCGGTGCAACTCAACACCTTGGCCCAGGCAACCAAAGACATGATGCAGGAACCGCTGGCCAAAGAGCGCTACATCGCCGACTGGAACCGCAACATCAACGTGGCGGTGATTCGCACCACTGCTGTGGCCAAAAGCACCGATGCGAGTCTGCTGCCTTTTTTTGCAACCAATGCGGCTGAAATCACCAAAAGCACCAGCGAGTTACTTAAAAAAATTGAACCACTGATTGCCGCCCCGGAAGAAAAAGCCCTGTTTTCAAAAATAGCCGAGGTGCGCAAAGCCTATTTGACAAGCCGCGATCAGGTCACCAAATTAAAAGCTGATGGCCAAGTCGAAGAGGCCAACAGCATTCTTGAGAAAGACTATCTGCCCGCAGCCGATGGATACTTAAAGCTGGTTGGTGAATTTCTGGCTATGCAGCGCAAAAACCTGGACACCAGAGCGCTTGAGATCGCCAACATCGAACAAACAAGTCGCACCCTGTTGATCGCACTGGCCGTGAGCGCCCTGGCTTTGGGCGCGGTGTGTGCGTGGCTGCTCACGGTGGGCATCACCGGACCACTGAAAAATTCGGTGGCAATCGCCACTCGTGTGGCCGACGGTGACCTGAGCGCCGACATCCAGGTGGTGGGCCAAGACGAGACGGCGCAATTGTTGCAAGCCCTGTCCACCATGAAAAACCAGCTGGCAGGCATTGTGAACCACGTGCGCCAAGGCTCCCAGGGCGTGTCGGTGGCCAGCGCCGAAATTGCCCAGGGCAACAACAACCTGAGTGAACGCACCGAGCAGCAGGCCAGCGCGCTGGAAGAAACCGCCGCCTCCATGGAGGAACTCAGTGCCACAGTGCGACAAAACGCCGACAACGCCCGCCAAGCCAACCAACTGGCGCAAAGTGCCAGCACCGTGGCGATCCAGGGCGGCGAGGTGGTCAACCAGGTGGTGGCCACCATGAAAGGCATCAACGACAGCTCACGCAAGATTGCCGACATCATTGGGGTGATCGACGGCATTGCGTTCCAGACCAATATCCTGGCCCTGAACGCGGCCGTGGAAGCGGCGCGCGCCGGTGAACAGGGCCGTGGTTTTGCGGTGGTGGCCTCTGAAGTGCGCAGCCTGGCCGGCCGCTCTGCCGACGCCGCCAAGGAAATCAAGAGTCTGATCACCGACAGTGTGCAGCGTGTCGAGCAAGGTTCCACGCTGGTGGATCAGGCCGGTGTCACCATGGCCGAGGTGGTCAGTTCGATCCGGCGCGTGAACGACATCATGGGCGAGATCAGCGCCGCCAGCACCGAACAAAGCCAGGGTGTGGCCCAAGTCAGCGAAGCCGTAACCCAGATGGACCACGCCACCCAGCAAAATGCCGCGCTGGTGGAAGAAATGGCCGCCGCTGCCAGCAGCCTGAAATCTCAGGCGCAAGACCTAGTGCAAGTGGTGTCGGTTTTTAAACTGTCGACCAACACCCAGATGTCCTGATCTGGGTAGCAGTCGCTCTAAGTGCTATATCATATATAGCTACTTACCCTTGCTTCATAAGGGCTAGAGGCATATTTCTCTATTATCCTCGTTTGACCTTGCAGGCAACACATTGATGGACATACACCTCTACCACGGTTATCTACCTAGCGCCATCGGCAAAATCGTCCAATTACACGCGTCGTTTTATGCCGAACACAGTGGGTTCGGCGTAGCATTTGAGGCCAAGGTTGCCTCTGAACTGGCCGAGTTCTGCACAAGAATGGATTCAACCCGCGATGGGATGTGGCTTGCTGTGGCATCCGGTGAGATCCTGGGCTCGGTCGTCATTGACGGAGCAAACGCCGCAGACAAGGGGGCGCATCTGCGTTGGTTTATCGTCTCTGACAAGCTGCGCGGCTCGGGCGCTGGCAACCAGTTGCTGAGCGCCGCCATGGATTTCTGTGACAACAAACAGTACCGTAGCGTGTACCTCTGGACCTTTGACCAACTCCATGCGGCGCGGCATCTTTACGAAAAATTCGGTTTCAAGCTGGCCAAGGAGCAGGTGGGCAACCAATGGGGCACGGAAGTCAATGAGCAACTTTTTATCAAGAGCGATGCCTGATGGCTTAAATGTGCTCAAGCATCACACATTCAACCAAACACACAAGGAATCACAGTATGTTTGTCATCTTGCTGAACTACATCAAACCGCTCTCTGAGGTTGACCGTTTTGTCGCAGAACATAGGAAATTTCTGGAGTCTTATTACGCGTCCGGCCACTTTTTGTTATCAGGTCGCCAGGAGCCACGCACGGGCGGCGTCATCCTCGCCAAGGCGCAAACAAGGGCTGAAATCGAGAGCATTGTCCTGAACGACCCTTTTCATCGGGAACACATTGCTAACTACAACATCGTTGAATTCTTGCCCTCCATGGCAGCAACACAGCTTGCCAGTCTCAAAGCGCCCTAAATCGAACACTTACGCCGCAATTTCCAACACAATTTTTTTCAAGGTTCTGACCATGCCACGCTGGCTGCTTTGTGCCCTCGCCTCTTTGTTCACCGTCACGGTTGGCGCCCAACAAGACGACCACGCGAACTACTTCAACGACCCGTTCCTGCAAGTCACCGACGCCATCCCAAGCTGCCCAAAACAGGAGGAGCCCAAGATCACGTTCGCCCAGCGGCAAGCCGAGGAACATTGGCGCGCAGAGCGTGGCACCAGTTGTTTCCAATCGGGCCGCTGCCGACTGCCCAACGCCTATTTGTATGACAAGGAAATCATTCCTCGCGTCAAAAAAGCAATCCTAGCGGACAGCCGGTTTGCCGACACCAGCATCTGGGTCGAAGGCCAGCGGCGTTGGGTCTGGCTCAAAGGCTGCGTTGCCAGCCAAGAGCAGGCCCTGCAAATTGAACAGCTTGTCCGCAACATCGACGACGTGGAGGCTGTCATCAATGCGCTGAGCGTTGTGGGGGAGGTCGAAAAACCTAAGTAGGTGCCCACTGAACTGGAAATAGCCTTTTCCACCCGTGTGGCGCTTCATCCTGACATCTAATTATGTAGGAGCGTACGTTGAAACTCGTCACGCAAAAATGAGGCAAGTTGCCTCGCTGGCAGGCGGGGCTGCTGTGGAAGGATCATGGCCAGCCGCAAAAGTGGGAGGTCTGGCAACCCGTCTTCAGGCCCCAGCTTGCGCCAACCGGCTGGAACCGCACTTTCCGGTAAAACAGTCAGTAAATCCCCAGAGTGAACAGCCAGTTGGATTCCTGCAAGATCGGAAGATGTGTAGACAATACGCCAACGGCGATTGGCTCGGTCCAAGGCAGAAAGAACCAGCGGTCGCGCTCGGCATCCGTCTGGAAATAGAGCAAGATGGAGTGAATCCGAGCGCTCTGGAAAATGCCCTGGCGCTGAGCACCAAACTTGACGCTCTCGTCGAACGACTTCGCCTTTTGGCTCTGTACTGCTCTGCGTCACAATGGCGATGTCCAGTTCTCGATTCTCGACCATGTATTCCAGCCGGTGAGAAAATTCGTATTGCAGGTCGAGATTCACATTGGGATGCAAGGGTACGAAGCGCTGCATTAAAGCAGTTCCGAACAAGGTCAGATAGTCGTCCGGCATACCCAATCGCACCCGACTTTCGTTATTTCCATTCAACAATGTCGCAAGGGCCTCGTCTTCGATCGCACGGATGCGACGAGCAAAACCAAGCATTCGTTCGCCAACCGTAGTTACGGTCACGCGCCGGTGACCACGATCAAACAGACGTAGATCAAGACGCTCTTCCCATTTGCTGACGGCCATGCTGACGGCTGCTTGCGTTCGGCCAAGCCGATCCGCAGCAGCTGTGAAGCTCCCAGTTTCCGCCACTGCGACAAATGTGGCCATTGCATCGCTGTCCAGATTGCGCAATTGTCATACCCCTTTAGCAATTTAATGCTGCCGTTTTTCTAAAACGCCTATCAGCAGCGCTGATACAGACATAAGAACTTTGTGTAACGCCTTTTTTTCAAGCCGATAACATGAAACTGTCATCAACCACTGCTGCAAGGCCAACACCATGTCCAACACCATCGGCAATAGCAACTTTCGTACCCTGGCGTTTTGGGGCGTCCTTTGTCTCTCTTCATTTGCGACAACGGCAGCCAATGCACAGACCGTTCTCAGGTTAGCGCATGCGTCTGCTCCGAAGAGCCTAATCAACCAAGCGGTTCAACGGTTCGCAGGTGAAGTTTCTGAACTGACGAACGGCTCGATCAAGGTTCAAATATTCCCTAATGCGCAACTGGGAGATGAAGGACCGATCGCCGACGGAGTTGGTGCTGGTTCGATCGACATTGGCCTTGGCGGCGCGGTGGACGCCATCGACCCACGACTCAACGTACTCTCGTTGCCATTTCTGTTTCGGGACTCGGCCAATGTGCACAAGTTTCTCGATAGCAACGTAGGACAAAAGGTTCAGCAGTTTGGTCAAGAGCGCGGATATATCATGCTTGGGGCTTTGGATTCAGGTTTCCGGCAATTTGCCACCAATAAACCAATCACGGTACCCGCAGATCTGGCAGGAATCAAGATTCGCACCCCACCGAATCCGGTCATTCTGGCGACGATGAAGCAGCTTGGAGCTCTCGCGGAGTCGATACCTTTTGGCCAAGTCTACACAGCGCTGCAATCCCATGTGGTCGCCGCAGTTGAGCCCGAAATACGGGACTACTTTGATTCAAGGTGGTTTGAAGTCGCCAAGAATCTTTCGGTGTCCAACTACATTTGGACCGCCAATTGGTGGTTCATGAATAAGAGCAAGTTTGCAAAGCTAACTCCCAAAGAACAGGCTGCCATCCGGAAATCGGCAACTGACACAGTCACTTGGTACCGCAGTGAATTGTCCAATACCTATGCAGAGACTCAAAAGAAGCTCGAAGAAAAGGGCGTCAAGATCACCACTGTAGACACGGCGCCGTTTGTTGCGCTGGTTGCACCTGTCTATACAACGTTCTCTCGTGAATGGGGAGCAGACTTGGTAACGAGCGTTAAGCAAGCTGCTACGTCCAACTGAGACAAGCTCCATGGATATGAGCTCAAAAGTACCCTCTTTTGGAGGGCGAGAACGGTTGAGACTGTTCTTTCAGTTCATGAGCGTGGTGGCATTTGTCGTCATGTTTGGGTCAACGTTGTTGAGCGTTATAGCTCGCTATTTTGGATTCGGTGGCGCGGAGTGGTCATTCGAAGTCGCGAGCATTGCGTTCATCTGGATTACCTTTATAGGGGTAGTCAACGCGGAGGCGGCAAAAACAAATGTTGCGTTTGAGGCCATCAACCAAGGTTCTCCGCCAAAGTTGAAGGCGCTTTTCGATCTGATTGCAGCTATCGTGCTGCTCACAATGGGAGTTGCTTTTCTCATCAGTGGATGGGCGGTCTGGCAACGGTCTTGGATGGTCCCGACCTCGGTGTTGCGGCTCCCCACCGGTGTGATTACCGCGACGGTTCTGATTCTCGGACTGTCTGTGACATGCATTGCCATTTCCAGGATACCCAATATCTTGGCCTCGTTTCGCGGAAAAAGAGAAAAGGCAGGTATTGCATGACCGTCGCCCTTCTTATAGGAAGCTTCTCTTTCCTTCTCCTGATCGGAGTACCGATCGCATGGTGTATGGGCTTCGCAAGCATTTTGACCATCTATTTTGGAAACCTGGGTTTACCACTGGAATGGTTTGCGCAGGAAACCCTCAGAGGGGCTGACGCAATTTCGTTGGCTGCGATTCCGCTATTCTTGTTTGCGGGAGAACTGATGAATCGCGGGGGACTAACGGTGCGTATCATGCGTTTGGCCGAGCATGTGTTCGGACGAATCACTGGTGGGCTTTCGCTCGTCAATGTGGCAACTGCCTTGGTTTACGGTGGCATCAGCGGCTCAGCCACTGCTGACACGGGTGCGGTCGGATCGATCATGATTCCAGCAATGGCCGAGCGAGGCTATCCAAAGGCCTTTGCAGCTGCAGTGACGGCAGCCTCCGGTACATTGGGCATCATAGGACCACAAAGTGTCGTGTTGATTCTTTACGGAGTCTTAACAAACACATCCATCGGGGGGCTATTGGTGGCTGCGATCATCCCCGGTGCGTTCATTGCCGCCACCTTTATGCTCACTTCCTACATCGTAGCGCGCAGGCACGGTTTTCCGCGCAATGAAACTGCTGTCAATTGGAACGATATCCGGAATGACGCTTTGGGGGCGCTGCCAGCATTGTTGATGCCTGCGCTTGTACTTGGGTCCATTGTTGGAGGTTTTGCAACGGCGACCGAAGCGTCTGCTTTGGCGGTGGTCTATTCGTTCCTTGTTGGTATTTTCGTCTATCGCGAATTGCCATTGCGATCTCTTTACGCCGCAGCCGCAGCAGCCACGTCCACAACAGGCGTGATCATGATGATCATGGCCCTTGCAACACCCTTTGCCTGGATACTGACAGTCCAACAAGTTCCAACCGACGCCGCTGCGTGGATCACAGGGTTAAACACATCATCGCTGGCAACCATCGTCATGGTGTTGCTGCTCTTGAAGGTAGTCGGATTCTGGCTTGACCTAGGCCCTGCATTGATCATCCTCGCACCGATCTTGGTGCCTATTGCGCTAGATGCTGGTATGACCCCCTATCAAACCGGTATCGCATTCACGATGACCTTGGGAATCGGCCTCTTTACCCCACCAATTGGCACGAATATTTTTGTCGTGTGCAACGTCGCGAAGATCGATATGTGGTCCGTATCTGTCTGGTTGGTGCCGTATTGGGTCGCGAGTGTGGTGTGTGTCGCTGCACTTGTAGCCTTCCCCTCGATGACTGACTGGTTGCCTCAATTGTTTGGAGTTTAAAAATGCGACACTTGGTTGGAGGAATTTCTAGTGGCGGCAGGACTGTGCCCGATCTGGATGGGCGACGTTTCCTAGTGTCCAATGCTCAGGGGCCGTATGTCTGGGATGATCAAGGTCGGAAATATGTTGACACTGCGCTTGGTTTCGGCGCAACATTTCTTGGACATAACGATCCCACGGTCACCGGCGCCATTCGGGATGCACTGGGAAGAGGATCTATGCCGGCTTATGCCCACGCTCTGGAAGAAGAGGCCGCAGCAAGCTTGGCCTCTCACACCCAAGACCTCACAAAAGTCGTTTTCCTGAACTCTGGCAGTGAGGCTGTACACCTTGCTTGCCGAGTAGCACGTGCGGTCACTGGTCGACGAAAAATTGTAAAGATGGCAGCTGGATATGACGGATGGTTCGATGAAGTTTCTTTCGGCAACGTTGGATCTAACGAAGCGAACATGTCGACAAATGTCCGCCCCGCGCACGGGAATACGTTGCTTCTTCGGTTCAATGACAGGAACGACATCGAGTCACTATTCGACGAGTACCCCGACATCGCCGCCGTTGTACTCGAGCCGATGATGGCTAACGCCGGTTGTCTTCTTGCGGATCAGGAATACCTTCGCCATGTCGCTTCCGTCGTACGCAGCAGGGGTGCTTTGGTCATCATGGACGAGGTGCTGATGGGCTTTCGACTACACGCCGGACTGGCCTGTCACCTCTTCGGCATAGAACCTGATCTGGCGACAGTGGGCAAGGCAATTGGTAATGGGGTTGCGGTTGCGGCACTTCTCGGCACGAATGAGGTGATGGATGCATTCGAGCGCAATCAAGGAATCAGAGCAGGTACGTATAACGGTAACCCTGTCGCTTGCGCCGCAGTGAAAGCATCCATGGGTGTACTCGACAACGTTGATTACAAAACGTTGATAGAGTCAGGTAATCAGTTGCGCAGAAAAATCGTGACTGTGTTTGCTGGCGAGGGAGTGGAAGTTTGCACAAGTGGCTATGGCACGGTATTCACCATATGGCGAGGTGTCGTCGCTCCCTTGGATTATCGGGAAGCTGTTCAGCGGGTTGATGCAGAATTCACGGCAAAGCTACACATGGAATTGCGCCGTAACGGAGTCATGTCAATGTTCAGTACCTATGGTCGACACTATTTGTCGACAAAGCACGATGAAACCACCCTTCAACTTTGGTCCAGCGCACTTAGCGACACAGCAAAATCGCTTTCCAGTAGCAGCAATCTGTCCACCCACGCCCGGACTCCTGGCCAAAAAAAGTTGAGCCATGTTTGATGTAACCACAGACATGATCGGCAAGCCATTGAGGTATTTGTGGCCCCTACCGTCAGGCTTGAATCGAAGTCCGGACGGCAACGAGCCTTGCGTGTTTACGGCAGGAGCTTGATTGAGCGCAGTTTGTGGTTGTGGATTGGGACGTTAAAGAGTGTGATGAATTCAATCACATCCATGTGTTCGCTAGACAAAGCGCTGTCACCATATCCATGGCGTAGGTTGGCGTATTTTCTTGGGTTGTTGAGGCCGATTGAATCTTGACAGTGGGTGCCAATCCAATTTTGATAGGGGGCTTGTAGCCAGCATTGTGATGGCTGGCTGTGGATAACTATAGCTTCTTAC
>WSSedL1CaDRAFT_10001655_pt1 | contig 12513 bp, 14 predicted proteins | sample WetSurSL1Cattail_FD_9464 | JGI IMG/M metagenome (IMG submission 9464)
GGGCGCTGTGTCGCCCTCGCCCAGGTCCACCGCAATCGCAATCGGGCCAGCCAGGGTGTCGTCGTCTGACTCGTCGTCTTGCGCCTCGGCGGACTCGCCAGCACTTTTGTCGTCCGGGCCACCGTCAAGCCGTGCGGTCACGGTGCCGTGGATGTCGAGCGACACCTCGTCGATGTCACCCAGACGCACCATCACCTGCGCCCAGCGCGGCAGGCCCTGGGCCCCAGCCACCGGCAACACCAGCGGCAGGTGGTCGGCACGCACCAGGTTGTCCTTGAACAGGCTCGCGGGCAGCTCGGTGATGCCTTGCTGCTGCACGTATTTGAGCACCCAGAAACGCTCCATCGCATTCTGGAAGCCGTTGTAGGCGGCGTAGGTGGCATCAAAGCTGGAGATGATCGAAAACAGCTCGGCGTCTTTGGGTTTGAACGGTGCCGCCAGCGCGGCGGTGTTGCCGTGACGGGCGCAGGCAATGATCTGCCACTGGTTGACCAGATCGGTGTAACGACGTAGCGGCGAGCTGCTCCAGGCGTAACTTTTGACACCAATACCGGCATGTGGCAGCGCCTTGGTGCCCATGCGCACCTTGACGCCTGGCGCCAGGCTGGCCTGGCTGCGGTAAATGCCGGGCACACCCAGATCAGCCATCCAGCTGCCCCAGGTGCTGTTTGCCAGGATCATCGCCTCGGAGACGATCAAGTCCAGCGGTGCACCACGCTGGCGCACGCTGATCTCAACCTGTTCATCACCTTTGGGCTCGGCGCCGTTGTTGCCGACCAAGCGGTAGTTGTAATCGGGCCGGTTGAATGTCTCGGGTTTGCCGCGTATCACTTCGCGCTTGGCTTTAAGGTCTTTTGCCAGGCTGTATAAAAAAGAGAGCTGCTCGCGCTTATCCAATAAGGGCTTGGGGTCGATTTCATGCTGAAAATCTGGGTTCTCCAGCCAGTCGGTGGTGACCACAGCGTCGAGCTTGTCGTGGCGCAGGTTGGCCTCGATAAACACGCGCTCCAGCTTGGTTTCACTGCTTTTGATCTCGAGCGTGGCCTCATCCAACGTGACGTAGAGCGACACCGCCGGGCAGTCCTGCCCTTCCATCAGGGTGTAGGCCTGCACCACCTCGTCGGGCAACATGGTGATCTTGTAACCGGGCATGTAGACGGTGGACAGACGCGTGCGGCCCAATTGGTCAATCGCGCTGCCGGGCTGGATTGCCAATCCCGGCGCCGCGATGTGGATGCCCAGCAGCACCGTGCCGCTGCCCAGGCCCTGTACTGAGAGTGCGTCGTCAATCTCGGTGGTGGCCGAGTCGTCGATCGAGAAGGCGCGCGCGCTTGAAAGCGGCAAGTCGTCGGTGATGCGTGGTGCCTCGAGTTTGGGAAAGGCCGTGCCTTTGGGGAAGTTCTCCAGCAAAAAGCGTTTCCAGTGGAACTGGTAAGGCGAATCAATGGCGCCAGCTTTGATCAGCAGCTCCAGCGGGCCCAGATGCGTGGCACGGGAGGCTTCCACCACTGCCTTGTACTCGGGCGCGTTTTTGTCGGGCTTGAACAGGATTTTGTAGAGCTGCTCGCGGATGGCAGCCGGGCAGACACCGGCACTCAGTTCCTTGACCCAGTCTTCGATCTGCAGGGCGATCTGTTTCTTTTTCTCGATCGCAGCCAGGGCTTGTGCCAGGATCTCTTTGGAGGCCTTGCGAAAACGCCCTTTGCCCGCGCGGCGGAAATAGTGCGGCGCCTCAAACAGCGCCACCAGCATGCCGGCTTGTTCACTCAGGGTGGCTTGTTCCGAGAAATAGTCGCGCGCGAGGTCGGCAAAACCAAACTCGTCCTCGGGCGCAAATTCCCAGGCCATGTCAAGCTCGATGCCGCTGGCCACGGCCTGCGCGGACGCCATCAGCTGAGCGGGTTCGGGCTTGTCAAACTTGAGCAGGATGTTGGCCGCTTTGACCTTGACACGTTTGCCGCTGTCCAACTCGACCTGCGCCGAGGCGTCAGTCTCCGAGAGCATCCGGCCTGCGAGGAATTTGCCGGTTTCTTCAAATAATAGGTGCATGCGCCAGATTGTCCCATGGGTGCCTGCTGCCAGGCACAGGGCTGGCCCGGATGCGCGTATATTGGCCAGGCCAACCATTGCAAGCAACCGGCGCCGCGCCGCACAAGGACACCATGAACGAACGTATCAGCCAACTTTTGGCACAAATGGCCACGCTGGAGGCCGAACTGGTCACCGCGATGCACGAGCAGCAAAGCCGGATGTTTTTCCAGATCAAGGGCAAAAAGGTCGAGTTCGAAAGCTCGGTCAAAGCTGCGCACCGCAAGCTCAAGATGAATTTTTTTATGTGGCTGGTGAGTTTTCGTCCGCAAAACCTGATCACCGGTCCCATCATCTACGGCATGATTGTTCCGTTGCTGTTGCTGGACCTGTGTGTCAGCTTCTACCAGTGGAGCTGTTTCCCGATTTACGGCATCACCAAGGTGCGCCGGTCTGACTACCTGGTGTTTGACCGTCGCCAGCTGCACTACCTCAACTTCATCGAGAAATTCCACTGCACTTATTGCGAATACGGCAACGGGCTGATGGGCTATATGCGCGAGATCCTGGCGCGCACCGAAGCCTATTTCTGCCCGATCAAACACGCCAAAAAAATCATGGGCACCCACGCCCGCTACAACCAGTTCCTGGAATACGGCGACGCCACTGACTACGAGTCGCGGTTGGAGGCGATTCGGGTCTCGCTGGGCAAACTCAAATAGCCGCGACCTGAGCGTGCCGGGCGGCGCACCATCCGGCTCAGTCTGATGCGTCTTGAGTGAACACCGTCGGCAGCTTGGTCGGTGCGGTGATGCGCAACTGCTTGTTGACGTTTTCCTGGCCAAACACCACCTCAATGGCGGACACACTCACGCCAAACAGCGGTGCCAGAAACCGCACCATGTGGTCGGTAGCCTTGCCGTTCAAAGGTTTGGCGGTGACGCTGATTTTCAGCTGGGTGCCTTTGGGTTTGCCAATGGCGTCCTTGGCAGCGCTGGGTTTGCCAAGGATGTTGACCACAAGGACATCGCCGTCCCAGGCAAAAAAAGAGTCGCCGGTGATGTTCTTTATCTGGCCTCGGCTCATGGCGCAAAACCCAGCACCACGCGGCGCGTGCTGGCGGATTTTTTTTCGATTTTGGTAACGATGACTGGACCAATCTCCGCCGTGTTGGCCACATGGGTGCCGCCGCAGGGTTGCAGGTCGATCAATGTGTCCACTTGGCCCGCACCCAGGGGCGCTTGGCCGATCCGGATGGTGCGGATCTGCCCGCTGCCACGCGGTGGCTGTACCGACATACTTTTCACCAGCGCCGGGTTGGCGTCCAGCTCCGCGTCGGTGATGGCGCCAACCGTCACCGGATGCGCTGCGGCCACCAGCTTGGCAATTTCGGCGCTCAAAGCCTCTTTGTCCAGCGCATCGGTCATGTTGAAGTCCAGCCGCGCATAGTCGGGCGTGATTGAGCAGCCGTTCACCAGTTGCGGCACGATGTGGCACAACAAATGGGTGGTGGTGTGAAAACGCATCAAACGGTGACGCCGCGCCCAGTCGATGCGCGCGGTCACCGTGTCACCCACTGCCAGTTTGGGTGGCTGGGGTTGCTCTGAATTCAATAGCTCTTCAAGCATATTGGATGAGGGTAAGTGGCATATTTCCTGTGTATAACTGCCATCCTCTGCCTTGCCCTTGCGGGTGTCCACAATGGGTATTTCTTCGCCATTGGCCAGCACCAACACACCAGCATCACCAGCCTGGCCACCACCCAGCGGGTAAAACACGGTGCGGTCCAGCACAATGCCCTGCGGTCTGATGGCGGTCACGGTGGCGGTGGTTTCAGTCAGGTAAGCGTTTTGGCGGAATAGGTCTTGGGTCATGCAACAGATCATACTGAAGCCAGTCGCCTGCCCAACTGCGGCCTCGTACACTTCCCGTTTTTGCCCATTTGACCCAAGCGCACCATGACCAGTTCCAATTTGCCCGTCTGCCCTCAATGCACCTTAGACAACACCTACCCCGACGCTGACAACTACGTCTGCCCGGACTGTGGTTTTGAGTGGCCACAAACCGCTGCGGCGGAAGATGGCGACGCCACCAGCGGCCCGGTGGTCGATGCCAACGGCAACCCGCTGGCCAGTGGCGACACGGTGATCTTGATCAAGGATCTGAAAGTCAAAGGCTCGTCCATTGTGCTCAAAAAAGGCACCAAGATCAAGGGCATCCGCCTGCCCGAAGGCGCCGGTGACCATGAGGTGGACTGCAAGACCGACCAAGGCGCCTTCATGCTCAAGGCCGAGTTCATGAAAAAGGCCTGACGCGGCCATTCTTGTTGTTGCCCGGCTCTTTTTGTTCAACCCAACCGCTTTCGCACCATGAGCACCTCATCACGCTACTGGGCCGACCTGAGCACCCGTGACTTTGCCGCGTTATTGGCCAGTGGTGAAGCTGCGCGCACCATCGCGGTGTTGCCAGTGGCGGCGACCGAGCAGCATGGCCCGCATTTGCCGGTGAGTGTCGACACGGTGTTGGCCGATGGCATTGTGGCGGCGGCCTTGTCGCACTTGGCGGTGGACCTGTCGGTGCTGTTTTTGCCAACTCAGGCCGTCGGGCTGAGCCCTGAGCATGCCCGTTTCCCCGGCACGCTCACCCTCAAGAATGAGACCATTCTGCGGTTGTGGACCGATATTGCTGAGTCGGTGGCTGCCAGCGGTATCAGCAAACTGGTGCTGTTCAACACCCATGGTGGCCATGTGGGGGTGATGGATTTGGTGGCGCGTGACCTGCGTGCACGTTTGAACATGCTTGTCTACAGCGTGAGCTGGTTCAACCTGCCGTTGTTTGATACACAAGGGCAGGACGTGAATGCCTTGTTTGGCGCGGACGAACACCGCTTTGGCATCCACGCGGGTGACATTGAAACCTCGATGATGCTGGCGCTGGACCCGACAAACGTGGCCATGGACCAGGCGCAAAACTTTGCCTCCACCTCACACACTCGTGCTCAGCAATTTTCGATTCTGGGCAACGGCAAAAGCGCCAAGCTGGGCTGGCAAACGCAGGACTACAACCCGTTTGGTGCGGTGGGCAACGCCGCTGCAGCCACGGCCGACAAGGGTCAGATCCTGGTGGACGCGGCTGGCCGTGCGCTGGCACAACTGTTGACCGAAGTGGATCAACTGCCAGCGGACACATTGACCAACCGGACCGCGTAGCGCTAACTTTTCCCATGGTTGCTTACGATTTTTTGGCGTTTGGCGCCGCCGCCTGCTGGGCGCTAGGCAGTGTGATGTCGGTCACCCCTTCGCGCCACCTGGGTGCGTTTGCCTTCACCCGATGGCGTATGGCGATGGTGGCAGTGATGTTATGGACGGTGGTGGCCATCACAGGTGGCTGGCGCGGGTTTGGGCTGCCTTATTGGGGTGCCATGGCGGTCAGTGGGCTGATCGGCATTTTTGTCGGTGACACCGCCTTGTTTTCGGCCATGAATCGCCTCGGGCCACGACGCGCCGGGGTGCTGTTTGCCACCCATGCCGCGTTCAGCGCGGCCCTGGGCTTCTGGCTGCTGAATGAGCGCATGAGTTTGCAGGCGTTTGTGGGTGCGGCATTGACCCTGGCCGGTGTCATGACCGCCATGGCGCTGGGGCGCCACAAGGACGAAAACCATGCCTGGGAAGCTGATCGCGGTCATGTCGGGCTGGGTGTGGCACTGGCGCTGCTGGCCGCATTGTGCCAGGCAGTCGGTTCATTGGTAGCCAAGCCGGTGATGGCTTTGCAGGTGGACCCGATGATGGCCTCTGCCGTGCGAGTAACAGTGGCCACTGCGGCGCATGGGGTGCTGCTGCTGTCAGGTTTTCGGGCGGCACGCGCCAGCACGGCGCCGACGCCTCGGGTGCTGGTACAAACCGGCCTCAACGGTTTTGTGGCCATGGGTGTGGGTATGACGCTGGTACTGCTGGCGCTGGAAAAGGGTGATGTGGGCATGGTCGCTATCTTGTCGTCGGTGTCACCGATTCTGGTGTTGCCGCTGTTATGGTTGCAGCTCAAACAGGCGCCCGCACCGGGTGCCTGGGTGGGGGCGCTCATGACGGTGGTGGGCACTGGGCTGATTCTTTGGCGCTGATCCCATTTCCAAATTGCCCCGGTTAGAGGTGTTGGCCTAACTTTTTTGCTGCACTGCAACAAAAAAGACTTGCATCACGGCAAGTCGTCCCTATAATTTGTTTCATGCTGCACTGCAACATAGGTGTTGTGAAGCATCTTCTTGCCCTCTAACTTCTCTCTGAAAGACACCACCATGTTTACAACCGCTGACCAAATTTCCGCTACCAACAAAGCCAACCTGGATACCTTGACAGGTTTGTCTACCAAGGCCTTTTCCGGTTTTGAGAAGCTGGTGGAGCTGAACCTGGCCGCCGCCAAAGCGGTATTGACCGAATCCTTCAACCACGCCCAAAGCCTGTTGGCCACCAAAGATCTGCAGCAACTGCTGGCGCTGCAAACCGGCCAGGTCGGCCCAGTCGCTGAAAAGGCTGCCGCCTACAGCCGCCACGTGTACGGCATTGCAGTTGAAACCAGTGCCGAATTCACCAAAGCCTTTGAAGACCAAGCCGCTGAAGGCCAAAAGGCCTTCGCACAAGCCATCGACAGCCTGGCCAAGAGCGCACCGGCTGGCACCGAGTCGGCAGTGGCTGTGCTCAAGAGTGCCATGGCGTCCAGCCAAAGCGCCATCGAGTCGGCCCAAAGCACTGCCAAAAAGGCGCTGGCCCTGGCTGAAAGCAACGTCACCGCCGTGACCGAAAAAGCCCTGAGCGCCGCCGCTGCGGTCAGCAAAAAGGCCTGATAGTCTGGCCCCAGGCCGCTGATGCGGCCAACAACAAAAAGGCACCGTTGGGTGCCTTTTTTTGTGCCTGCGCCAGTTGACGCTGTGAGGGAGATCAGTCCGACACCATCGCCTTGGCCTGTTTGACACGCAGGTTGGCGGGCATGGCCTTGCGGATAATCAGAATCGATAGGACAAGCCAACCTGCACAATCAGTGGATTGAGCTTAGCTGTTGTTGTCGCAGCGGGCCCGCCATTTGGCAGGTTGGCAGATACATCTACCTCGGTAAACAACTTCTTGACGTCGACAAAAAGCCCCCACTTCTCATTGAGGGCATAGTCAGCCCCAATTTGTATCGCCGGACCCACTTTGGAGTGGACATTCACATTGACCAGGAATTGGTCCTCCACGTCGAAGATGATGGGATAGTTCAAACCTGCACCCACATAGGGGCTAAAGCCAGAGCGTCCAAGAGGATGCCAGGTGGCAGACAGGACCGCCGGGCCGTACGTAACCTTGGCCAAGGGCTGAGACACACCTGCCGAGGCCGATAAATTGCCTGTGCCCTCTACATTGGTGGTGGGCGGAACCCCCAGTGTGAGGCGGGCAGAAAACTGGGGGCTGAGATCGTAGCCTAGCTCTACACCCAAGGTGGTGTTGTCCGTTGCGCGAGTGCTTGCATTGGAAACCACGGCCCCACCAACCTTCACGTCACCGCCATTTTTAAACTGGACGGACGCCGGTCCCAGATGTATCCAGAATGGGTGCTCACTTGACTGGGCAATTGCAACCATTGGCACAATGAGCGCGGCTGTAGATAACAAGCGGATTGATCGCTGTTTCATTGAAATGTCTCCTCGTTATAAAAATAAGTACTGAATGCCGGACAGAAGATGTCGCTATTCGGCATTAAAAGAAGCGATCGAAATGGATCTGCTCAAAAGGAACCCGGTAGCCGACCATCAACATTTCCTGCAGGGTCTGTGTCATCGGCGGTGGGCCTGCAAAATAGAACTCAAAGTTTGGCAAAGACGATTCAAAGGTACGCCGCACAAGCTCGTGGACAAATCCCGTCTCACCGATCCAGGCGGTGCAGGCGTCATCACCTGGCAGAGATACCACCGGATGAAAATGAATACGTTCTCCATAGCCAGGAAGTTCACGCAAAAAAGACTCACCACAAATATCACGCGCAGTTCTTCCACCATAAAAGAAGTGGAGCTGACGTGTCTTGAGCATGCCCAATTGGGATGCTCCACGGGCAATCGACACCAGCGGTGCCAGACCAGAGCCACCAGCCACGCATACGATGTCACGCGCCACATTGGGTCTCAAATGGGCCAGTCCATATGGACCATCAATCTCAATATCTGCGCTGGGACGCAGGTGATGAAACAGTTGCTCAGTGGCTGCGCCATTGGTAACGCGACGGATCTGGAAATGCCATTCGCCATTTTTGTTGCCAATATTGGACATGGAGTAGGCACGCGGAGTGTTGACACCAGGAATGGTGAGCATTGCATATTGACCTGGCAAAAAGTCGGCTGCATCTTCGCTGGCAAAACGGAACTCACGAATATCGTGGGTGACTTCGTACACACTAGTCAATTTGGCACGAAGTCGTTTGGGCCGGATAGGCGCGCCACCCTCTGAACTCGCACGCACTTTGATGCACAGATCAGTGGTCGCTGTGCACTGACAGGCAAGAAGATTTCCTTTTCTCCTGTCCCGTTCTGTCAGACCAGGTGCTTGCGGCCAAAGGTTCTCAACTTCTCCTTCCAAAAGTTCGAATTTGCAACTGCCACACCCGCCTGAGTTGCATTCGTAAGGGAATGCAATCCCGGCTCGCAAAGCAGCACGCAATACGGTGTCGTTACCGACTTGCTCAAATTCACTTTGCACGGGTTGGGTTGTAATTCTGATTGAGGTCATTGCCACTCCATTCATTGGGTCACAGCATCAGGGAATGGCGAAATTCGCGGGTAGCATGCTTTGCCGCAGGGGCAGCATTTGCCACATTCGAAAGCGCTGCGCAGTAGGCATCAATGGCCTGATCGGCTAACGGTTCCCACTTGGCCACCCAACCTCTGATGATTTCTGCATTGCCTGGTTTTTCAAGTGTCATCTTCACCAGAGCAGTTGCCCAGCGTCGGTGTCTTGCTGAATCCAGCAGTTGCGCATCGCTCACCAGACCTAGCAGCATGTCGCCGTTATGGCGGGCCGATTCGCCCAGCTTACGCAATACGGCTTCGTCAATGGCGGGTTTGGCAACCAGATTCAAGGCAACAAAAGCCTCGGCCCAGTCCCAGGTCGACAAGACCTTTTCCATAAGCTCGCGAAACCCCTGCCACGCTACATCGGCTTCCCAATAATGACGCTCATCAACAGCAAATCCCTTGTCTGCAAAAGACAGAGAAAGCTCCTTGGTGCGGTAAGCGGTGTGGCTCATCCACCGAAAGGAGTCGGCCATTTGAAAGTAATTGCAGTTGGTGATGGTGCTGGCAGGAGCCACTTGACCAACGTAAGCGGAAGCCATCTGCAAGGTGTGGAAAAGGTAGCGTGTCGGGGTATACATGCGCACCAAGGTGCCCGCCCAGCGGGAATCCAGAGACTTGTCGTGCTCTCGGCCATTGAACTGATCAAATAGACCAAACACATAGTTTTCCTGGCCGTCCTGCATCATGTTGTAGCTACGGTAAACAACCTCCTCTGGATCGCGAAAAGCGTTCCAGTCGTCGTGTTTGAGTGAACTGCCAAAGGTGTTTTTCTTGTACCACCGGTTCATACCCAACTCGGGGTCCAGTTCGTACGGTGCCATGGCATCGCGGTTGTTGTAATGCAGGTTGGTGCTGACGACTTCATATTCGCTGGGCTTGCGACGACGTGCCGCCAGGTGACTCCAGGTCTTGAGTGGTCTTAATACTTGGGCTTCTGTCATGATCTGTCTCCTCGTGAGTAAATAGTTGCCATCCGGGCGCCGGTACCGGCTATTTTTTTAGATGTGCTTGGTAAAGTAGAAGCGCACTTGGTCGGGCATCGTTTCAATGCGCCCGGCAAAAGAACTGAGATCTACCTCCAGATCATTCATCTTGAATGGGCGTCCCAGTGCGATTTCAATCGTCTCACGACGCAAGATCATCTCGTCATCCGTATCGATGCGCAGATATGCGCGCTTGTCGTCGACGCGTATTTCTCGTTTCGGGTTATCTTCAATTGCGGCCTCTATGACAGCATTGGCTAGCTCCCCTGCACGCATCACGGGTCCCACCCGGTTGTTGCCGTGTTTGTTGACAGCTTCGTTCTCGTTGCTCATTACCATCTCCTCGTTTGTTTGTCGATGCAATTTACGTGTGCGCAAAAAGTGGTTTGACGCCATCTGTTTCCACCAGAATTTCGTCGTCCTCAACCTTCACCGGATACTCCGCCAAAGCGCAGTCAGATGGGTTGATGCCCTTGCCGGAACAGGCATCAAACTGCCAAAGGTGGGCGCGGCAGATCAGGGTCTTGCCATCGAACTTTCCTTCGATCAGGGGAATGTCCTGGTGCGGGCAGATGGCCTGGAAAGCTTTGATCGCACCCCCTTCGGCACACACCAACAAAATTTCTTGCCCATTAACTTCGAACGACTCCATCTCGCCTTCCCATAGGTCGTCGCGGGTGCATACTTTCTTGAATGTCATATGTGTATTTCCTGTATGAAAAATTTACAGCCAGCATTGAAGCTGTCGCCATACTTTCCCACATCCCTAGTGCTTGGAGGCTTCCCAGATAATTTCGATTGTTTCCGTTGGCTTGAAGCCCGCTTCGGACACCTTCATGGTGCGCGGCAGAAACTCATCGCTGCCTTGTCTGCGAATGCGCAAAATATGCCCAGGACGGGCACGAACACGACGCCCCACTGAATGGTGAGCGGCGGCCGCTGCCACTTCATCCATGGTGTGCTCGGTATCGACTGGCAGCAGTTGCAGCACGAAGTCGCCTTCAAAATTGGAACTCAAGGGAAATAGGGCCATGGGATTCTCCTGTATGGTTTTTTTTGCGTCGGCGCTGATGGCCGACGGCTCGGTCTGTCAGCGGGGTTCAGCTTGCTTTTTTCTCGGCACGCATGGCCTTGTAAATCTCGGACCACGCATAGTTGTGCGCATCATCACCAATCTCGCCCGGCGCCAGCCCCATGTAGTTCAGCGCGCCGCCCAGATCCATGGGCTGGATCATTCCGGCGAGAAAGCGGTCCACTAGGCTCAAATGACCGGCATAACGTTCGGGTTCCTGCTCGAAACACCAGCGATCCTGTTCAGAGCCAAAGTGATACAAACGGCCCTTGTACTCCAACGGGAAGTCCTTGACGTTCCACTTCTTACCTGGCGTGTAGTTGATGGGCAGGTTGCACATGTTGCACACCATTGGCAGTGTTTCGGGGTAAGTCATGGCCATGTTGTCCTCGACCATGTTGTCGATGATCACGTCCCAGCACTCGCCCCAAGTGTCATTCCAGCCAGGGTACTTTTCTTCAAGCCACTCCCGTTCGGCTGGCGTCACTCCCGCTGCCGGATTCCAGAACATGGTCGGTCGCCAGAAGTAGGAGCCGAGATGCATGCCGTGGTGCTGCTCGCTGAGTTGCTCCAGAAAGTGGTCCCAATACCATGGCAAGTCAAGACCCAGGTCGGTCAAGGCCCGCTCGAACTGGGCAACGATGAACTCCTCCATGAATTCTTTGAACGACTGCTTGCGGTGTTCAAGGGGCGTGTAGTAGTCCATGACCGGACCGGTCAATACCGAGAACAACTTCCAGGCGCGCCAGAAAGCAATGTCTACCTTCTTCTGGGCATCGGCTTTCTTTCCGTTTTCTATCAGTACCTGCAGCGCCGGGCCGCCAATCTGCGCGTGACGCGATTCGTCGGTCTGTATGCTTGAAATCAGGCTGGCAAAGGTATGGTCGCCTGCTTCAGCAGCGTCCGCCGCCAAGCCAAGAAACTGCATGTTGGTAAAGCCGGTTTCAAAGCTGAAGGTCAGCATGATCGATACGCTGATGGCATCTCGCGTCATCATGATGTCGTCAAAGAAATGGCGCGCTGCAATCATGGCCCACTGATTCGTGTCAATGGCTTTGTGCGCCCAATCCATTTGGCGGTCTTTGGATACATGCTCGTGCGGGAAATAGAGCTGGATCTGCCCGTGACGCATCTCGTCAAGACAGCCAAGCGTCGCCATATTGCGCATACCAGGCGCCTTGGAGAAGCGCATCATTCTTGCCTCGGCAGTGGCTGCCGCATATTCGAGCCGTGCCAACGCGCCATAGTGTGACTTGATCACCGACTTCCAGCCCGGATCAGAGTTCTCGAATATCTTTGAACGTTCCAGCGCTGCTTTGACTGAATAGGCTCCCGCGTCTTTCTCGCGCTGAACTTTCACATATTCAGGGTAGGTCTGCTTGTACGGCTCATCGTATTTTTCCCACGCCTCCTGGGGCAGTCCGTAGTCCCCCGCCATTTCCACGGGAAAGAGCTCTTGCTCTGTCACATACTTCGGTGACCAGTTGGTCGTTCTGGCAATCTCATACCAATCCATTCGATTCAGTAAAGCCATTTGCAGTCTCCTTCTTTAGAAAATGAGGCGGATTGCCTCGTCTTATCAAACATGGGGTTTGTCATCTGCCCAAATCTTTTGC
>WSSedL1CaDRAFT_10001656_pt1 | contig 12512 bp, 8 predicted proteins | sample WetSurSL1Cattail_FD_9464 | JGI IMG/M metagenome (IMG submission 9464)
TGCAATGATTAACTCTGCTGCCCGTTTTTCTTTTTCTTCGTTTTGAAAAGCCAGCTCTTTATTTGCAATGATTAACTCTGCTGCCCGTTTTTCTTTTTCTTCGTTTTGAAAAGCCAGCTCTTTATTTGCAATGATTAACTCTGCTGCCCGTTTTTCCTTCTCTTCGTTTTGAAAAGCCAACTCTTTATTTGCGATGATTAACTCTGCTGCCCGTTTCTCTTTCTTTTCGGCCTCTTTAAGTCTCATTTCCAGTTGTTCTTTTGGAGACTCTATAATGAACTGTTTGTTAAAATTATCGCTCATGTGATATTTAACTTCCTTTCAGATTGAAATCAAAAATTTCTCCATCCAATCAACTGAATATACAATTAGAAATCAAAAGTAGTGCTCAATATCCAGACCTTGGTTATACAAAGTCCCACTTCTAATAGGTCCTGGTTGGTTATAGCCTGACAAGCTCTTACTTTCCAGCACATCTGCATATATTTTACATGACACTTATGAAAAATCTCTCTTGTCAGTAAAACAGTTAATTTAAGATAATTTGTTGATTTGTAATCTTTAAAAATTAGCACTTAATACAATTATGGAAGCACCAAATGTTGATCTTGTTGATCTTTAGAATTTAGCACTTAAGGTGATAATGGATGTGTATTACTTACTTTATTGTATTAATACCCATATTTAGTCTCAAGTAACAACATATACGTTAATTATTTCTTGTCGCATACTATACGAGTGTTTCTCTTTATGTACATATATTCTTTTGGAAGATTTATGTGAATACAAATTGGGGCAGTCTTTCCGGCAGGAACATATAATCCTGCACTGATGAAAGGCTGCCCCCATATATTTTTATCAGATTTTAGTCGTTCCATAGAATACCAGGCCTCTGTCTGCATCAATTGTAACAACTGACCCGTTTTTCAGTATTTGTGTCGCATTTGTCGCTCCGACAACGACTGGTATTTCAAGTGTCAGTCCCACAATTGCAGCATGGGAGGCAATACCGGGTTCTTCAACGATTAAGGCAGATGCCATCTTCATCACCGGCAGCAGTTCATTATTTGTAAATGGCACAACCAGTATCGAGCCCTCCGTGAATTTCTCCCGCGCTTCTTCCACACTCCTTGCCACACAAAGTTCACCCGTTATAGAGCCTGTTCCTATTCCCACGCCCTGGATAAGCACCTTGCCTACGATATGTACTTTCAGGATATTTGTAGTCCCGCTGACGCCTATTGGAACACCGGCAGTAATGATTACCAGTTCCCCGCTCTTTACATATCCTGATTCCAATGCCTTGTCAACGCCCATGTCGAACATTTCATCCGTAGAAAAAGCCTCCTGAACAAGATATGGAATGACTCCCCATGAAAGCGACAGCTGCCGTAGTACTCTTGGATCAGTGGTAGTCGCTATGATCGGACAGGCCGGTCTGAATCTTGATATCATCCTTGCCGTATGACCGGACTGGGTGACGGTAATGATCGCCGCTGCACTCAGGTCGAGCGCGGTAGTACAGGTAGCATGGCTTATTGCATTCGTTACGCTTGCCGTCATATCAAATTGCTTGACCGAGAACCTTTTCCAGTAATCCATGGATTCTTCAGCCGTTACTGCTATTTTACACATCATTTCCAGCGTCTCAAGCGGGTATTTCCCAGCTGCAGTTTCACCTGAAAGCATGATCACACTTGTTCCGTCATAAATCGCATTTGCCACATCACTGGCTTCCGCCCTTGTAGGCCGGGGATTGCGTATCATCGAATCCAGCATCTGTGTGGCGGTTATCACAGGCTTCCCGTTTTTGTAGCATTTTTCTATCAGCTGCTTCTGAACTACAGGTACTTCCTGAACAGGTATTTCAACACCAAGATCTCCTCTGGCCACCATGATCCCATCCGATACCTTGATGATCTCATCAAAATTCTGCATACCCTCCCTGTTCTCTATCTTCGCTATGACTTTGATACCATGGCCGCCATGCTTCTCAAGCATCTTTTTTATCTCGATCACATCAGATGCCTTGCGCACGAAAGAAGCGGCAATAAAGTCAAAGCCGTTTTCAATCCCAAACAGGATATCCGCTACATCTTTTTCTGTGATTGATGGCAGATGGATCTCAGCACCAGGAACATTTATCCCCTTGTTGTTGCCGATCATGCCTCCATTAAGCACTTTGCAGACGATATCCCTGCCATCGATCCCACTGACCTCCAGTTCAACCAGTCCGTCATTTATCAATATACGCCCGCCAATTTCCACGTCCTTGTACAGTTCCTTGTAAGTTACACTGGCTTTATGGCTGTCACCGATGATATCTTCGTTGACAAGGGTGATACTGTCGCCTTCCTGCAGCTGTACTTCACAGGTTTCGAACCTGCCGGTCCGTATTTCCGGCCCTTTTGTATCAAGTAACAACGGTATGGGAAGTTTTAGCTCTTCCCTGACTTTTTTAAAAGTCTCGACTCTTTTTTTATGTTCCTCATGTGTGCCGTGTGAGAAGTTGATCCTTGCGACATCCATGCCTAAGAGCATGAGTTTGCGCAGTATGTCTTCATTATCGACAGAAGGTCCCAATGTGCAGATAATTTTAGTTTTTCTCATAAATCCTCCCATGCAATATACGCTAAATTAAAGCACAAAACCGACGAAATCGCCAGCCTGCGCTACAATGCACCGAAACTGAATAATATGTAGATATTACACTATACGGTAATTTAAATCAACTTTAGCTATTATGCACAAGTGCCATAAATTTATGGATGTTTCGTTCTGTTTATGTTAAAATTTTAAAGAAATCCTATTCCAGACTAATCGGAGCATGGCAGCGATGAAAAGGAAAAAATATAAAGCCGGCAAGCTGTTTAATAAATTTCTCAAAAACGTAATAGGAAACTATATGAAGCTCCTGTTTGATTACAGTATTGAAAACGTGCAGCTAAAAGGCTTGAAACCACCCTATGTCATCCTTGCCAATCATACGAACTTCTGGGATCCCTTCCTTCTATCCATGTGCTTTCCGGAACCTGTTTATTTTGTAACATCAGATGCTTACTTCAGAAATCCCATCTTAAAGTATCTCCTGAAACTTGTAGGTGCAATACCGAAGACGAAGTCCGTATCCGATCCGTTATCCATACGCGGTATTATTGAAGTCGTCAGGAGTAATGGCATCATTGGTATATTCCCAGAGGGACGGCGAAACTGGGATGGAAGAACACTGCCTCTGCTCCGCCCTACAGCCAAACTGATCAAATCCTTGAACATCCCGGTGGTTACAGTGCTTTTCAAGGGGGCCTGCCTTTCAATGCCAAGATGGGCGACCTCGACAAGAAGAGGTAAATTGCAAATGACACTTTCCAGAACTCTGGAACCGCATGATATTAAGCTTCTTTCAGTTGAGGAAATATTTTCGGCAATATCGCAGAGTTTGTCTTACAATGAATATGATCATCAACGCAAGCATATGAATCCATATAAAGGTCGTAAAATGGCAGAGAGACTTGAACTCTTCCTTTTCTGCTGCCCGGAATGCAAAAGCTTCAACAGCCTTGTGTCCTCGGGCAATAAGCTTCACTGCTGCAATTGCTCCTATGAAGTCCTTTACAATGATTGCGGTTTTTTGGAAAACAGCACACACCGGCTGCATTACGACAATCCTGGAGACTGGAACCTTTGGCAGCTTGAACAGCTGGATTCTTTAATATTAACAAAAATTTTACAAGGTAATAATATCCCTATACTGGTGGATAATGATATTATGATGAAGACAGGACAAAAAACCGGAGCTTTAAAATTAGAGGCAAAGGGAGGTACTCTTTCTTTATATGGCGATAGAATTGAATTCAGTATCGAAAATCATGTGATTCATCACTTTCAAATTATCGATATTATTGGAGAGAATATTCAATTCAACAATCAGCTTGAATTCATATCTGGAAATACTTTCTACAGGTATTGCGGCAAGAATGGCATTATGTCCGCTTATAAATGGGTCAGGGCAATCGGTTCAATAAAGATGAACAGTATTTAGACAGTTATGCATGCTGAAGAACATGTGAAACATATTATCTGATATTAGGGAGGAATGTACATGAGCGCCGGCTGGTCCTACATATGGGATATTTTAATGATCTCTTTGTTTCTGGGTCTTGCAACATACCTTAAAAGAAGCTTTAAATTCTTCGAAAGATTCTTCATACCCAATGCAATCATCGCAGGATTTATCGGGCTCATCCTCGGTCCTCAGATACTTCATCTGGTCAGTTTCAATACGGAACATATGGGTAACATCATCTATCATTTAATGTCTGTCGGCTTCATTTCACTGGCTTTAAAGGAAAGAAACACAGAAAAGAACAAGGACATATTAAATACTGGAATTTTTATTGTAAACGGATACGTGCTCCAGGGAATCATAGGCTTCGGATTATCGCTGTTTATGGCATACACCTTCATTCCGGACCTTTTCCCGGTATTCGGCATGCTTTTGCCTCTCGGCTACGGACAGGGTGCGGCACAAGCTTATTCGATGGGCACACAGTGGGAATCTCTTGGCTTTCTGAACGGAGGCAACATCGGTCTCTCTGTTGCTGCGATGGGACTGTTATGGGCTTGCCTGGGTGGTATCCCTCTTATGAATTATCTCATCAGAGTCAAAAAAATCAAACCCACTTATAATGGCGGTAAGGGATCCAATGCTCACAATAAGGAGATCCGCAAGGAAGATATCGGTGATGCCGAATCTGTTGACGGCTTTACCATTCAACTCTTCACCATAGGTATCATCTACCTTGCCACATATCTGGTCCTGAAAGTTCTGACCTCCCTCCTGGACAATATGGGCACCTTCGGCAATACATTGTCTACAATGCTCTGGGGCTTCAGCTTTATTATCGCTTCACTTCTGGCAATCCTGTTCAGATTCATCTATGACCTGTTAAGAAGGAAAAAGATCATTGTCCGTGAATATACGAGCGATTTCCTGCTGGAGAGGATCGCCGGGGGAGCCTTTGATTTCATGATAGCCGCTTCCATTGCAGCAATTTCCATAAGCATCCTGAAGCAATATCTTGTGCCTACGCTGATTATAGGAATGACAGGTGGTTTCATCACCGTTATCTATATCGTATTTGTATGCAAAAGGATCTACAAAAAAGATGTGCTGGAAAACATGCTGGCATTATACGGCAATCTTACGGGGATCGTGTCAACAGGACTTGCTCTGGTAAAGGAGATCGATCCCGGATTTGAGTCCTCCGCCACAAAAAACCTGGTACTCGGAAGCGGGGCAGGCCTTTTTGTAGGCTTTCCTCTGATGCTGCTTCTGAATATCCCCGTGGTCGGCTTCGTATCGCACCAGCCAATCATGTACCTGTATACGATGATCGGACTTGTAGCTTACTTTATATTCCTGTCCGTGCTGCTTTACATCCGAAGGCCGAAATGACTATAACAAAGGATAAAATTTGCTTCTCTTTTTGGGTATAAAGAAGTATAATATAATTATTATTTTAGAAGAACAATATTAACTGCACAGTAGTTAATATCGGTGATTACCATGAAAATAGAAAAAATAAGCGAAAATATAATAAAGGTAACAATTTCAATTAATGACCTCGAGGAGAGAAACATAGATTTTAATGCGCTTAATTATAACTCTCCTGCCACACAGGAATTCTTCTGGGATATGATGGAGCAGGCCGAGGAGCAGCTTGGCTTCAGCCTGTCAGATTCGCAGCTGATCATTGAACCTGTGCCTGTTACAAATGACGGCTTTATCATAACCATTACAAAGGTTGATGAAGATGGCGATTTCGAGTCCATTCAAAAATATATCAAAAGCAAGCTTAAAAAAAGTGATCTGAAGGTAAAGAAAAAAAGCCGCAGGGTATGTTCTTCTCTTTTTATCTACTCATTCAGCAGTATAGATGATGTCTGCAGCCTTGCAAAGAAGCTGGACGGCCTTTACAGCGGCGAAACCACGCTTTACAAATGCAAGGGTACCTATTATCTCATGTTGAACAGAAGCGGCCTTACAATTGCCAATACAAAAATATTCGAACTGACCTTGAATGAATATGGAATGAAAATAGGGAATGTAAACTTTTTTGAAGGTTATATGAATGAGTATGGAGAAAAGATCATTGAGTATAAAGCGCTTGAAATGCTAAAACAGTATTTTTAAAGCAGTATTTTTGATGTGTTTCAACGAGGCTGATCGCAAGCTAAGCTTGTTGCTCGACCATACATCCGTGGTGGGGGACATCTTTTGTCTCGTTATTTTCCTTCATTCATCAATTCAGTACCAGGTCCAATCTGAACGATGGCTTTCTCAGACTCATATTTGTCAGACTTTACAAATTCTCCATTTATGTACAGGTTCACTGCAATACCATCTTTCCCTGGGTTTAACACAATACTCTCACCCGGTTTCAAACATTCGTTTTCCACATTATAAACTGCTGGTTTAAACCTCTGTGTTATTTCAGTCGTAATTTTGTAATTTCCCTTTTTATCATCTATATCCCCGGCAATAACGACCTTTATCCTGCCATTTTCCATCTGTGCAAATATGGCAAGTTTGTGTCCGAACGGATTAGCAAACCTCAAATCGCCCGCGCTTCCGGATATCCATGCGTCAAGACCCGGATCTATATAATCCACAGCAAGCTTATGGGGCAGCCTTGTAATGGAATCCGCAGGTATGCCCGCAGATAATAGCGCTGCATAAAGCGTCGATGCAACCTGATCATAGCCCTCATTATCATTTTCAAAGTCAGCATTTTCGTTCATCAGCCACTCGACAAACGAAAACGGTTGAGCTTCATTTCCCTTGACCGCAGCGGGAAGTACAATGCCATTTATACTGTTTATGGCAAGCTCTATACTATCTATCAGTTCATCTTCGGCAATATCGGTCGAATACTCTGCCAATACCTGCCGAATCTCTTCGTAATCCTTAAGCTTGATTTCCGGCAAAACAGCCTGCAATTCATAATTTCCTGAACGCTTGAATTTAACAGGTTTCCATGGGTTCTCCGAGATTTGCTTGCTGATCAGTTCGGCAGCATTCGCTACATTTAACGAAACTCCGTTCGTCTCTGATTTTCTCTCAATGACACCGTCTTTATATATAATCTCAGCATCAACTGGAGCGACATACAACTTGTCAGTCAGTTCCAGGAGGGCTTCTCTCAGTTTGCCTTCATTCAGCTTTACAACGGGCTTAAGTATCGTCCTCGCATTACCAAAATATACATTGAAGAGGTTCGGAATGCCGTTTATACTGTTTATTTCACTAAACGAGTCCTGTATAGCGTTCCCGTCGATTTTAGCATTAATCTGTGAATAAGGAATTTTAAAGGTTCCTTTTTCAGTTTCAATTTTGATTGTGTCAAGTTTGAATTTATCCGCATATGCGGTTTCTACCTTTTTCACCGCTTCAGGATATCCCATGCCGCCGACAGATAAATCGCCAACATATACCTCTGGAGGCAGGCTTTTTTGAGACATAATATACAAGGCAGCAATACCGGCAGAAATGGCAATTGCGCTTTGAACCACTACTAATAAAAAGATGAGAAGCGTTTTGCGGGTTCTACTCACAATAATACAACTCCATATCGTTTTTCTTTTGTTACAAAATGCTTATGATATGGTTCCTATTAAAAAGGTATAAAGCACTTTGTACTTTATACCTTTTATTCCGACACCTTATGACCTGTTGTTCATTACGAGTTCAATCAGCTTTCCTTTGGCTTTTGCTGCGTCAATAATGGCATCATCAATTTGAATACCTTCGTCGACGATAATATTCCCCTCACTGTCACTTACAGTCCTGGTCGCATATCTGCCCTTCAAATACTGCCGCTGTCTCTGTTCAAACAGTACGGACGCATTATCCGAAGCTTCCTCAGCTACCGGTGTTTCATTTTCCGAATCATCGGAATAGTTTGTTTCCGGCTCAGGGTTTGCAAATGCAAGCCTGTCTACTTCATCTATAAAATCATCATTTTTTTTTTCGAAATCAGAAAATCCGGAACCTGCATCCAACTGTGCAGGTGTATCCAGAAGTGATGCCCCTATATCTTCCTTGACGACCGTCAGATTCTTGCCGAATGTAATCACCATATCACGCGGCAGGAGCTTGATCTGTTTTTGTGTAATATCGGCGATAAATTCAAGTCCTGTGATCTTGCAGTTATCATTGTCATCTACGTAGATATCGCCGATCTCGCCGATCAGACTGCCCTTCTTCGTCAATACCTTGGTACTTTTTACCTTAATATCATTTTGAAGGAGTTGTATGGCGGCGGGTATTCTGCTGATATCGGTTATGACACCCTCGTTCTCTATGGTAAGCGCATATTCGCCTATACCGAGCACATCCTCTGTCGGAATGACTCTTGCGCTGAAAATCTGTATGCCGCTGTCTACAACGATATAGTCTATGGCACCCTTGTCAGCATTAATAATAATACTTTTGACCTTGCCCACCTCAAGACCATCGGATATGCTTATTATAGGTAATCCCAGTATTCTTTGAGTCTTTTTCATAGTAAAGATACCCTCCTTAATTTAGTGCAAATCCAACCTGTCCATCAAGCCTGAATGTCCAACAAATTACTTTCGATTTCTTCTTTAACCGAAGCATCCATCAAGTCACCAAAGGCATCATGATAGCTGTTTAAAATATCATATGCAAGTTCAACCTGTCCCAGGTTTTTGTATAATACGCATATATCAAGTACAATCCAGAAAGTGAGATCCCTTCGTGGTTTTTTATCAAGCGCATCCATGAAATAAAGTATCGCCCCTTCAGCATCATCTGTCTCCTTGAGCTTGAAAGCTTCCCCGATACATTCTTCAATAGACATGGCTCCACTATTCTGCACTATATTTTCTATTCCCATTTTATCAATTATTTCACTACTGTCAACAGATATTTCTAAGTTATTTTCTGCATCTTCCTTATTTTCTACATTATTTAAGGATTCTCTGCTATTTTCATCAATAAGTTTGTCATAAATCTGCTCCAGATAGTTCTCATTCTCAGTTGGGGATGATGATTCTTCAACTGCCGGTTTTTCAGATCCCGATGATTCAATTCCGGCTTGGACAGCTTTGGGACCGGATTTCGGGATCAACTTGGTTATCAGTATGCTTAAAAGGAACGCAAACACCAGATAGGTAACCAGCGTCAGTACTGAAACAAGGAGTAGTGCTGATATGTCAGACGAACCACCTTTAACCCGCGCAATCAGACCAAACAAAAGCGGAAACGCCGCAATGGAAATCAGGGAAGCTATTGTGACCGCAGCAAGTGTCACTGTGTTTAGCAGTTTGAGCCTGTTGAATATGATCAGCATTATAACTGTACATATGATTATCGCTCCCGTGGCAGCAGCAGCAAATATCGTCATCATTCGCCCCCTATTCCTGTAATTTTATCAGATTACTGATATTTCTACTTATTTATAACTTAATTCGATATAAGATTACATTATTCCTTCATTTAAAATAATTTTTTATTCTCTGAATTCCACTGCCAGCAGCGTTACATCATCTTCCAGCTTTTTCCCTTCAGAAAAATCAATCAGATCATCGGTTATGATGCTTGTCAGATCGAATAATTTTATACTGCGGTTTTCAGCCAGGAGCTTCATCAATCTTGTCTCTGAATAATTTCCGCCTTTGCTGTTCCGCGCTTCGGGCAGCCCGTCCGTGTATAGATACAGTCTGTCGCCGCTTTGCACATGGACATCATAATCGTCGAATTCGGCAGTACATACTTCGCTGAGTTTGCAGATCGGAAACCCTTTCATCTCCACTTTGCTGATATTTCCGGCGACTTCTTCCAACAGCGGCATTACATTCATTCCTGCAGAGCTGCAGGTCAGCTTTTTTTCAACATTATCATATACACAATAAATTAATACAATATATACATCGTCGTTGAATTTAGAGTGATTGAATGCATCATAGACCTGGCAAAGCAGGACGGATGGCGACGACAAAGCACCCTTGAATCTGTCTGTTTCAACGATATTGTCAATACACTGCTTCAGGAATACTGTCAGCATTGCTGCAGGAACGCCATGTCCGGACACATCGCAGACATAAAAGCCCATATGCCGTTCATCCAGCTGGAATACATCATAGAAATCGCCGCTTAACCTGTCAGTAGGGAGATAGACAGCATTGAAGGATATTCGTCCTGTATCCGGTAAAAATACAGGCAGCAGGGATTTCTGAATCCCACGTGCATACTCCAGATCCTCAAGAAGTTTGTTATTCAATAACTTCATCTGTCTCGTTCTTTTCTCGATTGTCTTTTCCTGATTTTCCGCATGCCGGCTGAGAGCTTCCTGTGCTGCCGACAATTCTATGTAAGGCGTTAACACATTCCGGGCGAAAATCACCCTGAAGGCCATGAATAAGGAGCATACCCCCAATAAATGTCCAATATAATTGTATATGTCATAGGCACCCACATATTGGGTAAAGGCAAATTCACTAAGTACTCCAAGTAATAATGCACATGATATCACAATCAGTGACTTGTCACGATGCTTGAATGCATTTCTGAAATACAAGATGGATCCAATCAGCAGCATCAACATAACAAGATATTCCAGAAATATTTTTACAGGGGTGAGACCGTGACCTTCAACATACATCGCCGGCAGGAACGATGGATACCATGTAGCTATTATGAATAATAACAGGGAGATCAACAGGGATGCCAGTGAAAAATATATTTTACTAACAGTACACTTGATTTTATTCGATACATTACTCCCCACAAGGAAGGTAAGGCCGAAAATGAGCTTTGACAATATCCAGAATGTAGTTGCCCGATTTGAAGAAGTATTGTCAATGAAAAACGCAGGCATTCCTATGTAGCTGAGCATATGGAATGCTTCAAGAATTCCGGACGCAAGAAGCATGCTCCCGATCAGTATTGTCCTTAATTGGTGTGTCTGTTCATAGGCATAGTAAGTGACGAGAAATATCGCCATGTAAGCAATGACCATACTTATTTCAGCCAGGTTGTGCCACAACAGGAAGGGCGTAACAATCATAAGCTTTTCATAAGAAAGTTCAAACGAGCGGGCAAATATGAGTATGAGCACCGCGATGATCAGTATAATAAAAGAGGGCAGCAGCTTTTTATTTAATTCAATAAAATGCAGTACTTTTTTTGTTCGCATTTTTACCTCATTAGCTATTGGTTACATTCTACCAAAAACTGCATTGTAAAACAATAATAAAAAAGTACCCACCCTTTCGAGTGAGTACTCCATTCATTCATCTTATTTAGTGTGCCTGCTCCAGTTCGGGCAGAGCTGCTTTCTCTTCTGCTAGAAGTGGATGTTCCTTCTCTTCTCCGGCTTCCTTAAGCTCAGTATGCTTTTTTTTGTGGGCAAGCGCTGTCTTGAGTACGATATCCATATCGGAAGCAAAGACAAATTTCAACTGCTTTCTCACATTGTCGGGTATCTCATCGATATCCTTCCTGTTCTCCATGGGGACAATGATCGTATCGATACCTGCCCTGTGCGCTGCCAGCACCTTTTCCTTCAAGCCGCCGATCGGAAGCACCCTGCCTCTGAGTGTAATCTCTCCGGTCATGGCCACATTCCTTCTAACAGGAATACCTGTAAGAGCCGAAATCATTGCTGTAGCCAGTGTAATGCCTGCTGAAGGTCCATCCTTGGGTATTGCACCTTCAGGTACATGGATGTGTATATCAAACTTATTATAGAAATCCTTATCTATTTCAAACAATTCTGTCCTTGAACGGATAAAGCTCATTGCCGCTCTTGCAGATTCCTTCATGACCTCTCCAAGATGCCCGGTGAGTTCAAGTTTACCATTTCCGACCATCAGCGTCACTTCGATTACAAGCGTATCACCGCCGACCGGCGTCCACGCAAGACCTGTGGCAAGTCCGACCTCATCCTTTTCATTTGCCTTGTCATACCTGAATCTTCTGGTGCCAAGGTATTTCTCAAGGTTGGCGGGTGTTACTGTTATGGACTTTTTACCAGTTGATACAAGCGTTCTGGCTACTTTCCTGCAAACTTTCGCAATTTCTCTTTCAAGATTCCTGACACCGGCTTCCCGGGTATAATAATTAATCAGGTTGCGTAAAGCTTCTTCGCCCATTTTCAGGTTCTTCCCCAGGAGACCATGAGCCACTCTCTGTTTGTCCAGAAGGTACTTCTGAGCAATGTTTAATTTCTCCTCTTCGGTGTATCCGGATATGAATATGATCTCCATACGGTCAAGCAGCGGCCTTGGAATTGTATCAAGACTGTTTGCCGTAGTCAGAAACAATACATCCGAAAGATTGAACGGCAATTCCATATAGTGATCTCTGAATGAAAAATTCTGCTCGCCGTCCAGTACCTCAAGCATGGCCGAAGCTGGATCACCTCTGAAATCACTGCTCATTTTGTCAATTTCATCAAGCAGGATCAGCGGATTATTCGAGCCGG
>WSSedL1CaDRAFT_10001657_pt1 | contig 12510 bp, 11 predicted proteins | sample WetSurSL1Cattail_FD_9464 | JGI IMG/M metagenome (IMG submission 9464)
CAAACCATAAGAAATTTGATCTAATCCAGCGCCGCCATATTCTTGTGGAATATAAGGGCCAAAAGCACCAATTTCAGCTAAACCTTTAATTATTTGCATAGGAAATTCTGCCTTTTGAGCATAGTCTTCAATAATAGGTGAAACTTCGCGTTTGACCCATTCTCGAGCGGCATCACGAACCAATTTATGTTCGTCCGTCAATAATTCGTCAAGGTTGTAATAATCTGGAGCTTGAAATAAGTCTGGTTTCATGATGCCTTTGTGTAAAAATTTATATCTATTAGATTCTCAAGTTTGTCGGTTTATTTGAAAACGAGAATTAATGGTTTGTTATAAATTTACATAAAGGATTTTAACCGAGCATGAATAAAGTAGTTAAAATTTGATTAAAGAAAAATGTAGTTTTACATCTTTAAATAAAATTCCTTCGTCAGTTCAATATATTCTGGAGTATAAATATGTCTTGCAGTTTCGATGATTAATTCATTAATAGGAAAGTTTGCAATTTCATTTCGGCTAAAAGCCAAAAGACTGCGTTTAATTTCGGAAGTTGGTGTTCCTTTTACGCGGGTAATTTTTATAGGAAATAAATCGTATTCATTGGCAAGAGCCAGAAATTTTTCTTCTTCTTTAAAAGGAATAATAACGGAGAAAATTCCTTTTTCAGAAAGTAATAAAGCAGCGGCTTCAATTAAGTCTTTAAAAGGCATGGCATCTTGAAAACGGGCTAAATCGCGTTGTTCATTATCGGATTTGTAATCTTCACTGTAAAAAGGAGGATTAGAAACAATTAAATCGTATTCATCTTCGGGTTCTTCGACAAATTCATCTAAACCAGCGTGGAAACAAAATAAGCGGTCGTTCCAAGGAGAATTTTCAAAATTATCTGTGGCTTGTTCATACGCATCTTCGTCAATTTCTAAAGCATCAATTTGTTCAGCATTACTTCTTTGTGCTAACATCAAAGCAATAATTCCAGTTCCAGCTCCAATATCTAAAATGCTAAACGGTTTGTTGTCAATAGGAGTCCAAGCACCCAATAAAACGCCATCGGTTCCAATTTTCATTGCCGTTCGGTCTTGTTCTACTGAGAATTGTTTGAATTGGAACATGGGATTTTTGATTGTAGATTAACGATTTTTGATTTAAGATTTTTTGAAAAACTGAACAATGAAACGGAGTCTTTAATTGTCTGATTTTAGATTGCTTCACCATTTGGCTTTTAAGGCTCGTGTGAAGATTAATGATTTTTGACGCGGATTTTTTCGATTAACCCAATAAACAAATTACCGAATAAACTTTTTTACAAATACATCTCGATCAAACCCTCAGGTAAATCCATCACAACTTTTTTGTTTTCGCGATCAATTTTAACCAAGAAATGGTCAATCATCGGAATAAGAATTTCTACTCCATCTTTTAAAACTTCAAAAAGGGGTTGGGCAGTAGTGTCGTTAATAGATTGGATTTTTCCAACAAGTCCCAAACGTTTGTCTTCTACTTCAAAACCAATTACTTCGTGGAAGTAGAATTTATTACCAGAAAGTTTTGGTAACATTTTTAGAGGAAGGTATACTTCGCTGCCAAGAAGATGCTCTGCATCGACTTCGGTATTAATATCTTCAAAATGAACTCTTAAAAAGTCATTTTTGTGTAAGGAGCTGCTTTCAATAAAAAAAGGAACCAAGTGTTTGTTCTGTTGAACAAACACTGATTCCAAGTTTTCGTATAACTCAGGTTCATCCGTGTCAAGATAGACAAGGACTTCCCCTTTGAAACTAAATTTTTTAGCGATTTTACCTAAATAGAAACAATCTTCTTTACGCATTTCGCTTACTAAATTATGCTTGAGCTTCTTCGTTGTTTTCTTCTGCCGCTGGAGCTTCTTCAGCTTCAGCAACAACTTCTTCAGCAGGAGTTGCAGCAGCAATTGCATCCGCTTCTGCTTGAGCAGCTGCAGCGATACGTTTTGCGTTTACTTCTTGCTCTGCTTTTAAAGATTTAGATCTAGCATCAGCTTGTGCTTTAGATAAACCATCTTTTTTAGCATCAACTTTTCCAGCTTTAGCTTCTAACCATGCAGTTAGTTTAGCATCAGCTTGTTCTTGAGTTAAAGCTCCTTTACGAACTCCACCATCAAGGTGGTGTTTCAATAAAGCACCTTTATAAGAAAGAATTGCTTTAGCAGTATCAGTTGGTTGTGCACCATTGTGTAACCATTTCACTGCGCTATCAATGTTTAATTCGATAGTTGCTGGGTTTGTGTTTGGATTGTAAGTACCGATTTTCTCTAAGTATTTACCATCTCTTTTTGAGCGAGCATCTGCTGCTACAACCCAGTAAAACGGTTTTTGTTTTTTACCGTGTCTTTGTAATCTAATTTTTACTGACATAATCGTATGATTAAATTTTGAGGTACTCGACCTCGATTAATTAAGGCTGCAAAGATACATTATTTTTTGATATACCAAATAGTATTTTATTATTGTGGTTTATAATAGTTTAGCAGCTGTTTTTGTTTGTTTTTCTTGTTTAATTCTATTAATTAAGCTTTAATATCTTATTTTTGTTTACAAATTTTGTAATTTATGAAAAAGCATTTTTTGTTTTTGATTGTACTTTTTTCTTTGTTTTCCTGTCAAGAGGATGTGAAGTTTAATAATCCTTCTTTTCAAGGAATGAAAGACAATGTTTTTTGGAGAGCTGTTCAATCTACTGCAACCGTTAATTCGGGAGGCTTTTTAGAGATTGAAGCTTATACTGCAACGGAGAAAGTGACTTTGAAAACAAATTCAACTGTTCTTAATACTTATTTTATTGGAACTACTCCATTCAATACGGCAACTTATGTTTTTACGGATTCTTCAACTAAAGATAGTATTACGTTTTCTTCTGGTTTTGGAGTAGGTGATGGCCAGATTGTAATTACAGAATATGATGCTGTAGCAAAGACTATTTCTGGAACTTTTAAATTTAATTTAGAAAATACTTTTGATAATCCGCTAGCAGGCCCCACTTTGAACTTTCAAAATGGTGTTTTTTATAAAATCCCCGTTGTTATTAAATAGTCCGATAAACTTCTTGTTTTATTGGTTTTCAATTTGTTTCATTTTTTTTACTCAATTATTTTGTAGAAACTATTAAATAAAAATATAAATAAGCTTATTTATAGTGTGTTATAAGAAAATAAGAGTACATTTGTCACAATTATTATAAATAAGTATATATGAATATTTTTGTTGGAAGCCTTCCATTTAGTATTGAGGAAGCAGATTTAAGAGAGTCTTTTGAGGCTTATGGAGCAGTTGATTCTGTTAAAATTATTACTGATAAATTTACTGGAAGAAGTAAAGGATTCGGTTTTGTTGAGATGCCAGTTGACGCTGAAGCTCAAAAAGCAATTGATGAATTGAATGGAGCTACTGTTCAAGGACGTGCAATTGTTGTTAATAAATCTGAGCCAAAACCAGAAGGTGAAAGAAGAAGCTTTAACAATAACAGTCGTGGTGGAGATTCACGCGGTGGTTATGGTGGAGGAAACAGCCGTGGTGGAAATGACCGTGGTGGTAACAGAGGAGGATATTAATATTTTTTCTTTATATAAAAAAAGGGGACAATGTAAATTGTCCCCTTTTTTATTGTCTATTATAAGGTAAATTAGATATTAGCAGCTAACCAATCTCCAACTTCTTTAGTTCCGTAAGCTTTACCGCCATCGGCTAAATCTTCAGTGACGATTCCTGCTTCTAAAGCTTTGTTTACTGCATCTCTCATTGCTTTTCCTTCTTCCATTAATCCGAAGTTTTCAAACATCATAGCTGCTGATAAAACAGTAGCCATTGGATTAGCAATGTTCAAACCAGTAGCTTGTGGGTATGAACCGTGAATTGGCTCAAACAAAGATACTTCAGCTCCCATAGATGCAGATGGCATTAATCCCATTGATCCAGAAATTACAGAAGCTTCGTCTGTTAAGATATCTCCAAATAAGTTCTCCGTAATTAATACATCATATGAATTTGGCCATTGTACCAAACGCATAGCAACTGCATCAACAAATTCATAAGAAACAGTAACTTCTGGATAATCTTTTTCCATTGCTTGAACTGTTTCTCTCCATAAACGTGAAGTTTCTAAAACGTTTGCTTTATCAACACAACACAATTTTTTAGAACGTGTCATTGCTAATTCGAAACCTTTTTTAGCTAAACGTTGTACTTCAACTCTTGTGTAAACACAGTTGTCAAAAGCAGTATCTCCGTTGTCTCTTCTTCCTTTTTCTCCAAAATAAATACCACCAGTTAATTCTCTTAAGAAAACTAAGTCAGTTCCTTCGATTCTTTCTCTTTTTAAAGGAGATTTATCTAATAAAGAAGGGAAAGTAAATGTTGGTCTTACGTTTGCGAACAAACCTAAAGCTTTACGCATTTTTAACAAACCTTGTTCTGGACGTACCGGTGCAGAAGGATCGTTATCATATTTAGGATGTCCAATCGCTCCAAACAAAACGGCATCAGCATTTTTACAAATTTCATGTGTTGCATCAGGATAAGGTTCTCCTACTGCATCAATCGCGGCAGCACCAGTTAAAGCTGGTTTCCAAGTAATTTCATGTCCAAATTTTTGTGCAATTGCATCTGATACTTTTACTGCTTGATCAATTACTTCAGGTCCGATTCCGTCCCCTGCTAAAAGTGCGATATTTAATTTCATTATTTTGTATTTATATTAATTTATTGTTTGTTCTAATTTTAACTATTCTACATTCAACATCTTTTGTGTTGCAATAATAGCTGCTACTGTTTGATCAGAATCTAAACCTCTTGTTTTGAATTCTTTTCCGTTGTTTGTCCAAGTAATTATGGTTTCGCATAAAGCATCTGAACTACTTCCAGGAGGAATTCTAACCGCATAATCAATCAGTTTAGGCAAGGTCATTTTTTTAGTTTTATAAATTTTTGCTAAAGCATTCATAAAAGCATCAAATTGGCCATCTCCTTGTGCATGTTCTTCTATTATTTCTCCATCTATGTTTAGACAAATGGTAGTTGAAGGTCTCATCCCTTTGCCATGCGATAACAAATAGGATTCTACCGTAATTTTTTCTTCATAAGCATGACTGTCTAAAACATCCGAAATGATATAAGGCAAATCTTCTTTAGTAACTGTTTCTTTTTTGTCACCTAATTCGATGATTCTTTGGGTAACCAGTTTTAAATCTTCTTGGTTTAATTGTAATCCTAATTCTTGAAGATTTTTTTCAATATTAGCTTTACCTGAAGTTTTTCCTAAAGCATATTTTCTTTTTCTTCCAAAACGTTCTGGAAGTAAATCATTGAAATATAGGTTGTTTTTATTGTCTCCGTCGGCATGAATACCGGCAGTTTGAGTAAAAACATTGTCGCCTACAATGGGTTTGTTGGCAGGGATTCTGTATCCTGTAAATGTTTCGACTAATTTACTAACAGAGTATAAAGAAGTTTCTTTTACGCCAATTTCAATTTCAGGCATAAAATCATTAATTACTGCAATTGTACTGGCTAAAGGTGCGTTTCCAGCGCGTTCTCCCATTCCGTTTACAGTAACGTGTAATCCATGAATGCCTGCTTTTATTGATTCCATTACGTTTGCAACGCTTAAGTCGTAGTCGTTGTGCGCGTGGAAATCAAAATGTATTTGTGGATATTTTTGAGTAATTTTCGAAATGAATTCAAAAGTTTCCGATGGAATAAGAACGCCTAAAGTGTCAGGAAGTAATATTCTTTTTACGGGTTGTGTGCTGATAAAGTCCAAATATTGGTAAACATATTCAGGTGAATTACGCATGCCATTACTCCAGTCTTCCAAATAAACATTTGTAAAAATACCGTTTTCATTGGCTAATGCAATCGTTTCGGCAATTTCAGCAAAATGCTGTTCTGGTGTTTTCTTTAATTGGTGAGTAAGGTGGTTTAGCGAACCCTTGGTTAAAAGATTTTGAACTTTTGCACCCGATTTTTTCATCCATTCGATAGAAAGTCCTTTGTCAACAAAAGTCAATACTTCAATTTTCTCGGCATATCCTTTTGTTTCTGCCCAAGTCATAATGCCTTTAACGCCTTCAAATTCTCCTTCACTTACACGTGCCGAAGCAATTTCAATACGATCAACATGTAATTCTTCTAATAATAATTGGGCAATGGTTAGTTTTTCTGCAGCAGAAAATGATACTCCTGAGGTTTGTTCACCATCACGAAGCGTCGTATCCATTATTTCAATTTTTCTTTTTTTCATTATAATTGTTTGGCTTTGCTATTTTTATTTTCAATTACCATTTCATAGTGTTCCACAATTGGAAATGGATCATAATAAGGGTGCAATATTTTTTTCCATTCTTGATATTCAGATGAAGTTCTAAAGCCTACAGTGTGGTCTTCTAATTTTTCCCATTCTATCAACAATAGGTATTGATTTTTATTTTCAATACATTTTTGTAATGAATGACTCAAGTAACCATTTATAGTAATGATGTATTGACTTGCAATTTTGAAATTGCTCTCAAATTCAATTTCTAACCCATTTTTAACATAAAGAATAGCCGCTTCTAAGATCATATTTTTAAACTAAATTAATCCTATACCGTTACAAGAACGATATAGGATTAGTTATTTGAATTTAAGTTGAATTTTTTCTAATGTCTAGTTTTAGACTTTAGATTAATAACTCTATATATTAGTAAGGCAATTTGTTTGCAAATTCAATAATGTCTTCTTTGATGTTTGTTAAATAATCAATATCATCAAAACCGTTAATCATGTTGTTCTTTTTGTATCCGTTGATATCAAAAGATTCTTTCTCACCTGTAGCTTTCAATGTGATTGTTTGCTGTGGTAAGTTGATTTCTAATTCAGTATTTGGATCTGCTTCGATTGCTGCGAAGATTTTATCTGAGAATTCGGCACTTACTTGAACTGGTAAAACACCAATATTCAAACAGTTTCCTTTGAAGATATCAGCAAAGAAAGAAGAAACTACAGCGCGGAATCCGTAATCGTAAACTGCCCAAGCAGCGTGCTCACGAGAAGAACCAGAACCAAAGTTTTTTCCACCTACAAGGATTTTTCCACTATAAGTTGGGTTGTTTAATACGAAATCAGCTTTTGGAGTATCATCTCCATTGTATCTCCAGTCTCTAAAAAGGTTGTCTCCAAAACCTTCACGTTTTGTAGCTTTCAAGAAACGAGCTGGGATAATTTGATCAGTATCTACGTTTTCTATTGGTAGTGGCACAGCACTACTGGTAAGGATATTAAATTTATCGTATGCCATTTGATTTTTGATTTTTGATTAACGATTGCTGATTTTAGATTTACTGGAAGTAAAATGTAATCTTAACCGCTAATATTATTTTGTGTAATCTATATTGTAAACTGAATATTGAAAAAAGAGAGTTGTGGATTAGCGAAATCTGAATTCAGAAATCGTTAATCTTCAATCTGAAATCTTTTAAAATAAATCTCTTGGGTCAGTTAATTTTCCAGTAACTGCTGCTGCTGCTGCCATAATTGGCGAAGCTAACAATGTTCTTGAACCTGGGCCTTGACGACCTTCGAAGTTTCTGTTAGAAGTACTTACTGCATATTTTCCAGCTGGTACTTTATCATCATTCATAGCTAAACAAGCTGAACAACCTGGTTGACGCAATACAAAACCGGCTTCAGTTAAAATATCTAAAATACCTTCTTCTTTAATTTGTGCTTCTACAACGTGAGAACCTGGAACTAACCAAGCGGTAACATTATCTGCTTTTTTACGACCTTTTACAATTTCTGCAAAAGCTCTAAAGTCTTCGATACGTCCGTTAGTACAACTTCCTAAGAAAACATAATCTATTGTTTTTCCAATCATTACATCATCTTCGCTAAAGCCCATATAAGCTAACGATTTTTTGTAAGTTTCGGCACCACCTTCAACTTGTTTAGCAGAAGGAATGTGTTTAGAAATACCAATTCCCATACCTGGATTTGTTCCGTAAGTAATCATTGGTTCGATATCTTCGGCATTGATGTTTAATTCAGCATCAAATATTGCATCAGCATCAGTTTTTAAAGTTTTCCAATAAGCAACTGCTTTTGTCCAAGCTTCACCTTTAGGAGCGTGTAGTCTACCTTCTAAGTAATCAAATGTTTTTTGGTCAGGAGCAATCATTCCTCCACGAGCACCCATTTCGATACTTAAATTACAAACAGTCATACGACCTTCCATTGTCATTTCTTCGAAAACATTTCCAGCGTACTCAGCAAAATAACCTGTACCTCCAGAAGTAGTTAATTGTGCAATAATATAAAGTGCAACGTCTTTTGGTCCCACACCTTTGCTCAATTTACCATTTACGTTTATACGCATTTTTTTAGGTTTTGGTTGCATGATACATTGAGTAGAAAGAACCATTTCTACTTCAGAAGTACCAATACCAAAAGCAATAGCGCCAAAAGCACCATGAGTAGAAGTATGTGAATCTCCACATACGATTGTAGCACCTGGTAAAGTAATTCCGTTTTCAGGACCTACTACGTGTACAATTCCATTTTTTTGATGACCTAATCCCCAGTGAGAAATGCCGTATTCAGCTGAGTTATCCTCTAATGCTTGTAATTGATTAGCAGATAAAGCGTCTTCAACAGGCAAGTGTTGGTTAATAGTAGGTGTATTGTGATCGGCTGTTGCGAATGTACGTTCTGGATATAATACCGAAACGTCTCTTGATTTTAGACCCAAGAAAGCTACTGGACTAGTAACTTCATGGATGAAATGACGATCAATAAAAAACACATCTGGTCCGTCTTCAATTTTACGCACAACATGCGAATCCCATACTTTGTCAAATAATGTCTTGCTCATTTTTTAATTTTTTTTAGTGTATTTCTGTGTTGTGTATCACAGTGTTTTTTTACAAGGTAATACTAAGAATGCGAAAATATAAAAATGAAATCATGTATTCAATTTAGATTATTGATTATATACGATACCCAAACTGGATTAATAGGATTGTGTGCTTTTATTTTGCCAGCTTGTCTTTTAATGAGTTAGTTTTTTTTAATTCTATTTTGTTTTAAAAAGTTGTGTTTGTAACAATTGTTTGTTTATTTATATTTTGTGAATTTTTAGGGCTTTTGGTGGTATCAGTGTTGTTTTGTTTAACAAAATGTTTTATTTGTGATTAAAAATGGAATAATCAACAATATTTGCTTATTCTTGAGGTTTGTATAAATGTTTCTCTTATTTCAAAATAAATGAAGTCTATTAGCTTTTTTTAAAGGTTTTATTTTGATAAAATATTACGACAACCAAAAATATAAGAAAGTAAAATTGAGAGGTTGTTTTTAATACATTCTTTTAAAAAAATATAGCTCCTCAATAGTTTTTATATTCCTAATTCAAATAAATTTTTAATGCTCTAAAAACATTTAGATTAAATCTCATTTTGCTTTCATTTGTTTTAGAAGTGGTGTACCTTTGTGCTCTTGATCGCCCCTGATTATAGCTTAACTTTTATAAAAATATTGCTGCTTTCTATAATTTTTATAGTAGCAACTTTAAAAATTGAAATTTTTCAAAAGAGTATTACTCGCTTTGAAATACCTATAGCTAATCATGAAAAAGAACACCCTTGTAGTACTTGTAATCTTAAATACATTATATTCTTATTGTTGCTATGGTCAAGCAAATAAAAATTATAGCAATGTTGAAAAAAAAAATGTTTTGTACTATAAAGTTGAAGAGATTGTAAAGATGACTTTTGGTGGAACTACTACACGCTACACCGTTTCAGACCTTAGTCTTGTTAGTAAGGTTGATTTAGGACCTGATAATATTAGAATTATTACTCCTGTTTATAGAAATGAAAATTCTACTAAAAAAAGTTACTATGTAGAAACTAGAAACTTAAAAAAAGATTCTGAAAAAAATCAAGAAGAAACTAATCTTGTTGAAATTACAATTGAAAATAAAAACATCCAAGTTCCTGAAAATTCTCAAGTAGAAAAAGTTTCAATAGCATTGGCTATAGATAATTTAACAAAACAAGAAGAAAGGAGGGATAGTAATAAGAAAAGCTATTCTGTTAAATCGGATGATTTAAATCGAGATTTAGAAAAAAATAAAAATTTAATAGATTTAGTAGAAGTTAAAAATAACACTAAAAAAGATAAAATTCATTATAGCCCAAAAACGGATCAATTTTCATTAGTTATCAATAATCTTAAAAAACAAGAGAAAGGTGAGCTAGTTGAAGATACAAAACATACTGCTGAGATTCAAAAAACAGACAAAAAATCAGAAAAACAGCCGATACTAGTGAGTTTAGTTAAGGTTAAGAAGGAAACTAAGAAACCAGCCCTACCTGAGGTTACAAAACAGGAAAAGGAGTTATTACTAATAGATAGTATAACTAAAGTGGAAAATGAGCCCGTCGCTACTGTTCAAGCTGAATCTCAGGAAAAAAATTATGTTTCTATAAATGTTACTGATGTTTATGAAAGAGTAGCTCAAAAGGGGTATAAATCGGTTTACATGTTCAAAGAAATGGCTAATGGTTATTATTTTAAAAATCAGATGGAAAAAGCTGTAAAATGGTATGGAGAACTCTTTACAATGACCAATGATTTAGAACCGATGTATTACTACCGATTTGGTATCGCATTAATAAAAACCGGGGAAGAAAAAAAGGGTAATGCTATGATTGAGAAGTTTAATAAAATGGTTGAGTGAAAATCGGTTTAGATTTTTTTTAGTTACTTTATTCCTGAGTGATTAATAATAGATAAAAAACAGCATTTTTAACTTGTGTTGTTTGTTGATAACTTCCCTTTATTTTCCTCTAAAAAATAGCTAAATTTGAAATTCACATTTTGTAATTTTATAGAATTACAATTCCTTCATTTACAGTTATGTACTTAATATTCGATACTGAAACTACTGGATTACCCAAAAATTGGAATGCTCCAATAACCGATTCTGATAACTGGCCAAGATGTATTCAGATTGCGTGGCAGCTACATGACGATATGGGAAATCTTGTCGAGCATCAAGATTATTTGGTCAAGCCAGAAGGTTTTAATATTCCATATGATGCGGAAAGAATTCACGGAATTTCAACCGAATTAGCGCAAGCTGAAGGAATTCCTTTGAGTGAAGTTTTAGAAAAATTCAATGTTGCATTAGGCAAGGCCAAATTTATTGTAGGTCAGAACTTAGGTTTTGATGTCAATATTATGGGTGCTGAACTTTATAGAATGGGAGTTGATTCCCCAATGGCGTCCATGCCAGTTTTGGATACTTGTACCGAAGTTACGGCTTCTTTATTGAAATTACCTGGAGGTCGCGGTGGAAGATTTAAGTTACCGACCTTAACCGAATTACACGAATACTTATTTGCTGTTCCTTTTTCGGAAGCACACAATGCGACTGCCGATGTGGAGGCAACTACGCGTTGTTTTTTAGAATTAATCAGAAAAGAAGTTTTTACTAAGGAAGAACTTGACGTTCCAGCTTCTTATTTTCAAGATTTCCAAAATAAGAATCCGAGAGAAATTCAACTCATTGGATTAAAGCATATCAATTTAAAAGCAGCTTCGGATAAAATCCGAGAACAGCTAAAAAAATCGGAACAAAAGGTTGCTCAAACAACCATTTCGGATGCTGATAAGCAAGGTTTAAACCAAGCGAAGTTTGCACATTTACACAATCATACGCAGTTTTCGGTTTTGCAATCGACTATTGGAATCGGACCATTGGTGGCAACTACTGCTAAAAATGGTTTTCCTGCCGTTGCCATGACTGATACTGGGAATATGATGGGAGCTTTCCATTTTGTGAGTGCGGTTATGAATCACAATAAAGGGGCTTCTGCTAAAAACAAGGCTTTAATTGAAAGTGGTGAGGAACCAACCGAAACCGAAATCAAACCCATTGTAGGTTGTGAGTTTAATATTTGCGAAAATCATCTCGATAAAACCAAAAAAGACAACGGATACCAAGTTGTTTTATTGGCAAAAAATAAAAAAGGGTACCATAATCTAGCCAAAATGGCTTCCATAGCTTATGTAAATGGTTTTTATTATGTGCCTAGGATTGATAAAACTGTTGTTGAAAAATACAAGGAAGACATCATGGTTTTGTCAGGGAATTTATATGGAGAAATTCCGAGTAAGATTTTAAATATTGGTGAAAACCAAGCCGAAGAAGCTTTGCTGTGGTGGAAAGAGCAATTTGGAGCTGATTTTTATCTTGAAGTGATGCGTCACAATCAAGAAGATGAAAATCGGGTGAACAAAACCTTGATTGAATTTGCGCAAAAACATGAGGTAAAGTTAATCGCAACCAACAATACTTATTATGTAAACAAGCAAGATGCGAATGCGCATGATATTTTGTTGTGTGTAAAAGACGGTGAAAAACAAGCCACACCTATTGGTCGCGGACGTGGTTATCGCTACGGATTGCCCAATCAGGAATACTATTATAAGTCTG
>WSSedL1CaDRAFT_10001658_pt1 | contig 12508 bp, 13 predicted proteins | sample WetSurSL1Cattail_FD_9464 | JGI IMG/M metagenome (IMG submission 9464)
TGATGTCGGACGCGCTGCTCTTGATCAGGTTGAACCCGTTGAACGAGGCGTTATCGACGATCGACTGGATCTGATCACGCAGAGCCGTAAAGTCATTGTTCAAGGCCGCGCGGGACGCCGTGTCAATCGACTTGTCGGCGGCCGAGAGAGCCTTTGCCTTCATCTGGATCAGCAGATCGGAGATCGACTGACCAGCCGACATGGCCGTATCCACGGCAGAAATACCGCGGTTCAAGCTGTCGGAGACGGACTGATAGCCCGCAACATCACCGCGCATATTTTGGGCGATGGCATAGGTGGCACCATCATCCTTGGCGGAAGCAACTTTTAGACCTGTGCTGATCGCCGACTGCGTCTGCGACATCTGGCCTTGGGTAGTGTTGAGATACTGCAGCGCAATCATTGCGCCGGTGTTGGTGTTGACGCTCAGCATAGTGTGTTCTCCACTTCCGTCGTTGGGACGTCGGTTCTTTCCATGAGGCTCTCCGCCCCACTCCAAGCCATCGCAACCGCCGTGCCAGTCGATTCCTGCCGCTAATGCGCTGTAAACAAAGAAAAAGCCGCTAAGGGGCTGATTCCACCGGATGGTAAATATTGCCGACCGGCAAAAAATAAGAGGCCAGAGTTGCCTCTGGCCTCTTCAAAACACGCCCTCAAATAGGTTCTCACGCGGCGCCTTGCAGGCCCTGCATGATGGAACGATTGATCTCGATCAACGGTTCGAGCGGCGCACCTTTGCGCATGACGTCCTTGGAATAGCGGGTCACGAACAGCGACAACGAGACGATATTGGCCCGGACGCCGTCAGGAAGCCTATTGTGTTGGTCAAGGCAATCAGCCGCCAGCAAACGCCACATCTTGCGATTCCAATCAATCGCCTCGCACAAGGGGCCGCCGGAGCGGCCTTCGCGCTGGGCCGAGATCAGAGCACCGGTCACCTGGCCGAACAGCCGGTACTCGGTTTCGCGTGAATTCTCAGTAATTTGCTGCGTGTTTTGATATGCTTTGAGGGTCATAACTCAGCCGCTCCCGTTCGAATTCGAACAATTTCCTGCATTGCATTAGCGCCCGGTAGTAGGAGCCGCTCATTACTTCCCGACTTATCTCGACGCATGTGACCAGGGCATTGCGATCCTTGATCGCGCTCATGAACTCGGTCATGCGAAGGGCAAAATCGTTGTAGTATTGGTCGTTTCCGTCTCCATCCAGGTACATCATCATGATCGGAAGGTAGATCCGCCTTGCTGGCGTGGTCGCCTCTTCCGGCTGCATGATGTCTTTCTCACGCAAGAGACATGCCTTGTTTTGCACGATCAGGCAGGCACGCTTTTCGCCGTTGGTCAGAACGGCACCGTTGATAACGAACTTTTCGCCCGGTTTGAGGGAAAGCTTCAGAGGCATCCATGACTCCCTGTGCAGGTGACGCCATTCTAGGAAGTCCAGAGTTAAGAAATTCTCTTCGAAATCGAGCAATCGCATTCACCACCGCTTAAGTAAAACTCGGCTCTTATCAGCCCGGAATTATTGAGGGTCCGGGCGAATGGCGAATGTTGCTCCCGCCGCCGGCATGCTTGGTCTCACCGGTGTCGACGCCAAGCTCGAAGCGCTGGCCAAACTCGAAGCTTTGTCGGAGGAGCTCGGCGCCGAGTTAGCGCGTGGCAAATCGGATCGTTACATCCGCCGAGCCGTGCGCGCTTGGCGACGCGGCGATCTTGCCGGGGCAGGGCGGGCAGCGATGCGCGCTACTGAAATCGACGACACCAACCCCAGGGCCTACCATATCCTCGCCATGTATCTGGAGCGCATGGGTCATATGCATAAGGCCCTGGTCACCTACGAGCGCGCCTTCGAACTCGATCCGAACGATCCCGAACTCCTCATCAATCTCGGCCTGATGGCCTGGAACCTGAAATTCCGCGACGGTGCGGCGAAGATGTTCCGTCTTTATATCGCCGCCAATCCGGATTCGCCGCTCGGCTACAACAATCTCGGCACCGTGCAGAGCGAAATGGGCGATCGCGACGCTGCGATTGAGACCCTGAAGAACGCCATCTATCGCATGCCCAACCAGTCGATCCTGTGGAATTCGCTGGCGACCGTACTGGCCGAATCTGGCCGCGCCGAAGAGAGCTTGGTGTTCTATTCTGAAGCCATCCGGCTTGAGCCGACCTTTGCCCGCTTCTATCACAATCTCGGTTACGCCTTGCAGCATCTCGGCCGCCTCGACGAGGCCAACGCCGCCTATGACAAGGCGCTCGAATATGTCGTGGACCCGGCCGAAATCCGCGAGACCAATCACTCGCGCAGCCTGTGCCTGATCGGCATGGGGAAGTTGGAAGAAGGTTTTCGTGCTCACGAATGCCGCCGCGACGAACAATTCCGGGCTTATGTCCATCACATGGTGGAGGCGCCCCATTGGACCGGCGAGCCGGTAGAGGGCAAACGCGTTTTGATCGTGGGCGAACAGGGCCTGGGCGACGAGATCATGTTTTCCGAGTATCTGTCGGACGTGCAGCGCCTCGTCGGACCGGCGGGTAAGCTGCAGATCGCGGTCGACCCTAGGCTGGTGAGCCTGTTCCAGCGCTCCTACCCCGAAGCCGAAGTCGGCAGCTACGAAGACCGCATTCTGCGCGATAAGGACGGCGACAAGCACCTTCGCTTCATTCCGTTCGCGACCAAGGATGGCCAGCCGGATTATTACGCCTGGATGGCCTCGCCGCTCGGCTGGCTGCGCAAGGACCTCGCTGCTTTCCGGGGGGAGCCGTTCCTCAAGCCTGATCCAAAACGGGTGGAAGAAATCCGTGAACGGCTGGCGGCCGGCGGCCCCGGCTTCAAAGTCGGCATTTGCTGGCGTTCGATGTTCATCGACGTCAAGCGGGCAAAATATTTTTCCGCTCTCAATAGTTGGGGAGCGCTGCTGAAAACCCCGGGCATACGCTTCATCAATCTGCAATACGGCGATTGCGCCGAAGAGATGAAGCGCGCGGAAGAGCAGCATGGCGTCAAGATTGAAGAGATCGAAGGTCTCGATCTCAAAAATGATCTGGAAGGAGACGCAGCACTTTCAGCCAACATCGACCTAATGATTTCCGCCCCAACGGCGTCCGCGGCGATTGCCGCTGCGGCCGGTACCGAGACTTGGTTCTTGCTCGCGGGCGGGCGTAGCTGGCCGCAACTCGGCACCGACTACTATCCCTGGTATCGCAAGACGCGCACCTTCTCACCGGCAAGCTTCGGCGATTGGGACGAGTTGATGCCACGCCTTGCCGAGGTCCTGAAAGGCCACGCGGCGAAGTAATTATTGCTGCTGTTGTTGCTGTTGGTGATACAGGTGCTGCGGCATGGAGGGTGTCGGCGCCGGCGTTGCCATCGGCCGGGCCACGCGCAAAAAGTCCTCGTGGCGGACCGGCGCCTGAGTCGGTTCCACCGAAACGGCAATCGCCAGTTCGCTTGCCGCTACCCCTTTGAAGGTCCCGCGGGTCGGCGGCACGTCGGCGTAATCGCGGCCCACCGCGGCGCGGATGTGGCGTTCGTCGGCCAGGATATTGTTCGTCGGGTCGAAGCCGACCCAGCCAAGGCTCGGCAGATAGCATTCGACCCAGGCATGGGTGGCGTCGGGACCCGAGCGGTCTTGCGTCTTCGGGCGATGATAGAGATAGCCCGAGACGTAACGCGCCGGAATGCCCCAGCTTCGCGCGATGGCGATCATGATGTGCGCAAAGTCCTGGCAGACACCGCGCTTGCCGGTCAAGGCATGTTCGATCGGGGAGTCGGCCTGGGTCACGCCCGACTCGTAATCGAACGCTTGATTGATCGTCGTGTTGAGATAGCCCAGCGCCGTGAGCGGATCGCCTTCGGGTTTGGCGAGGTTCTTTTCGGTCATGAAGGCGGCGAGTGCCGGCGACGGCAGCGCGAATTTCGACGGCTCCAAAAGATCGAAGTGGTCGTGGGTCAGGTTGTAATTGTTGAAACGCTCCCATTCGAGCAGGTCGAGCGCGATCGGTGGGAGCTGGAAGCGCGCGATCTCGATCACTGCCTGGGCTTCGATGCGAAGTTCCGCGTGCTCTTTCAGCACATTGAAATGATAGACGGCGTTGCCGAAATGATCGGTATAGGCATAAAGCTGCGAGCGCGGATTGGTCGAGATCTGGAACGACCGCAGCATCTGCGGCCCTTCCGAGCGCGGCTGCATGCGGATTTCCATCACGCTCTCGCGTACCGGCGACGAATAGCGGAAGCGGGTGATGTGGCGGACGGAATAGAACATCGTCAAACCCCGAATAGAGAGTAGCGAATAGGGAATAGGGAAGTGTGCAGTGTGCAGTGTGCCGTTTTCCTTATTCGCTATTCGCTCCTCGCCCCTCTCATAAAACTGTCTCCGCGCCGTAAGCGATGTAAGCGGCATAGACCGCGTCGTGGATCTTTTCGCACTGCTTGGCGATATCGCCCAGAAAGCGATCAATCGAGCCGCTCATCAATTCCTCGATCTGGGTAAAATCGGCCGAGGCCTTGAGACGGCCAGCGAGCCGCTCAACCGTCGCCCGGCGTCCCGGCGGAGCGCCCGGCGCCACATGAATGAGTGCATCGCAGACGCGATCGACCGAAAACCGTACCGAATGAGGAAATTCGGCGTCAAACAAAAGAAACTCGGCGATCTTCTCGGGCTGAATCGTGGCCGTATAAACTTTGCAGTAGGGCTCGAACGCCGAGCAGAATTTGAGCAGCACCAGCCAGTCGAAATAATTCGCCTCCACCGCAATGCCGGCGCGAGCGGCGCCAAAATGCAGGTCGAGCAGACGGCAAATGAGCTGGGCGCGTTCGATATGCTTGCCAAGTTCGAGGAAGTACCAGCCTTCGCCATGGCTCAAAGTGGAATAGGTGACGCCCTCCAGCGCATGCAGGTCCTGCAGGATTTCGCGGAACAGCATCGCCGGGCTCGAAACTTCAGCAGCGGTCAGATCCCGCAGCTTCAGATATAACCGGTTCAGATTCTCCCACACCTCGATGGTGAGCTGTTCGCGCACTTGGCGGGCGTTGTCGCGCGCGAAACTGACAGAGGAGAGCAGCGAGGTGCCGTTCATCTGGTCGAAGGCGATGTGTTGGGTGATGGCGAGTACGTCGGAATCGGTCACCGGCGCGTGCTCTTCCGAAACCGCGGCGAGAACGCGGACCCAAGCGGATTCGGCATCTTCGCGCGATTGCTCCGCCGTGGTTTCGAGCTTGACCGCGAGCAGCCGCGCGGTGTGCTCGGCACGCTCCAGATAGCGGCTCATCCAATAAAGACTGTCGGCGACTCGGCTCAGCATCTAGTTGCTCAACACCCAAGTGTCCTTGGAACCGCCGCCCTGGCTGGAATTCACCACCAGACTGCCGCGGCGCAAAGCGACACGCGTCAGCGCTCCGGGAACGATCACGGTCTTGTCGGCATGCAGAATGAAGGGGCGCAAATCGACGTGACGCGGCTCGACCCTGCCGTCAACGAACGTCGGCGCGGTGGAAAGCTGGATGGTCGGCTGGGCGATATAATTCTCGGGATCGGCTTTCACCATCTCGGCAAAGGCTTCACGCTCGGCTTTGGAAGCGTGCATGCCGACCAGCATGCCGTAGCCGCCGGATTCGCCCACTGCCTTGACCACCAACTTGTCGAGGTTGGCGAGCACGTAGCTGAGCGATTTCGGCTCGCGGCAGAGGAAGGTCTCGACGTTGTTAAGAATTGGCTCTTCTGACAGGTAATAGCGGATAAGGCGCGGCACATAGGCATAGACCGCTTTGTCGTCGGCGACGCCGGTGCCGAGCGCATTGGCGATCATGACATTGCCGGCGCGATAGGCATTGAACAGGCCGGAAACACCGAGCGCGGAATCGTCACGGAAGATCAAGGGATCGACGAAATCATCGTCGATGCGCCGGTAGATCACGTCGATGCGCTTGAGGCCGGACGTCGTACGCGTATAGACGACATTGTCGTTGACCAGAAGATCGCGCCCTTCCACCAGCTCGACGCCCATCTGGCGCGCCAGGAAGGCGTGCTCGAAATAGGCCGAGTTGAAGACGCCCGGCGTCAGCACGGCGATGGAAACGTCTTCGCGTACCGGTGTCAGCGCACGCAAAGTGGCGAGCAGCTCGCGCGGATATTGATCAACCGGGCGCACGCCTTGACTGCGGAAAAGACTGGGAAAGGCGCGCCGCACCACATCGCGGTTGGCCAGCATGTAGGAGACCCCCGACGGCACCCGCAAATTGTCTTCGAGGACGACATATTCGCCGCTTTCGTTGCGCACCAGATCGGAACCACAAACGTTGACATAGGCATCATGCGGGACGGGTAGGCCACGCATCTCGCGGCGGTAGTGTTTGGAGCCGTAGATCATCGAGCGCGGAATCAGCCCGTCTTTCAACACGCGCCCGTCGGTATAGATATCCTTGAGAAAAAGATTGAGCGCGGCAATGCGCTGCGTCAGGCCGGCTTCAATCTTAGCCCACTCGGATGCGGTAACGATACGCGGGAACAGATCGGCGGGGAAAATGCGTTCGGTCGCCTGCTTGTCGGAATAAACGGTGAAGGTGATGCCTTGGTGCAGAAAGCTGGTTTCGCAAGCCTGCTGACGGCGCAACAATTCTTCCGGCGGCAGGTTCGCCAAGCGTTCGGCCAGCGCCGCATAATGAGGGCGGACGGTGCCGTCGGCAGCGAACATTTCGTCGTAGGGAGCACCCAGTTTATAGGCGGCGAACGGCGACTCGCCGGGTTGCGGCGACAGCACTAGTTCGGGGCGCGACTGGGCAGCAGACATAACGAATTATGACTGCCCCCTCGCCTGGTTCGTCAATGGGCACGCTGCCGAAATTCTGTGCTGGTCCCGCCCTGATATTCAGCAAAGCGGTATAGGCGTGCTGTAAATTTGGACGGTTTACGGGTGTGCGGCAACACGCGCCGAGCGTGTCGAAAACGGATGTGGCCGAGCTTATACCTTTGGCGTGGCGGCGGCCCGTTCCACCGCATCCAGCATCGCCGCCTGGTTGGGCCGTTCGGCCACGAGCACTTGGCGGAACTTCAGCGGCTCAAGAGCTGCAGCAGAGGCGGCACTGATGCAGATCGCGGCGATGGTCTTGCAGGCCTCGGCGAGGCCGGCACGCTGGATGCAATCGCGCAAAGCCATAGCCGAGCGCGACGAGAACACCACCGTGGCATCAAGGGTGCGATGCAACAGCGCCTCGCGGGCGATCTCCGGCAATTTGTGGATTGCCACCACCTCGTAGAGGACAATTTCATCGACCGTATAGCCCTCTTCGGCGAGCAGTGTCTTGAGCTGACCTTCCGTGTCGGCGCTGGCGGCATGCAAGAGCACGCCCTCTTCCGGCTTCACCCAATCGAGTACTTTTTCGGCCAGCGTCGAGGCATCACCGTCGGCGCATTCGACATTCTCAAATCCGGCTTTCTCTGCCGCATCGGCGGTCTGCGGTCCCACCGCCAAGATGCGTAAGTCGCGCCGGTCGGTGCGTTTGGCGAAGGCCCGGATACCGTTGGCGCTGGTGGCGATGATCGCGCTGATGCCGGCAAAGGTCAGTTCGGGTCCGTCGAAGAACCGTACCGAAAGCAGCGACGCACAAAGCGGTTCATGGCCGCGTGCCTGTAGCAGCTCGGCAAGTCGGGCCGCATCCTCCTGCGGGCGGGAAATCAAAATGCGCATTGGCTGTTTTTTTCTTCGCGCAGACTCGCGGAAAACCGCTTCCCACTTTTCCGGTCTGCGCTCATGTTCTGGAAGCCTTCTCTTCCAATCCGGAGCGGCCCTCGCGTGCCGCGAGCGTTTGCCAAACCTGGTCCGGCTCGACGCCACACGCCGCCCACAACACCAGCAGGTGGTACAGCACATCGGCGGATTCGGTAACAACCTCGGCTTTGTGGCCGGCCGCCGCCGCAATCACCGTTTCGACCGCCTCTTCGCCGAACTTCTTGGCGCAGCGCTCAACGCCTTCGGCAAGGAGTTTGGCGGTGTAGGACAGTTTCGGATCGGCACCGCGGCGCGTGGCGATCGTCTCGAATAGTTTGTCCAATGTGTGAGTCATCGAAGTCCTTCAATGCTTCTGGTCGGCACCATCGATGTCGAGGCAGAACTTGTAGGTACCATCGCTCTGCCGCCGCCACGCCGTGACGTAATGCCCGTCAGCTTGACGCTTGCGCCGTCGCGCGAGGCTTCGGCTTCTACCGGTGTCCACGCCAGATGCTGGCTTTTGTAAGTGGGATCCGCCTTTTCCTCCGCTGCAGTGGCTAGAGCCAGTATGTTGGCGAACATGGCTCGTCGCACGGCAATCCTCTCAACCGAAAATTGTGGCAGGCCGTCCAAATTCGCCGCAAATACGTCGCAGTCAGCAAACAATCCGGCCGTAAACACGCGGTTAACTCTGTCAACGAGGCTTTCTTCTCGCGCCAGCGTACCCGACCAAGTGTACCAATGGGGGAATGTCATGGCCAGAACTGCCGATCAGGCCCAGCCGAAAACCAAAAAAAGCCTTTCGCGTGACCTGTTGCACGGGCTCAGTCCCGATGAATTCAACCAGGAAGCCCAGAAACTTGCCGAAATGGGGACGATGGCCCCCGGCATGCGGGCGCGCCTCAAGGCCCAACTTATAGAACGGCTCAAAACCCCTGTGGATAAGCCGAGCTGGGGGCCCGATTGGCGCCACGAGGGCGAGAAGGTCGCCGGCTACAATCAGGCCCTCGAACTTTCGCGCGATAAGAAGAAGGAAGAAAAGGTAGCGCAAGAGAGACAGCGCGAGGCCGCCCCGCCGGACAGCGCCCTTGCCGGCAACAGTGACGACGACGCGATCATTGCCCGCAATATGGAAAAAAGCCGGCAGGTGGCACACTACAAGCCACTCTATGTGACCGCAGCGGGACTGGCCCTTGTCATCGTGCTGATCTCGATGTTCGTCGACTATCACATCATCCGCGAAGTGTGGACGCGCGCCCTCGCCAACGAGTTCATGGTGGTGCCGCCGGCGCTGCAAGCCTCGGTGAGGTTCAAGAGTCTGCAGGTCGTCTTCGCGGTGCTGATCGTTCATTTCATGCTCAAGCTCACGGGCAAGACCGGCCGCGCCACGATGATCACGGCGTCCTTCATCATGGCGATCCTGATGATCTCGGGACTTGGCTATCTCGTTGCCTACAACAACATGGCGGGCGGCACAGCGACGGCCCAGGAACAGACGGCAACAACCACACCGCCGCAGAACAACAGCGACTCCATCCAGCAGTTGTTTGCACCGGATAGTGGCGTGCAGTCCGCGGCGATGACAGCCACACCGGCCGCAACGCGCCCAAACGAAGCCAATGAAGGCGTGTCGCTGGGCCTGCCCAAGCTGTCGGACCGCTCGCTGGCGCATGCCGACAAGTGGTTCTGGCTCGCCTTTGCCAGCGTGGTGTTTTTCATCGTGACGACGGTCGCCGCGCTCTACATGCAGACGGTCGAGAACAACGTGCGCAACACCCACATCGCCAAGGACTATCAGCAGCGCCGCAAGGATTTCGCCCTGCTGCACCTGCTCGAGCTGTCCGAAGCACGGGGGTGACCATGTCCGTCTATCGCGTGGCACAGTCCTCGTCTAAAGTTGCGGACGTCTCCTGGGGATAAGGGAGAGATCGCAATGGGGCTGGGAAATATCATGCGAGGCTTGATTTTGGCGACGGTCACGGCCGTGGCGCTGGTGGCGGGCGGGGCGCTGGCGATGCAGGTTTCCCGCAGCGCCTCAAGCTATGATCAGAACACGCTGCACCCGGAACGGATCATCATTGGGCTCGATCTGTCGAAGTCCAATCCGCTGGTCGACGATCCGGCCTTTGCCGCCCGGGTTAGCCAGCGCATCGCCGCCATCGTGAGCCGTCTCGGTATGGCCTCCGAAGTCCATATCCGCACCTTCGGCAGCTACGATCCCTCCTCCAACAACTTTGCCTACGACACAAGGATCTCGGTGCGGGCCCGCCCCGAACAAGTCGCCGTCGAAGTGCAGAAGCTGATCGCCAATACCCCGCGGTTGGTCGCCAGCGGCCGATGGCGTAGCCAGCAGAAGACCAACATCCTGGCGTTCCTGGATAATTCGGCACGGGCCGTGGGCTGTGGCGGGGTGCCGACCACCGTGATCCTGGCCAGTGACGGGATCGAGGATTCCGAATACGCCCGCCTCACCCATGGCGACGCCCTGCCCCTACCGGACCGGCGGCTTTATCGCGGCTGCTTTAAACTGGCGATCTATGGCATCGGCCAGGGGACCGGCAGCCCGGTGATGACCTCCCGCCTGCGGTTTCAATGGGATAGCTGGGCTCACGCGGCCGGATTCGCCCAATTCGAAGGCCTCAACGACTGGTAATGACGGCCGACAGTCCCAACATCACCCGCTTGTTTGACGGATAAATACTCTGTTGTATAGAGCAATCTGTATCATGTTGAGGGTGTGGCCATGTCGCTGTCGTCTGAGGAAGCTCAAGCCAGTCTGAGCCAGGTTGAAGAAGCGAGCCGCCGCTCGTCGCAGCTCTACTTCTATCACCGCTCGTCGCCGCATCTGATCATGTGGGGCATCATCTGGATCATCGGTTACGGCGGCACCGGCCTGTTCCCGCATTACGGCAATCAATTGTGGCTGGGGTTGATCGTCATCGGCTGCACCGGCGGAGTGTTGCTTAGTCGCTGCCACAAGACGGACGGCGTTGTCGGCGGGCCCTATGCGTGGCGGATGGGCGCGCTGTGGGCTGTCATCCTGTTCTTCGTCTTTGCCACCTACGCCATCATGCAACCGCACTTCGCCCGGCAGTTCTGCGCCTATCCGGCGCTGATCACCGGATGCGTTTACATGGCGATCGGTCTGTGGCGAGGGTTGCGCTATGTGATCTCTGGAGCGGTCGTCGTCGCCTTGACTCTGGTTGGCTTCTACTACATCCAACCGATTTTCTTCTGGTTCGCCGTGGTCGGCGGCGGCGCCATGATCCTGACCGGTCTATGGTTCCGGACGGTGTGACATGGAACAGCCCGATTCCGTCATCCACCAGCCGGTACGCCTCAAGATCATGGCCGCCCTGAAGGCCCTGCCGCATGGTGAAGCAATCGAATTCGTTCGCCTGAAAGCCATCGTCGGCGCCACCGAAGGCAATCTCGGCGCCCACATCACAACCTTGGAAGACGCGGGTTATGTTGCGGTCCAAAAGGACTTCCTCGGCAAGCGGCCGCGCACGCGGGTCTCGATGACGCCGCAAGGCCGCCGCGCCTTCGACGCCTATGTCGCCTATTTGCAAGAGATCATCGGCATGGCAACACCGTCATAGGCGGCGGCGGATGTCCTCCGGCGTGACCCCGGCCTCGCGCAAGGACTTCAGCGTTACGGCGCGATCCCGTTTGGAAAACTTCTTGCCGATCGCGTCCAAGATCAAACGATGATGGGCATAAGCGGGTTCGGGCAAGCCGAGAAGCGCCTGCAGCACGCGCTGGATATGCGCCGCCGCAAACAGATCGTTGCCACGAGTGACCAGATCGACACCCTGGAATGCATCGTCCACCACGACGGCAAGATGATAGGCCGAGGGCGTTTCTTTGCGCGCCAGTACGACATCGCCGAACAGCCCAGGATCGACCGCGATACGCCCGGTCTCGCCAGCGGGTCCGGCACCATGTTCGGCGAAGGTAAGAGGGCCCACCGCAGCGGCAGCTTTGGCGGCATCGAGGCGCAAGGCATAGGGCATACCGGCGGCGATCTTTTCCGATCGTTCCGCATCGCTTAAGTGGCGGCAGGTGCCAGGATAACGCGGCCCATCGGGACCATTTGGGGCATCACCAGAGCGCGCAATCTCTTCGGCGATTTCGGCGCGGGTGCAGAAACAGGGATAAAGCAGTCCGCGCGATTTCAGAACGTTCAGCGCTGCCGCATAGGCACTCAGCCGCTCCGACTGGCGCAGCACCGGTTCTTCCCATGTCAACCCAAGCCACGACAGGTCTTCGAAAATGGCCGCGGCGTATTCGGGGCGGCAACGCGTGCCGTCGATGTCTTCGATACGCAGCAAGAACTGCGTACCCGCCTGCGCTGCGGTCAGCGCTGCGAACGCGTGGCCGAGATGGAGATAGCCGGTGGGGCTGGGGGCGAAGCGGGTTGTGGTCGGCATGGCGGTTGACCATCGTGCGGGGCACAGCAAAGGTCAAACCAGGATGGCGCTGTACCCCGGACATTCGGGGCTCAAACCCGCTGCAATCTTAGGATTTTTTGTATTCCGACCGGCGTGGTGGCGGCACCGACGCCGCCGCCCTGTCGCTGGCCGCCAATGTCCTCAAACTCGCGTTTGACGGGCAGCTTGCCACGCAGGGCGTATGCTGCTCACTCTTGCCGTAAGCGTCGCCATTCCGTCACACCGAATCACGTAACTTGGCGGCGTGTTTGATGCTGCGGCTTGGCATGGCCGCTCCAGGTCCTTAAAGTGCACGGTGCTATGGTACGGAGGCAGATCTTCCTCAGGGTCGTGTCGTGTTAGCCG
>WSSedL1CaDRAFT_10001659_pt1 | contig 12507 bp, 10 predicted proteins | sample WetSurSL1Cattail_FD_9464 | JGI IMG/M metagenome (IMG submission 9464)
GGAGCCAGTACCGGCTGTTGCTCCTGATCTTTGCAATTATTTTTTTCACGGCGGCCATCCTGTTCAATTCAGCGAAGCGGCCGCTGATTATCTTGTCTATCGTCCCTGTCTCTTACATTGGAGTTTTCCTGACCTTTTACCTTTTCAATATCAATTTCGACCAGGGCGGTTTTGCCGCGTTTATCTTGCTTACGGGTCTGTCCATCAATGCCAACATCTACATGCTGGACGAATATTACCGTATCCTTAAAGAACGCCCGAATATCGCTCCTTTGAATGCTTACCTGAAGGCATGGAACGCCAAGATACGTCCCATATCATTGACTATATTATCCACCATCGTCGGATTCATCCCGTTCATGGCGGGAAGCCTGAAGGAAGCCTTCTGGTTTCCGTTGGCGGCCGGGACATCGGGAGGGCTTCTTGTTTCGTTTCTCGCTTTGTTTTTCTTGATACCCGTATTTATATCATATGGAAAAATAAAATGAACTCGTTCCAAGCATTCGGCATATTGCTATTTTTTGTCAAAATTTCTGCATCGGACTCATGTTATAAGCTAACAGCCACAAATTTATTAATTTGTGTCAAAACCTATGCGTTATTTCTCGAATGGTGTCACGTGAAAGCAATTCGGGTTGGCTATCTTTATAAAATACCATGTTGAAGTTTACACGTAAATCCACTATCCAACGATGAAAACGATGCTCATATTTTCGACTTGCATTTTGGTTTTAACACATACGGATTCTATTCGATCCCCAAACAATTATTTCCCCGACAGGACGAAAATCTCAGAATGGTTTTTGAACGCCAAAAGCTGACGTTGGAAGACCTTGGCAAATAATTCGTGATCACCGATTTTCCAGTCAACTGATATTCAGAAAACAATTGATCAAGCTTTCTGACAAAGCAGAAAAGAGAATTCTCTCTGAAGCAAACTTCAAGAATTTGAGAATTAATGCGAATGGCGGAAATTTAGGCGAAAGTTCCACCAACGGACTAATTTGCAAAAATGCAAGCATCCATATAGTTCCCTTAAAATAAGCTGATGCCATTTTTCATATCACTCCATCTTATTCTCTGTCTAATGCGCAGATATTAAAAGGGAAATATTCCAAAACAGCAGCCGTGGCCAGTCCGTCCACCATGCCTGTTGCTACTTGGGTCGAGCTTTGGTTAAACTAAAACGGTGCCGGATGGATTGTATTTCAGTTAAATCCAGTATTTGACTTGCCCGTTGTTCGAGAAAAACAAGCAGCATATCTTCATTGATGTTCAAATTTTATATATCTTTGCATATTAAATTTCAATCTAAAATGAGTTCAAAACGGATTTTATACATCACACAAGAAATATTTCCTTATTTACCTGAATCTAACATCTCAACCATAAGTAGGCATCTCCCGCAAGCTATCCAAGAAAAGGGGAGGGAGATACGCACATTCATGCCAAGATTTGGTAACATCAATGAAAGAAGAAACCAGCTTCATGAAGTAATTCGCCTGTCGGGAATGAATCTTATCATCAACGATACAGATCACCCGTTGATTATCAAGGTTGCCTCTATCCAGGCAGCCCGCATGCAGATTTATTTCATTGATAACGATGATTTTTTCAGCAGGAAATTCACCACCGAGGATGAAAGTGGTGAGGAATTCGGGGATAATGATGAGCGAAGCATTTTCTATGTTCGGGGTGTGATGGAGACAATCAAAAAGCTCCGTTGGATTCCCGATATCATCCATTGCCATGGATGGATGACGGCGTTGACACCGCTGTTTATCAAAAGAGCCTATGCAGATGATCCATGTTTTAAAGATTCTAAAATCGTTTATTCGCTCTACGACGACCAGATGAAAAAACCTTTCGGTCCTGATTTTGTCAATAAAGTATTGTTGGATGGCATTGAAAAGGAGGATGTGAAAGACCTTCAGGGTGAAACCGATTTTGCACAGCTAACAAACTTTGCATTGAAATATTCCGATGGAATCATCCAGTCAAGCGAAAATGTGGATCCCCAGATATTGAAATCAGCCCAAGAAAGTGGAATTCCGTTCCTTCCTTTCAATGCCGACTTTAATTCTTGGACAGACGAAGTGAATTCATTTTACGAGAAATTTTAATTTCAGCAAGCATACATTTTCACCAGAGATTGCTCAGCCCGCTTCACCTAACTATCGGAAGCGGACTGAGCAATTTTTTTGTGGGGGGAAGAGTTGAATACGCTTTTAGCTTTGATGCGAACCCCCTTTTTTGATTGCTGCAAGCCCATCTGGTGAGTTTACATTTTCAAATAACGCCAAAAATGCCTATTTTTGAGCTTTTGAAATCTCCGAAAAAGGATCACTGCTTTAATGAATGAATTTTTATCAGAAATATGGCACGCACGTTTGAATTTCAAATGAAAGTACGCGATTACGAATGCGACTCGCAAGGGGTGGTCAACAACGCCAATTATCTCCATTATTTCGAAGCCGTGCGCCACGAGATGATGGAACATTGTGGCCTGCGCTTGCGCGACCTGACAGAGCAAAACATTCTCCCGGTGGTTAGGAACGCGAATATTTCGTACAAACATTCCCTCTGCGGATCAGACGAATTTGTTTGCCGGGTGAGAGTGGAGCGGCAAATGCTGCGCTATATTTTCCATCAGGACATTTTTCGCTCGTCTGACAACATCTTGTGCGCAAAAGCTTCCATTGAGGTGGTATGCCTCACCAACGGCCGAGTTTCGAAGCCTGAAGTTTTCGACCAGGCTTTTGCCGATTACATTACTTGGAAATAACAATTATGAGTTCTAGAATAACATTTTATGTCGTGCGTCACGGACGTACGCTGATGAATACGCTCGACAGGGTGCAAGGATGGTGCGATTCGCCACTGACACCCGAAGGGCAGCAAGTAGCGAAATATGTGGGCTTGGGGATGAAAGAGATACCCTTTCGCTCGGCCTATTGCAGCACGTTAAGGCGAACCCGCCAAACAGTGGGTATCATCTTGGCTGCAAAAGGACAGGAAGATATTCAACCGATCGAAATAGATGGATTCCGCGAAGCTGGATTTGGAAGTTTTGAGTCTGGGAAAAATCTAAGAATGTGGGAAAGTGCCGCCTTTTTCCTGCATTACAAGTCGGCGGAAGCGATGTACAACGATTTGCTTGCCGGTAAAGTCACTTTCCGTGCCATTCTCAATGCCGTCAAGGAGCTTGACCAATTCGATATGGCCGAGAGCTACGAGCAGGTGGAACAACGTACTCAAGCGAGCTTGCGAGCCATCGCCGAGGAAGAAGCTGCCAAGGGCGATGCAAACATTCTCGTCATTGCCCATGGAATGAGCATTGTGGCCATGCTGCTGAGTCTCGGTGGTGACAAACTACTGAAAGGACATTTGGAGAACGCTGCCGTTTGCAAAGTGGTGTACGAAAGCGGAACATTCACGGTGGAATCGATGAACGACCTAAGCTATGCGGAAAGGGGTAAACAGGCAAGCTGATCAACCTAAAATGAACCTCTTACACAAAATTATATGAACGAACATTCCCGACTGATTTACCGCATTGCCCTGACCAAGATACCCGGGGTGGGCGACATCATTGCCAGAAACCTCTTGCGGGGTTTGGGCGATGAAGAGGTTATTTTCACTGAAAGCAAAAAAGCTTTGCTTGCGGCAGGCATTTCCGCACGGATCATTGAGGAAATCAAGCGTCCGGCATTGCTCGAAGAGGCTCAACGGGAAGCCGAATTTGTAGGGAAAAACCGCATTAGGCCGATATTCATTTCTGATAAGGAATATCCCTCCCGCCTGATTGATTGCGTGGATGCTCCCGTTTTGCTCTATTACAAGGGAAATGCAGATTTAAACTCAAAGAAAATCGTCAGTATCGTGGGCACACGCAAGGCGACAAGCTATGCCACCGATTTCTGCGAAACATTCCTACGGGAACTTTCTTCTTTATTTCCTGATATAGTAATCGCAAGTGGATTGGCTTATGGCATCGACATTCATGCTCATCGCACTTCGCTGAAATCAGGGTTAAAAACGGTTGGGGTTTTAGCGCATGGACTAGACCGGATTTATCCTTCGGTGCATCAGCGCACAGCCCTCGAAATGACAGCACAAGGCGGTTTGCTTACCGAATTTCCAAGTGGAACAAATGCAGACAAGCACAATTTTGTTCGGCGCAACCGCATTGTGGCAGGAATGGCAGATGCAGTTATCGTATTGGAATCGGGAGAAAAAGGCGGTTCGCTTATCACCGCTGAAATCGCCTGCTCCTACTACAAAGACGTGTTTGCCTTGCCTGGAAGGACTATCGACATACAATCTGCCGGATGCAATAATTTGATTGTTAACAACAAAGCGGTACTCCTTCAATCAGCGGAGTCTTTTGTCCGTCAAATGGGCTGGGGGAATGCTTCTTCCAAAATATCATCTGCCCAGCCCCGGCAGCGGGAGCTTTTGCTCGACCTCACAAACGAGGAGCGGGCAATTTACGACGCTCTATGCACGGAAGAAATGCAGGTGAACCTGCTCGCCGTGAAGGCAAATATTCCCCTTTCGAAGCTGTTCTACATCTTGTTGGATATGGAAATGAGGGGAATTATCAAACCCTTGCCTGGAGGCGTTTATCGGGTGGTGTGAGAATGCTGAAACGGCAGATTCAGGAATAAACTATTCGTGTATTGATAATAAATAGATCCAAATTGAATCATATAAAGCTATATTTTATAACTTTACCTTTGAAATCGTAAAGAATCTATCGAAATGGCTAACAACTATGTGAACTTTGTTTCTGACGAGCATCTTTTGAATTGCATTGCCAACCTGCATAAGTCGTATCTGAAGGCGAAAAGCAATGTGTCAAAAAAGAGTTTTTATGCAAATAAGGTGGATACCATCAAATTGACGTTTGATGCCAAGTTTAATGCCATCAACGAAGAAGATTTGATCCAATCCGAAATTCTTCGGCAAATCGACAAATCTATCAACAATTCGATAGGAACTTTCCACGAGCAAATCCTCGGAGGAATCGAAGGATTTGAAGTGGGGAATTTGAGTGGGTTTGATGTGAAGGCAAAGGATAATACGTTGTTTGCGGATATCAAGAACAAACACAATACGATGAACAGTAGTTCGGCTGAAGCTTTATTCCAAAAACTCGCTCGGTATGCTGATGATTATAAGAAAGCCAAATGTTATTGGGTTCAAATCTTAGCGAAAGGAAGTTTTAATGAGCGCTGGCAGGGTGAGATTAATGGTAAAGAATACAGCCATAGTCGTGTTTTTAAAATTTCAGGAGACCAATTCTATGGATTGCTTTCAGGAGAAGATGACGCATTATTCCAACTCTATAAAGCACTTCCCTCTGCAATTGATAGCTACCTCAAATCTTCCCAATCCGAACAAATCCAAGAAGAAAATTCAGCCTTAGAAGAAATAGCTTCTGAAACCGAGAAATCCAACCGTAGTATTCTCGATCAAATTACTTTTGAAAATTATAGTTACTACTCAAGGTTCGATAAGCTGTAATATTCATTTAAAAATTTAATGACCGAATAACCTACTTCACACCCTAAATTGACTGGAACCGCATTGCCAATTTGTTTATATTGCTGAGCTAAAGATCCTGTAAATTCCCAGCTATCGGGAAATGTCTGAATTCTTGCGTACTCCCGAACGCTGAATGGCCGAGTTTCATCAGGGTGGCAACGTTCCGTTTGCTTTTGAGCAGGACTGCAAGTCAAGGTGAGGCAGGGTTCATCCCAACCAATTCTTCTCGCCATCCCTGTTTTTCCACCTCCCAAGTAAAAGCTCCCTCCCATAAATTCCTTTTGTATTTCTACGGGTAAATCCCTCCAATAACCTTTTTGCGGAACTAAATCCAATACTTCTTTTTTACTTTTGGGATATTTTGCTCCATTTGATATAGGAACATCACAATCATAAAGTTCTCCTTTTTTCAAAGCATCTTTCAAGTTATAGACCTTCTTATATGGTTTTGGGTAGGTAAATTTTATGTCTTTTATATCTTTTCTTATTCCAACCAAAATCAGGCGTTCTCGCTTTTGGGGAACTCTATAATGGATGGCCTTCAAAACTTCAACGGGAATAACATTGTAACCTATCTCATTCAAAATAGAGATCATACCTTGAAGGGTTTTCCCGTTCTCATGGCTTAATAACCCTCGTACATTCTCTCCAATACAGATAGCTGGGTTTACTTCTTTCACGACTCTCGCAAATTCATAAAAGAGTGTTCCCCGTGCATCTGCTAAGCCTAATTTTTTACCAGCATAGCTAAACGCTTGGCAAGGAAATCCACCCGTGACCAAATCAACCTGATCTTTGTACTCCGTAAAATCAAAGTCTTTGATATCCCCTTCCAAAACATTCCAGTGGGGACGATTTCGACGTAAAGTATTGCAAGCAAACTTATCTATTTCATTTAAAGCAACACATTTCAAACCAGCCTTTTCCATCCCCACAGCTAACCCCCCAGCACCTGCAAAAAGTTCAAGCACTTTATATTCATGATCTGGTTTTACAATGTTGGAAGTAGTTTCTGCAATATCTGTTCTGAAGAAATCTGCAAATAAAGTTTCTACTTCCGACTTTCGGTAAACACGATAATTGCTAATTGGTTCCCTAACTGCGCAAAGTTTTCCTTCATCATCCCATCTTCGTAAAGTTTTGGTGCTTTTTTTGAGCAACTTTGACACCTCAGAAATTGTTAAATAGTCATTCATAACCAGTTTGTACAACATTAGACATTGGTTACAAATATATGGCGGAAAATCGAGAATTTCAAATAAAAAAAGGAAAAGATTTGAAGAAAAAATATCCGACTAAAACGATCTATATATAAAACAGCACAATAGCCCTATTTTCTTTTTATAAGAAAAATGAACTATTGTGCTGTTAAAAATTTTCAGATCCTATTTTTTATAAACCCCTCACTTCCCATTCACAATCTTCTGAATCTCGTTCAACTTGTTCAATGCCTCCATAGGCGTAAGGTTGTTCACATCCAAGTTGCGGATTTCATCTCGGACTTGGCTTAGCACAGGGTCGTCCAATTGAAAAAAGCTAAGCTGGAATCCTTCCTTTTGCTCGGTGATGTCGGTGATGTTTTTGGAAACTCCTTGCTGACGGTTGTCGGTTTCGAGTTGCTTGAGTATCTCGTCGGCACGTTTCACGATGGATTGGGGCATTCCCGCCAATTTGGCCACATGGATACCAAAACTGTGCTCACTGCCTCCACGAACCAGCTTGCGAAGGAAAATAATCTTGTTTTCCACCTCTTTCACCGACACGTTGAAGTTCTTGATTCGTTTGAAGGTTTTCTCCATCTCGTTCAACTCGTGGTAGTGCGTTGCAAAGAGCGTTTTGGCACCTGCCTTCGGGTGTTCGTGGATATATTCGACGATGGCCCAGGCGATGGAAATGCCGTCGTAGGTACTTGTCCCACGGCCTAATTCGTCGAACAAAACAAGGCTTTTGGGCGTGATGTTGTTGAGAATGTCGGAGGCTTCGTTCATTTCCACCATAAAAGTAGATTCGCCCAACGAAATGTTGTCGGAAGCTCCCACACGGGTGAATATCTTGTCCACCAAGCCGATTTTTGCCGATTCCGCCGGCACAAAGCTTCCAATCTGGGCAAGCAAGGTAATCAGAGCCGTTTGCCTCAAAAGAGCCGATTTACCCGCCATATTGGGCCCGGTGATGATAATAACTTGCTGGGTGTCGTTGTTGAGCAGCACATCGTTGGCAATGTACGATTCTCCAAGAGGGAGCTGTTTCTCGATCACTGGATGTCGCCCTTGACGGATCTCTATCTCGTCCGAGTCGTTCACCTGCGGGCAGATGTATTTGTTTTCCTTGGCCACCAACGCGAATGAGAGCAGGCAGTCGATGCGGGCTATCAGGTTGGCATTTTCCAGGACAGTCGGGATATAGTCCATCAAGATGGTCACCAGATTATTGAAAAGCGTCGTTTCCATGGCGAAAATCTTCTCTTCCGCCCCCAATATCTGCTCTTCGTATTCCTTTAACTCTTGGGTAATATACCGCTCAGCATTCACCAATGTTTGCTTGCGGATCCAAGTCTCAGGCACTTTGTCCTTGTGTGCATTCCGCACCTCGATGTAATAGCCAAAGACGTTGTTGAAGCTGATTTTGAGGGATGGGATTCCCGTTGTCTCCGATTCCCGTTGCTGTATTTGCATCAGGAAATCTTTTCCTTCGAAGGCAATGGAACGCAGGTGATCGAGTTCCTCGTTGATTCCTTTCTTGATGATTCCACCGCGATTTGTGAGTGTGGGCGGATCATTTTTAATTTCCCGTTCAATTTGCTCCCGAATGATGGGGCAAGAATTCAGCTTTTCCCCTATCTCTTTCAGGCTGGGTTCGTCCGCGGACAAAAAGGCCTCGCGGATAGGCTCGATGGCATTCAAGGCAGTTTTGAGCTGTACCACTTCCCGTGGATTCACCCTTCCTACCGCCACTTTGGAGATGATCCGTTCCAAATCGCCAATCAAGGACAGGTTTTCCTCCAAAAGTTGTTTTATCTCCAAATCCTTGAATAGGTATTCCACCACTGCCTGACGGCGCTGAATGGCTTTCAGTTCCTTCAATGGGAATACGAGCCAACGGCGCAACATGCGGGCTCCCATTGGAGTCACCGTTTTGTCGATGATGTTGAGCAGGCTTTTGCCGCCTTCGTTCATCGTGCCTACCAATTCAAGACTTCGAACCGTAAATTTATCTAAGCGGACAAAACGATCTTCCTCGATACGGGAGAGCGAGGTGATGTGCCCAATGTGCTTGTGTTGTGTAGCATCCAGGTAATGGAGGATGGTTCCGGCAGCAATGACTCCGTTGACGAGATGTTCCACGCCAAAACCCTTCAGATTACGGGTTTGGAAATGCGAAAGAAGGCGTGTGCGAGCTGCATCTTCAGTAAACAACCAATCGTCCAATTCGAACGTAAACATCCGTGTGCCGAAGGCCTCGTCGAATAACTTCTTCTTGCTCCGTTCCACCAACACTTCTTTCGGGGCAAAGTTGTTTAGCAGTTTATCGATATACTCTTTCGAGCCTTCAGCCACCATAAATTCACCCGTAGAAATGTCCAAAAAAGAAACTCCGCACAGGTTTTTGTTGAAATGAACAGCCGCCAAGAAGTTGTTTTCCTTGTGGTTGAGGATATTGTCGTTGATGGAAACGCCTGGAGTCACCAGCTCGGTGATGCCCCGTTTCACGATCTTTTTGGTTAGCTTGGGGTCTTCCAACTGGTCGCAAATAGCCACCCGTTTACCCGCCCGAACCAATCGGGGAAGGTAAGTATCCAAGGCATGGTGAGGGAATCCGGCCAGCTCCACAAATTGAGCCGCACCATTCGCCCGACGAGTCAGTGTGATCCCCAAAATTTCGGATGCGGCGACCGCATCATCGGAGAATGTCTCGTAAAAGTCGCCCACTCGGAAAAGCAAAATGGCATCGGGATATTTATTCTTTATCTCGAAGTACTGCTTCATCATGGGTGTTTCCACTATATTTTTCGCCACGTTTTTTTTGATTTTTAATGTAACAGACAAAGTTAGAAAATTATCAGCCAAAATAGAAATGGTTTTTTTCTGAAGGCAATCATTTTAATTTAAAACGAAAATCAATAAGGAAGAAAATCAATTTTAGAGAAGCCCCTTTCCTTTGCCAATTGTTTATAGAATGATTAACTAAAGAAAAAGATAATATGTCAGAAGAAAAGTCTTTGTTGACAATCAAAGTATTGCCAAATGCTCCCCTCGAAGTAGTGGGAATCGTGAAAATTGTGTTAGCCGATGGCAGCGAAGTGGAAAAAACAAACGCTCACTTGTGTCGTTGCGGTGCCAGCAAGAACAAGCCGTTTTGTGACGGGGCGCACCGGAAAGTGGATTTTAAGGATTAATCTTTTCTACCTTTGGTGTAATCCTTAAGGAGATGAAGAAAGGATGTATTTTTTGCGAATACACCCTTTCTTCATTTTATATAAAGAGTTTGTTTTCTACTAAAACTCCCTAAACACCACATATTTCCCATTTAGCAAAAGCTGGAACGAATCGGACAAAGACTCATTCAGCGTTCCTTCCCACAGATGATTCAGCGAGTGATTTTCTAAGGGATACTTCAGGTTGGAGGAGCTGACGCTGGTGCCGCTCATATTGAACAGCGAGACTTGCTGCCCCACGAAACTTTCAAATTTGGAATCCTGCGAAATGGCATCAAACACGCCGTAGTCGGTGATCATTCGGAAATTGGAATCTGGAATATCCAAGTATCTTGCCAATAAACCAATGTTCGCCAAAGTGTGGTCTTCCCGCTTTCCGGTTGCACCCAAAAAAGTGATGTGTGTCCGCCCTTGAGAGCGGCAGAAATTGACAGCTTTTGTCAAATCATTGGTGTCTTGGTCGGGAACACGGTGGACAATGTCGATAAACCGTTCAAAATTCTCTTTTGACACAGAGTCGCAATCACCCACAATTGCGTCTGGCAGACGGTTGTGATTGTTGAGTAGTTGATTGGTTGCACCGTCGCAGCAGACCAAATATCGGGCTTTCTCGAGGATGGACAAAGCTATTTCGCTTCGTGGGAATTCGCCGTTGGCGAGAATTACCGTTTCGGCATGGAAATCTATCGTTGGGAGTTCAATTTTTTTCATATCAACTTGCTAAATAGTAAATTCGCTCTTTTTATTCTATAGTTTCACTATTTTTCTTTTTTACCACAGAGTAAAAAGAGTTTCTTTTATCTGGCTCTATGTGGACTGATTGTTCAAGAATGCTAATCTATCCCTTTCGCCATCTTCGTCCATTTGACATATCCCCAAAAAGAGGCCACAAGATACACAAAATAAAGCACAGTGGTGAAATAGAGTTCTTGCGAATAGAACAAATACACCGAAAAGGCATTCGCTACAATGAGAGGCAACCATTGCTCAATGTAGTGTTGTGCCAACATCCATATGGCCACCATGCTCAAGGTGGTGATAAGGCTGTCGCCCCAAGCCACGGCACTCTCTTCGGGAAATTGCTTCAATCCCCACCAAAGAAATGCGAATAGTGCTGCCGTGACGATTGTTATGGGAATCCAAATTTTAAGCGTGGTGTGTACCAAGGGAACGTTTTCCTGATCGGGATTTTTGTGCCATTTCCACCAAGCGTAAGCCTGGGCAAAGATAAAATAGAGATTGATGGAGGCAAAAGCGAAGAACTTGGAACTGAAAAAAACACCTACATAGAATAAAGACATCAGGATGCCCGTCGGGAACATTCCCTTGTGTGCCTTCAACTCAAAAAACAAATAGAGGAACCCCAGAAGGGTCCCTGCTATTTCTTGCCAATGTGTCTGGATGAATTCAAGCATGTTTTTATTAGAATTTCAAAGATAAACGCGTCATGAAGTTACGTTCGGCTTGAGGGTAGTAGCCAATGGCATCGGCATACTGCTTTTCGCTGGATCCTTCGTAATAATATGCTCCGGCCCATCCGTTGGCTACATATTTCTTGTCGAACGCATTGTTCACATACACCTGAAGTTCCATTTCTCCCAATCCTTTCACCTTGCGGGTGAATCCCACGACAAGGTTTGAGAAGAAATAGCCGGGCAAGCTGGTGACGTTGTCAGATGTGTTGTCCAAATATTGTTTGCCCACATATTTCCCGATCATGGAAATGTTGACCCCTTCGGCAGGGATCAGGGTGATGATGCCGCTACTAATGACATCGGGCGAGAAACAGATGTTGGTCTTTTTATGAAATTCGGAATTTTGCCCGACCGTATTCCAGTCGGCATCCAGGATGTCGAAATAGGCCGTGTAATCCTTGATTTTATTTTGGCTGAAAGTGACGTTTGCATCCAAGCGAACAAATTTTACTGGAGTGTATGAGCCGGCAAGTTCAATTCCGGCACGGTAGCTTTTCCCCACATTCTCCATCAATTTGTATCCTACGTCGTTCAATTTTCCGGTTTGCACCATTTGGTCTTTGTAGTCCATGTAGTAAAAATTGGCATTGAAGGCATAGTTTGATTTGTTGATGCGGTATCCGAGTTCGTAGTCAAAAAGACGTTCAGGCTTGATTTGTTTAGTGTTTCCGCCCTTGATTCCTTCCTTCAGGTCGGCCCGCAACGGCTCTCGGTTGGCCACCGAAGCGGAAGCATACACTTCGCCCAGACGGTTGTTTTGATCCAACTGATAGCTCAATCCCAATTTAGGGTTGAAAAAGCTATAGTAGTTCTTGCTGGGAATCAACACTAAATCGTCGTCCAATCCGCTCAAGCGATAATCCACGTAGCGATATTGCACATCTCCAAACACTGAAAACTGCGATGAAACCTGGTAGGAAGCTTTTCCGAAAAGATTGTAATCGTATTTCTTATTGTCGTTCCGGTACCATTCATATCCATTCGGAATATTCTGGTTGTATTTCACCCAGACGATGTGCCCGTAATTGGCCCCATCATAGAGGCTCG
>WSSedL1CaDRAFT_10001660_pt1 | contig 12506 bp, 10 predicted proteins | sample WetSurSL1Cattail_FD_9464 | JGI IMG/M metagenome (IMG submission 9464)
TAAGCATCCGCCATACCGGCACTGCAAACCAATATCCAGGCCAGCAGCATGGCGTTAATCAATGCTCCAAGCCAAACGCTGCGGGTCATTTTATACACCTTTCGGCTGATAAATACCGTTACCGGAACAAAGAACAGCATTGCGTAGGATAGTGTAAAGTCGCTAAAGGGTTTGCCATTCCAGTTTACCAGCATCAATTGGCTTATGATGAACAGCAGCCAGACACCGATGGAATTGATGATAACAGTAAGGAGCATTTCCTTTCGTTCGGAAATGTCTGTTCTTGTTCTGTGGTTGATTGAAAGGCTTATAACAAAGAACATTGCGAAAAATACAATTATATACGGTATGGCTGATACCCATTGCGTTATCTTCATATCAGAGAACATTGTCTGGAAGAAGCGGAAGTCCTGATTGAACAGGCGTTGGATGACAATCAGCATGGCATTGGCTGAGGCAATCACGATAACACCAAGCAGCAGCATTTTGAGAAAACCAGTAAACTTTATTTTTATATTCATCTCACGCAGGCCTGACTTACCCGTGGATTTCTTCGAGACAAGAACCTTGCCGGCTAATAGGATCAGTGAAGAAATTGCAGTCATGATAATGAACCAATCGGGAATGGCGCTGGTAGTGACAAGCTTAAATATATTAGGCGGGAATTTCTTTACACCACTGGCCCAAGTGGGTCCGAGGGTGTTCGCTATATACAGGGCCAGGATTGTAAATACCAAAGTGAGGCCGGAAAAAATCCAGTATGCAGTCTTATTGATGCTTCCGGACGTGCTCTCATGGGACTCCGCGATGCATGGTGCGAAGAACTTCGACTTGATTAGAAGTCCGATAACCGGGAAGATCATACCAAGCATGCATACCATGGAAATCAAGTTGCAGAAAGCGCGCAGCAGCCATATGTTATTACCTGGATCAAGAGGCTTTGTATTGGTATCCGTCAGGTTGCCACGGTTATAGTTAAGCACCTGCGACAGGGTTTTGACCGTATAAGTATTCGTTTCACTGGAAAAATACTCATCAGAATGGGATGCGCCGGAATAGCAGGCAATACGCGCACTGCGGCTGCCAATGGCCGAAGCAAGAGCCTGCGAATTTAAAATTGTGGTGTTGTCCAGTTCACCTATCTTTGTATACCCGGAACTATCCTGTGCTGCCTGATACCAATTTGCTATCAGGACACCTCCAAATACACTTTCATTAGTGGTGCCGTCACGGTTCCATGTAGCTCCGGGTCCTAAGGGATCGTACTTGCCGTTGACTAAAATCACATTGACCTGGCATTCTCTCATCACTTCATATCCGCCGACCTTGACGCTTGCAGCTTTTGGGGCACCCGTACTTCCAGTAAGTACGATTGTGTTCAGACGAGTGTCATAAGAAGTCTTCTTTTCTGCCTGGATACTTTTGTAGTATGAGAGCTGTTCCGTGTTGAGGCGGGCAGCTGCAAGATCGTCGGCATTTTTTGAGATTTCATCCTCAGAAAAAGTCTGTCCGAATGTATTTACCAATACATTGACCATTATATCATTGAAAGTATAGTAGCCGCTGTCTGCAATGGCAGCTGCCGAGATGCGTCCACTGCCCATTGAGTGCCCGTACATGGCAATTCGTGTGGAGTCCACATAGTGCAGCGTACGCGCAAAGTCGAGAGCATCAAGCTCGCCGAAAGGACCGGCAAAAAACATGAATTTTTCAGCGTTCTGTCCCCCATCATCGCTGACAGGTTGTTCGCTAAGCCCCATACCGTAAGCACTAACATTGAGCACTACAAAGCCGCGTCGGGCAAGTTCTTCCGCGATGCCGCGGAGCACATTCTTGGTCGCACCTCTGCCGTGTGCCAGCAACACACAGGGTAGTTTGTCAGAGTCTGATGTACCGGCTGGAACGTACTGGTCGATATTTATCTCAGCACCCCTGGAATCAATGGTCAGGCTGGAAATCTTTACTTTCCCGCCATCGGAGGAAATCAGTGCTGCGAAGAAGCTGAACAGAAGAATTGCTGCAATAAACATTGCCAGCAGACGCCTGCAACCCTGTGCCGTTTTCAAATCAAACGGATTGTGCCTTTGTGTTTTATTCATTTAATTCACTCCTTATCTATATTAAGGTTTCATGCACCTTCGGGACATAAAGCTTTTTACAACTCTGTTTAATACCAAAAAATAATTAGTTTTACATCAAAGCAATTGATAAAGTTGTTCGTTAATAAAACAGTATTAGAAATCGTTTATTAATTTCCAGGCTGGCCAGTTGAACAGTACGAGCTATCATGACCTCCTTTTGATGTAAAAACCGGCAGTATTTTCATTTCCATTCCAGGGTTTCACTTATCTCATTGAAAATTATTCCTAATGCATGTGCACCTGCATCCGGATACCCAAGGCTCCTTTCCCCGACTGTTCCTGCACGCCCCATTCTGGCAACAAACAGCTCGGTCTTTTTTGCTCCGTCTATAGCAGCTTTTGCACCATTTGAAAATGCTGTCTTGAGAGATTCCTCTTTTTTCGCACAGTCTGACCATGCATCAGCACAAGGTATTAAAGCATCCATCAAGGTCTTGTCGCCTACTTCCGCCCCTCTGCCGAAGGATCTTTTCCCGGTTGTTTGTATTCCTTCAACCGCAGCGTGCAGCATCTCTGCCACATCGGCAACGGAAGCTTCCTTTTTTGCTCCGAGCTTCCTGCCGGCTGCTCTGAAGGCAGAACCCCAGATTGGACCTGACGCCCCACCGCAGTATTCCATGATAACCATGGAACATGCCTCTAAAAAGCATCCCATATTTCCACTCTTTTTTTCGATGATCTCATCCCATTCTGATTGCAGCTGCTTAAATCCTTTTGCCACACTCATCCCAAAGTCTCCGTCACCGGCGTGAGAGTCCAGTTCGCAAAATGGGATTTCATTCCTGATCACAATTTCCCCCATCTTATTTACTATAAAAATCAGATTTTCCAAAGTCAGTTTATCACCGGCGACATTTGGTGTCGGAAAAACATTTTTTGAAGCTGCCTTCAAATTTACCGTTGCTTCCTGTTCCTTCATATTTTTACTGTAGTTCACGTATTCTACAGGCCCTGAAACTTTAAAAGCAGGTGCGTCACTGATTTCGTTAATCAACTCTTCCAGTTCGTCGTCCAGTTTCATGATTGATATGGAAGCTCCGGCCATTTCTATACTGGTCATATAATTTCCAACAAAGTTTCTTGCAACAGTAATTCCTTTTTGCGCCAATATTTTATTTACTGAATTGTTAAGAAGATACAACTCCTGCAAAGGTGATCCACCAAACCCGTTTATCAGAAGCACCGTTTTTTGAGCATTCCTCTCCTCTAATTCCAGCTCCTTTAATAGACTGGTAACCATTCTATCCGCCAGCTCATCGGCAGTTGATAATTTTTCTCTTTTCCTTCCGGGCTCTCCATGGATACCGACACCATATTCTATCTCATCCGAACCCAGTTCAAGTGTTGGTGTCCCCTTGGCAGGCACAGTACAGGATGTTAATGCGAATCCGATACTGCATACATTGGATGCCGCTTTTAATGCAACCCGCCTTACCTCTTCCAGTTCCGCTCCCCTTTCCGCTGCCGCACCCGCAACTTTATGAACGAGCACAGTTCCTGCAACACCGCGTCTTCCAACTGTATATAGACTATCTTCAACAGCGATATCGTCATCAACTTTTACATAATCAACTTTAATGCCATCTTCGCTTGCAAGATAAGCTGCATTTTTAAAGTTCATCATATCTCCGCTGTAGTTTTTTATGATAAGTAAAGTTCCCTTTTTACTTTCTGTGGCTTTAATTGCTTGATAGACCTGGATTTGTGATGGCGAAGCAAAGATATCCCCACAAACTGCCGCGTCCAGCATGCCCTTTCCCACAAAACCTGCATGTGCAGGTTCATGTCCGCTTCCTCCGCCACTTATCAATGTGACTTTGTTTGTGTTGATCTGCTTCTTTTTTATAACCTTGTATTTAGATATAAATTCCAGTTCGGTATGAGCTGATACGATACCATAACACATTTCCGCTACAACCGTTTCTGGTTTGTTTATAATCTTCTTCATGTCAGATCCCTCTGTTCTTTTTATAGTCGCTTCCAATCCGGTCTGCTATCTTTATTGCTGCTGCTACAGATTCAACAGTTACTGGAAAAGGCATGGCATGTATGGATTCTTCCGGAATACATGCTTTAGCTGCCACCGCCATAAGCTCCTCCTGCGACATCCGGTCAACTCCTATATCCGAAATACATACAGGCAGGCCTACTTTCAGGCAGAAATTCAACACTTCATTTATCTCGCTCATAGGTGCATTTTCAAGAACCAACTGTGCCAATGTACCAAACGCAACTTTTTCGCCATGGTAATATTTATGTGTACCCTGTAATATGGTAAGGCCGTCATGAATTGCATGCGCTCCACCAAGACCTCCGCTTTCAAAGCCTAAACCCGAAAGCAGGATATTCGCTTCAACTATGTTTTCAAGTGCCTGTGTTACACAGTTGTTTTCGCATGAAATCTTTGCTTTCAAGCCGTCTTTCATAAGTGTCTGATAACACAAGGCCGCAAGTGCAAGCGCAGTATTTGTCCCTTTTGCTTCACCGCAAACACCTTCACGGTATCCGCAGGGTAATCCTGCATTGACATTGGAATAGGAATTTGACGTGGCTCTTGCTTCGAAATAAGTGGAAAGTGCATCCCCCATGCCGGATATCAGGAATCTGACCGGTGCATTGGCAATGACTGTGGTATCAATAAGAACAACGCTTGGACTCTGTTTAAAATATGCATAATCATCAAATGCACCGTCTTCAGTGTATAAAACAGCCGAATGGCTTGTGGGTGCATCAGTTGCCGCTATTGTGGGAACGATGATAAGTGCCTCGCCTTCGGCTACACATTTGGCTGTGTCGATGGCTTTGCCCCCGCCTAAGCCTATTGTACAAGCACAGGAATTGTTCCTTGACATTTCCTTTAACCTTGTAACCTCCTGGCGTGAGCATTCCCCTTTAAAGCCACTTTCAATAAATTCAACCCCAAATTTTTCCTTTGTGATATCCAGCTTGTTTTTAACTCTTGCAACGTCATCGGGATGAGCTATCAGTAAAGCTGACTTGCCAAATGAATTTATAAAGTAACCCAGATTTAAAAGCTCATCTTCCCCCTGTACATATTTGTTCGGGCTAATAAATGCTTTTCTCATTGTAATATCCTCCTGTTCCTATTTAGTCTTTCTTATTTATTCTTTCTTAAGTCAATTATATCAAGATTGCTTTATGACCAAGTAGAATAGCAATGACAGGATATTGTACTTCGCAATCGTAATATCTTGTCATCCTTCATTAAAAATAGTATAATCTTGTACATAACTGTCCTTTAATTCAAACAAATATACTTAAATGGGAGGTTAAAATGAAAAAAGGCCATTCATCGCTTGATAATGTTTTAAATTTGGAAAGGTGGCAAAGATTACAGGATTCACTTGCAATAGCTACAAAAATGGCCATTATCACTATAGACTATAAGGGCATGCCGATTACCGAACATAGCAGTTGCTGCAATTTTTGCCGGGAGGTCAGGCAAGACCCCAAATTTCTGCCTTATTGTCTGAAATGTGATTCAAGAGCTGGCCTTGAGGCAGTAAGAACGAACAAACCATATATCTATTTTTGCCATTTTGATATTATTGACGTTGCCATTCCAATTATTATAGATGATAAATACATCGGCGCGGTAATGGCTGGTCAGGTTAAAATCACCAATAATGAAGATATTGAAGGTATGGAGCATATGTCCTATATTTCAGACTCTAAACAAGCCAGAAATAAATTATCCTTATTAAAGGATGATTATGATGCAATACCATCATTAACATATGAACAGATTAAGACAGCTTCGGAAATGTTATTTCAATTATGCAACTATATTGTCGAAGTAGCTTTGGAAAAACAGCTGGCAATTGATATGTATTCAAGCATAACACAGGATGAGAATATCAATAACAGAACAGATAAAATTGTAGGCTATGGGGTTGAAAATATTAAGAAAATTAAAAAGGAGATGTCTAATTCACTAATTGATGCATACATTCTGGGAACTTTTGATAAGCAAAACACAACTTTTTCACCATTATTACGTCCAGCCATAGAATATATATTTATTCACAAAAACGAAAAGATCTCTTTGAAAACCATATCGGAAATATGTCATATTAGTCCCAGCTATTTTAGCCGCATTTTTTACAAAGAAACAGGCGATAACTTTTCAAATTATCTTGTAAAACTTAAAGTAATGTTTTCCAAAGAATTCCTTGCAAAGACAGAAATGCCAATAAGTCAAATTAGTGAAACACTTGGCTTTGATGATGCAAGTTACTTTATTAAAAGGTTTAAAGCGCTAACAGGGGTAACGCCATCAGTTTATAGAAGAAATTTAGCAAAATAAAGGTGTTTATCTCCTTGCTTCTATGCCAGGAAATCCTTATCCGTCATATCAGTTGCAGCAAAAATATCATCTATAATTTCAGTATAGACGGATTAAATGTATGCCATTGCGGCGATCTGGGACATCTGTTGAGTCTTGAACAGACAATGGAAGAATCGCAAAAGTGGACATACTAACCTGCCTAACACTGTTATATAATTTTCGATGAGCATAAAAAGTATCTAACATATTGTTAATAAATCCAAATTTGTCCTCTTGCTCCAAGCCATCATTACCTCTATACATTGGCCTGAATGGAGCCGGGAAATCCACTACAATCCATATGATGCTGTCGATATTAAAACCCACCTCCGGCAGTGTTTATTTGCTGGGGAAAAAGGTTGACTTCGGAAGCTACAGGTTGTGGGAAAAGGTTGGTTTCCTTGAGGAAGCAAGCTATTATCCAGGGCTTACCGTTGAAGAAAATCTGGATACTGCCCGCCGTATGCAGATGCTTCCCGACAGGCAGTGTATTACTCATATTATATCAATTGTTTTTGTGGTCTCAGGAACATCTATGTTATCGCTTTGCAAGGGCATTTCTTTTTGCACTTACCGCAACGTATGCACTCAATGCTGTTCGGTGTTTTATACGGTTCGATGTCCATTTTGCAAACACGCGAACAAGCTCCGCATTTAGTGCAGCTATTATTGACTTTGTATTTGCCGAAAGGCAGCAGGTTAAACAGACCCAAGACCGCGCCCATAGGACACAGGTATTTGCAGAACGGGCGGCTCGTCACGATACACAGCAGGACAATCACAACAAGCCCGATTGCCATAGGTGCGTTTAAGGTGCGCGTTTTATCCATTCTGGTTTCAAAATACCCGAGCAGATTCCCGGCGACCAGAACTATCAAAACTACATATTTCAGATACCTTAAGAGCTTATCGCAATTGAAAGACCGTATCTTTTTCGGAAACGGTATCTTGTGAAGCAGATCCTGTAATATCCCATATGGGCATATCCTTCCACAGAAAATCCTAAGCATAATACGATTCCCCTTTCACATTTCTGATATTTCTTGTTGCTGTGAACATCAGCGTCCTTATTGCCAGACACACCCATGCCACTGTCATTCCATCTATGGCTGTACAATCTATAACTTTTTTCATACTGGAATACGCCTATCATTTTTGTGATGTCCTTATATCAAGGACACTATTTTTATGTGTGTCATATCAGAGACTGTATGTCTATATTATTGCAATGGAAATATCGCTCTTTTCCATTGTAAAGTCTTCCGAACACTTTTTACATATTCCAAAAAATTGCACCTTTTGATTGGTTACCGTAAAACCTTTTTCAACGAATACCTTCCTCTCGAAAAGTTCCAATAGCTCTTTCGGGATGTCGATTACATTCTGGATGTCAATTACGTCCCCACAGATTTCACAGATAAGATGATTATGCTCTCGCTTTTCTTCGGGATTTACTATTTGGTATCTCAAATATCCATCATCCAGAGATATATGCTGTATAAACCCTATTTTTTCAAACAATTTTATGGTCCGATAGACAGTTGCTTGCCCTATACGAAAATTTGACCTTTTTAACTCCTCGAATATTTCCTCGACACTTAAATGCTTATCACTGTTCTTAATTATTATTTTCAACACCATCTGACGCTGTATTGTCAGTTTATAGCCCCAGGTCTGAATTACGCTGTCAAATGTACTTGCATTTTCTGTCATACTCTTCTATCTCCAATTTAATTAATTGAGTATTTCTCAACGTGGTATCTAAATAATATTCAGGACATACTCCGTAGCAATAGCATTAGAGTTCCAATACATGTTTGCATTTTTCTGTATAACCTATAAATCGGCATAAGCAGCATAGTGTTTCCATATTGATAATATGCTCCATGGCGCAAGCGTCCGCAGTAGCTATCTCTTGCTCAACATGTAGGATTTGGGTTAAGAACTGTCGTATAATCCTGAATTTATGCGTATTCAACATTGCCTGCTGCTTACCCATCTGGGTAAGCAGTATTTGCCGATATTTATCCCTATAGATAAATTTCTTTTTCTCTAATACATGCATTGCTACGCACGTACTGGACTTTGCAACCTCCAGCTTTGCGGCAATATCTGAGATATGAACGCCTTCATTGCTGGGGGAAAGCTCATATACAGCTTTGAGATAATTTTGCTGGGAAATTGTAAGGGTTATAACATCAAATTTTTGAAAGCATTGCGTTTTTTGATCGTTATCACAGGATTTATTTGTTTTCATAATTCGATCACACATTACATGTCATTGCCATATGATAGCCTACTCCATCACAAGCTACAATGATTTCGGCGTTAATAGGATTGTAACCAAACACCCTGTGTAATGCCGGTACTTTATTTTCTCCAGTGAGAACGATTTCTTGCAATTCTTTATTACTCAGCTTATTTTTACTTGACCTGAAAACCTGCCAACTGCCAGCTTTCTCTCGATCTATTTGTAATATGCTGATTAAATAATCAATTAAAAACTTAGGTAATGCATCTTTTACATTCTGCGCTATTGTAACAGTCCATGTTATACCAGTCATCATCTGTATTTTCGCTTTCATTAAAGCTACCTCCTTCGCTGTTTCTATTTATATACTACCACACCTTTTTAAATACAATTTAACGTGAATTTAAACTCAGTTTAAACATGCTCATAATTTCCATGAAGCATCAGTACGAGCTTTCCGCAAAAACTGCCTATGCTAAAGCATTATTTTTCTGAGAGTTTTCGTCTTGACAGATAAAAAGCAATTAGGGTACAACTAGAATAAGTTGTTCCCTAATTGCTTTTTATCATAATATGAATCACATTACATTATCGCGATTATGAATTTAAATGACGTTTCATGGACTGTTTCATAGGAATTGAGATTTTGAAAGTCGTTCCTTCGCCCAATTTACTTTCCACATCAATCTTACCGTGATGCATCTGAACAATCCTCTTTACGATCGACAATCCAAGTCCGCTGCCTCCCGCATTCCTGCTACGTGCTTTGTCCGCCATATAAAAGCGTTCGAAAATATGTGTCAATGTTTCTTCTGTCATTCCAATCCCGCTGTCGGATATCGCAACCATAACCTGTGTACTGTCGCTGGTTGCAGAGACAGTAATTCTGCCTCCGTCAGGTGTAAATTTAATACTGTTGTTCAGAAGGTTAATCCATACTTGGTTGATTAACTCTTCGTCGGCAAAGATATCAACCATTTCCTCGTTCAGCGAAATTTCCATCTCTTTCCCTGACCACCGAGGTTCCAGAAGTAGTATCACGTCTTTCAGCTGCATGCTGAGAGAATAGGTCCTTGGATTGAGCTCGACAGATTCAGTTTCCAAAATCGAAAGTCTCAGAAGATTTTCACCAAGCTTTGACAGGCGCTGGCTTTCAGACTCAATGATTGCAATATAGTGGAGCCTATCTTGACTGCTCAGAGTCTCGTCCTTCAATAGGCAAACAAAGCCTTTAATGGAGGTCAGCGGCGACTGTATTTCATGAGAGACATTTGATACGAAATCCTGACGCATGGTTTCCATCTCGCCTAATTCCTTGGCCATATTATTAATCTTGTTAACAAGTTCTGTGATATGCTCACTACCGTATCCGGCAGATCTATATTTTCTTTTGTCGATCCGAATTTCAAAATCACCTTTTGAGATTCTGTCCAGGGAATCCTCAATTTCATTGATAAATGCATGGTAAGACTGTTTATGTGGTTCCTTTCGACTTTTACCATTCAGAAAGATATAAATGATTAAACATAACAGCGCAAAAATAGCGATGCCTGCAAACGAGGCAACTGCCTGCCCTAACGCTTCTATGATCGTAATTTTATCTCCAAAAAGAAGATTTATTATGTAAGCAGCGATCAGAAAGCAGGCAAAAAGAAGCAGTATTAAAAGAATACATAAATGTATATATTTAGAATGCTGTTTCATTTCAAAACCTCCAGCCTATAACCGATACCTCTGATCGTAGTAATTTTAAAACCGTAAAGCTCCTGCAGGAATTTGTCTCTGAGCCGTCCTATATGCACATCCAACGTACGCTCATTTCCCTCAAAGTCGTAACCCCAGATATCATCAATCAAAATTTCCCTTGAAAACGTTTTTCCGGGCGAGCAAGCAAGCATAAATAGCAGTTCAAATTCTTTCAGAGGAAGTGTAACTTCTTCGGTTTCCGTCCTCACCATGTATTGATTCTGATCAATTACGATTTTCCCGACTTCAATGATTTTTGACGTGGCTACATTACATCGTTTCAGAAGTGCTTTCACACGGGCGGTAAGCTCCTCAGGTTCAAACGGCTTAGTAAGATAGTCGTCCACTCCAAGTTCAAAGCCCTTTACCTTCTGACTTATCTCTCCTTTAGCAGTCAGCATAAGTATGGGAATGCCACTGAAATTTCTAACCTCTCTGCAAAATTCCCAGCCATCCATATTGGGCATCATAATATCCAGCACGACTAAATCCACCTTGTTTGAATCCAGCTTTTCCAACGCATCCACTCCATCATTGGCTTCCAGTACTTCAAATCCTTCTTTTTTCAATATCAGTCGGATTAGTTCGCGTATATTGGCTTCATCATCAACCACCATAATCTTGTTCATAGGCAATCCTCCTTTAGGTATCATCATTCATAAAAGGATGCTAACAGCATATTCTTTTATTATTATAATAACCATATATAATTACTGTATATAGTAATTATAGTGATAAGTGTATAAGCAGCATGTTTATTTCCGCTATATCCATTATTCCCGGGCCTTTTGCCTTAAATCATTCGCGGTTCCATCACCCAGTATAAGGTTGACTCAAGACCAAGGTGCTCTTTAAGTTCTTCTTTTATCATAGCTAGCACTTGCTGCACTGAAGCCGGATGAGTGCTTTGATTCAATGAAACCTGAATGATTGCAATCCGCGAATCAGGCCCGTAATCATGCACCGCCATATTTTTAATGTCTTCAACTAATACATATTTTAGAACGATGTCCTTTATCTTTATGGACAATTCTTCATTCGCGCCTTCACCAAGCAGTAAGTTAAAGTTCTCAGTAAAGGACGTTATACCCGACCACATGATGAATACAGCGACTACCATACCAGCCAAACTATCAAATGGAAAATCAGTAAATGGTGTGATTATCAGGGACAACAAGGTGATAGATGTCACTAGTGCGTCCGAAAAGCTATCTTTCATAGTGGCGATTAATGTCGTTGATTGAATCCCTCTATTCTTATACCTCGTAAAAAATGCCAGTACCAATTTTACAGCGATAGCCAATGCGGTAATTAAAAACAGCAATGGGGAAACAGTAACTGGTTGTGGGTGAATTATGCGCGTGAGCACGACTTGACCGAAGGAAACGGCGGTTGCCATAATTAACATGGAGATGATAAGTCCACTGATGTATTCCATTCGCCCATGTCCATAAGGATGGTTTCTATCCTTTGCCTTGCTGGAAAACCGAAAGCCGATGATGGTAATGACAGAGGAAACACAATCCGCTAAATTGTTGAAGCCGTCAGCTAAAACGGCAACACTGCCCGATATGGCACCCATAATCAACTTTCCGGCTACGAGAAAGATATTGCTGGTCAGACCGACAACGCCGATTTCACATCCAACTTTTTGACGTGACGGCATAATCTCATTTTTTATTAACATAGGGGATCCCTCCAATCTTTCCTTTATCATATACCTCCAGCTTAAACAGAATATAGATTGAACTTAAACGCTGTGTAAACTGACTAAAAAACTTTACATTTTAGCTTTCATCAATTGATATAGTGTAGCCATGTATCCACTCGCGCGGATTCGGCGGCACTTAGAGTTCCCTCAAATCGAAGTTCAAGGCGTTGAGCGCCAAGTGTCCCGTCTATCAAACTGAAAACGGATGATGTATTTTCATACATTGAGGTGACGCGGATGAGACCATGATACCCGTTCGGCAGTGATGCTGTTTTGCCGGCGCGCCAGCGTCCACCTGCCGAAAGAGTT
>WSSedL1CaDRAFT_10001661_pt1 | contig 12505 bp, 7 predicted proteins | sample WetSurSL1Cattail_FD_9464 | JGI IMG/M metagenome (IMG submission 9464)
GAGGTCAATGTCCATTGGGCATACACCGTCTTATCGGAGGTAACTGCCGTCTCAGCGGTAAAGGTATCGCCGCTGCCGTTTGATGCGGTATTCCAGCCCGCGAAGGTATAGCCTGATCGGGAAGGCGCTGTGGGCAGAGTTCCTACGTTTCCGCCGGATATCGCCGCCTTTGTGGTTGGGTCCGCTTCGACGTCCCCTCCGTTTTTATCGAAGGTCACCGTGTAGGCGTGGTTCAGCCTGCTGCGGAAGGAGCTGAAAGTAGTGTAGTCAGTGTAGTCGAATAAGTAGAAGTCTCCTTGGAGCTTGTCGCCGTACTCGACGAAATAACCCTTGGCGCAGTTTTTTCCATCGCCGGCATAAGCTGTGTTGTTCGCAATGCTGTTCCAGGAAAAATCCGTCCCTTGATAGCCTGTTTCCGTTTGATCATATCCGTTTGATTTGGAAACGACTAGCGTCGTCAGACATTGCTCGGTATTGGCATTGTCCGGCTCCGCGCCGAGTCTCCAGTTGAAATAGTAGCCTGCGTTGACACTATCGCTATCCGAAGTATCACTTTTCACCTGCGCAGAGTAAAATGAATTTCCCTTTTCCGGGCCGCAGGCCCAGTACCAATGGTTGCCGTCGGTTGTGCCGCCCAGCCAGCCTGTTGAGCCGTCGGAAAGCTCATAGAGAAATTGGTCTTCCGACTTATCATTAACGGTCGCGAGGTATCCTTGCCTGTGCATGAAGCCCATACCCTGCGCGGCGGTATACGCATCCGTCCAGGTGCCGGTGGTACCGGAGGAATAGGGGATGAACTGATAATAATGCTGCGTATTGATATTGTAAAAGGTGTCGTTCTCAATATCTTCCGTTGTTAACGTGATGCTCACCACTTGAGATGGGCTGGCGATCGTGAACCCGACGTCGTGCATATATTCCTGAATAGAGTCACTCCCCCATACGCTGCTGTCAATGTTGATCCGCTTGACGTAGTCATTTGAGGTTGGAGATACGGTAAAGCCCGTCATTGTTGGCAGCGTGATCGCGTCCCCGGGGGTAACATTGTCGGAAAAGCAGATCAGTATTGTTTTTCCTTCATAGTTCTCGTTAAAAATGCAGTTTTTGTAATAGTATTTACCGTCGATAAGTGTCGGGATGCCGAGCGGGTAGTCTACCGACTCGCCTGTCACTGTGCAGGTGGCATCCACCTTTTCGCTGAGCGAGGGGATGGTCAGCTGAGATGATGTCTGGCTGTTCGTTCCGGCCCCGCTCCACAAGAATGTCATATCATGGACGTTCCCGTTCCCGTCTCTTATCGTGATTACCAGCGTTTTTCCGCCAAGCACCACCGTTCCGCTATCTATCTGACAACCGTTATACGTTGCCGATATCCTCATGTCCAACGCGTATTTGGCATCTGACACGTCGTACTTTACGGTATAGTAGTTAATATCCACGCTTGCCGGAGCTCCGTTTATGGTGATGTCTTTTCCCGTATCATAGCCGTTGACGTAGACGTCGTAAGTCCCGTTTGGGACGGAACCGGTAAACACTCCCGTTGCGCCGGCATTCATCGTGTATTCTTTCATTCCGTTCCAACGGATGAGCCCGACGGTACCCATCGCTGCCAGAGAGCCGTCCTTATATGTATTTATAGTTGCGGTATAATCCTCCTCCGCCTCCGTCTTAAAGGTCGCGCCTTGAACGGAACTGATCGCGTTACCATTAAAGTCGAACACTTTATTACTCTGCAGCTCCACATAGTAGGACTGGTTGTACTTAAGACCCGCCACGAAGTTTACGTAAAACATTGATTCATCATTTGATACATCATAGCCCACCGTAAAATCGGAATCTTCTGTTAAAGGGGTTCCGGAATTGTCTGTACCTTCGTACACCTTGATCACTCCGGTGGAAAAATTACATCCCCTCTCTGCATCGCTATAAACCGCGTCGTCGAAGGTCAGCGTCGGCGTTTCGTCTACCGACACGTTTGTAGTATTGTTTGACGGGCTGAAGGTCGGCGAATCCAGCGCCCATGCCGGTAACGTCACTGCCAGCGGGATGCTTATTAAGATTATCACAACTATAACAATAAAAGTCAGGCGAACTTTTAATTTCCTCATCAAAATCATTCCTTCCCTAGTGTAACCATTCTTAAATTATATCCATCGTTTTGAAGGTTGTATATTATACCAAAGTACAATATTCAAAGGAAATGCGACCTAAAAGCATTGGAAATGATGTATTTAACTAATTGTTATCCTGCGCCAAAAATTGTATAATATAAGCAAATGAGATTACTGTTTTCATAATAATAGAAGTGGATTAAAACTTAGCGGGAGAAATACGAATGGCAGCAGCAGCGGTAGTCGGATTATTGAAAACAAAATACAGCATACCGGGATCAAACAAGCAGCTGTTGACGCGCCAGATACTGAACCAAAGACTGGATGAAGCCCTCACATGCAAGCTAACAATCCTGACAGCCCCCGCAGGCTATGGCAAGACTACGGCTGTACTCAAATGGCTTGAGGGCATTTCTCTTCCTTCCGCATGGTTTTCCATCGACGCCGACGACAATGATCCCGTTGCTTTCTGGAACTATTCCTGTGCCGCACTGAGTGACATTAATAAAGACATCGGCAAAGACACCGCATATGTTTTCTCATCCCAGGAGCTTTTTAAAGCCAATATGCACATCCGTATTCTCATCGATCATTTATCAAACGCAGGCTCGGATTTTGTTTTTGTTATCGATGATTTTCATCTGATTAAAAATCCGAAGATTTTGGAAGCGCTTGCTTACTTCATTACCTATCAGCCGGCAAACATGCATTTATTAATATTAAGCAGGACGAATCCGCGCATGAAACTCACAAAGCTCGGCTTAAAGGAAAATCTGCTGAGATTGGGGGCAGAGGATTTCCTTTTTCATACAAATGAAATTGATCAGTTTTTTAAGGCAAGGGGATTTTCTCTGCAGCATGAGGAGCTTGAAAGGATTGAAAACTATACCGAAGGCTGGGCGGCCGCATTGGTTGCAGTAGCAATTTCTCTAAATGCTAAAACTCGGAATCATAGCGTGATAGCCGGTTTTGAAAGCTGCAGCCAACAGATAGAAAATTATCTCGTCGAAGATGTAATCAGTGCCTGGACCATAGAGCAGCAGGATTTCATGGAGAAGATTTCCTTACTGGATGCGCTGTGCGGACCCCTTTGCGAGGCCGTAACGAATTATGACGGCAGTAGACTGTTGAAGGAACTGTATGAGCAGAACAGCTTCCTGATTGCATTGGATGAAACGAACACCTGGTTTCGTTTCCATCACCTCTTTCGCGATTTTTTGCGGGAAAAGTTAAAAAAAAAGGATACCGCCTTTGTTCATGAATTGCATAGAAAAGCAGGCGCCTGGTTTGAGGCAAATGGTTTCATCGGAGAGGCAATGGAGCACTTTTTAAAAGGCGCCCAATATGAAGAAAGCCTTGTGTTGATGGAAAAACTCTGGAGACAGATGACAAGCTGCGGGGAATATTCGAAGCTTTTTTCGTGGATTCAGAGACTACCGGACAAATATTCAACAGACATGCCGGTAGTGATGCTTGTTGAGTCATTTTGTCATGTGTGGCGGGAGGACTACAAAAAAGCCTGGGAGTGCATAAAAAAGCTGGAGCATTATATGAAAACGAACGCCCCGGTATCCGAAGCATTACAGAAAGACTATATTGTGGCGATTGCCAATTTGCACCTCTACAAGGGCGATTTTGATAACCTTGCGCCGGCACTCAAAAATGCCGCGTCGATCAGTCAGGACGCAAATATTGATTATGTTGATTTGAATTTATACGCCATTTCCTCTTATCGGGCGAATACCAATATGTTTCTTAAGGCGATTCAAAATAATCCAGCTAAATTCGAATTACTCGCTAAAGACTACAGAGCCCTGATCAGAATCGATTCCGGTTACGTACCGCTCATCATGGGTGAGTATTATTATGAACATGGGAAGTTCAATGAGGCGCTCCCAAAACTGGCCGCCGCTATTGACGATGCAACAAAGGCCGATTGTCCTGGCGCTTTGGTTCCGGCTATGGTTACACTTGCAAAAATAAAACGCGCCAACGGGGATATTCCTGGCGCCTTGGGGATCGTTGAGGAATGTGAGAATAGAGTGGAAAAATTCCACAGACCGCACTGGCGTTATTTGTTAAATGCCTTTAAGGTACGCCTGTATCTGGATGCGGGCAATATCGAAATTGCGGACAAATGGGTGGAGGACGGTCACCTGGGCTTATTCCATGAAATTACTGCCGTTAAGGAATATGAGCTGATCGTCCTGGCCCGATTCCTGATCGCAAAACAACGCTATACGGACGCCTTTCTTCTACTGAACCGTCTGCTGAGCTTTGCCGAAGCAAAAAAAAGGATTCATAGCGTGGTTGAAATAACCAACCTGCTTGCGATAACGGCTTTGAAAGATCTGGACGAAGAAGCTGCCGAAAAAAATATAAAGAAAGCTATCTCTATCGGAAAAGAAGAAGGGTATGTGAGAAGCTTCGTGGACGAGCTTTCTCCGATGATTCCTTTGCTGGAACTCGTTATCGGAAAACAAAAGAATACCAGACTTGGATCCTATGTTAAAAAGCTACTCCGGTTAACAAAAGAAAATGCACAACACGCATACGCTCCCGTAAAATCGGATTCTGCTGTAAACATTTTGACCCCCGTTGAAAAAAAGGTGCTGCAGTATATACTCAATGCCTGTACCAATCAGGAAATTGCAGATGAGATGGGAATAACCCTGAGTACTGTAAAAGCGCATACCGGCAGTATTTATAGAAAGCTGGAAGTAAAAAGCCGGGCACAATGCATAAAAAATTTCAGAGAGATATTCTCCCTGAATATGCAACCTTGATAACAGAATTTAATTTGCGCACGATCAAAATCAAACCTATTTTTATGCTCTGCTTTTTTTCAGCAAACAGCAGCATTCCACGTGCGCCGTCCACGGAAACATATCCACAATTATTTTTTAAAAAGCGAACCTCAGAGAAAGTGCGCCTCTTAGCACACCCTGGAAATACGAAAAGCCAACTTGCATTTTACCCTGGAAACAGCAAAAGTCACTGAAATCAGTGACTTGGCATTGTATTAAAATCATAGTTATTATCTACTGGCACCACCCGGATTCATACAAGGAATAAGAGCCATAGTTCCGTTACTCCACAAGCAGCAACCCCGGATGGCTGCCCGTGATGCATCTGCCACCTTCCGGCGTGACCAGGAAGGTATTTTCAATTCCTACCATGCCGATACCTTCTACACCAAACTTTGGCTCCACGGCAAAGGCCATACCTTCCCGGATCGGCTCGTCGAAGCCTTTTGCCAGAACGGGGAGTTCATCCACCTGCAGTCCGATCCCATGGCCGAGGAACTTTACTTTTCTGTTGCCAAAGCCCATGAAATTCTGAAGAAAATCATCATCCAGGCTATCCATGATGATTTTGTATATATTGGACGGAATTTCTCCGGGTTTCAGCATCTCTGCAATTCTTTGCTGCACATCCAGACATTTCTGATGATACTGTACCGCATGTTGAGGCAGCTGACGACCGAATACATAGGTCATGGTCTTGTCGGAATGATAGCCCTGACAGCCGCAGCCCGTGTCGATAAAGACCAGGTCGCCTTTCGAAAGCCTTTGCTGATCGCTTCCCATCATCGGTACAGCAGGAGATGCACTGAAATTCCCGCCGGGGCCGTTGAAATAGGTCGGATTGAGCGAGCTTATGCCAAAGGCGATATGCCCCAGCAGTACCTCCGTATCAAACATGCCAAATCGAGATACCCCATGATGTCCTTCCTGCTGCAGCGCGGTGAATATGCCAGCAGTCAGATCCCTTTCCGTCATTCCCTCTCTCAGCATGGCCGGAACACGTTCTTCCATAACCTTTCTGTGCATTTCACCCGCTTTGATCATCAAATCCAGTTCATACGGGCTTTTTACGGATCTGATACTCATGATGCAGGCTTCAAGTGATTTGAAAGCTGTAAAGCCAAAATACTTCCTTAGTCTCTCAAACATAGCCAGCGGAACAAATTCCGTTTCCAGGTAAACCGTTGAAGTCAGCTTGCCAGCGGCGGCGGCATCTCGGTAAGTCTCCATCGGCTGGATATTCGAAAACATCGATTCGTCCTTTGCACGTTCATAACTGCGGCGTACATAAAAGACAGATTCGTTGTCCCGTGATATGAAAAGGAGCCCCTCCTGCATGGTCCCCGTAAAATAGTACTGGTTCACCTTGCTTATTATTAGAGCCAATTCCCATTCCGGCTCTCTCTTGTTCATTATCTCCCTGAATTTTGTGAGTCTCTGCTCCAGTTCTGTCTTTGGCACTTTTCTATTCATACAGATTACCGTTAATTCCTTCAAATTTTATTATTTGTATTATAGCATACCGTGGCTGGGCTGCAAGCCTTCGGTGTGTGAAAATATAGTTGTGATGTTCTAAAAAGTTAAAATGCACTAAAAATGTCAATTATGCATGTTAAAGTTTGTAAAATTTTTTTGAGTAAACTTCTACAGGATAAGTATCATTTGAAATGGATAAAAATATGCAAGATCCTGCATGGCATCTTTACGACACCAAACAGAACCTTGCATCAATGCTCACAGTCCATTCAAACTATATCCAAACTATATTCAACTACTAAATCCGTTATTTTGCAGTCGCTTTTTTCCAATACCTGCTTGTAACCGTAGTCTCCATCGATCCCATTAAATCCCTGCACATTCTACCCTGGTATCACCGCTTTACTTGAAGCTTAACCGGCAAATGAAGCTTCAAATATCCTTATCAAATCTTCTTCCTTCAGTTTAAAGGTACAATTAGCAATATTCTTTGTCTTTATTGCCAATGCGCTATATTGCCTGATCTCTTCGGCGCTGATTGCTTCCTTTACCCCTAAAAGTCCATCCATCAGCTTTCTGAACTGATTTACGCTTGAGAGCTTCATCACCTTGAGTATCCTTCCTGACAACTCCGGCTGTTCCCGCTCCACAAGTCTCAAATACTCTGCCAGAAGAAGTCCGTTCGCTCTGCCGTGGTCAATATCTTTAAAGTAGGTCAGCGAATATCCCATTGCATGTACTGCTGTTGTACCTGTTTGTGCAATAACCATGCCACCCAGCATGGAAGCTTGCAGCAGAGTTTTCCGGCATCTCGGATCAATAGCATGCGTACCGGCTGCAACAGCCTTCAACAGTTCCGGAATGCATTCCATGATCTGGCTGATGCTTTCAGCTGCCAAAGTATTTGATACGAATGACGCCCTCACAGACAGCATACCTTCCACCGCGTGAGAGAAAGCATCTACAGTGGTATTGACAGTTGTACCGACAGGCAGATTCCCCATATACTTCGGATCAAGGAATGCTACAGCAGGAAACAAACACTCAGATGCAATGCTTGTTTTCGTCTGCGCCTTGTCATTCGTCAATATGGAATATTGGGTAACTTCCGAACCGGTTCCTGCTGTTGTCGGCACACATGCCACAGACAGCGCACTGGCTTTATAATTTCCTGAAAACAATTCAGCCTCGTCAATATCCTGTGTCGCCAGAAGAGCTATTGCTTTACCTGCATCCATTGGAGAGCCTCCGCCGATTGCTATGATAAAATCAACACCATTCTGTCTGGCCACTTCCGCCCCTTCTTTGACACATGCTACGGATGGGTTGCTCTTAACTTTGTCAAACAGAAGATAGCTTATACCAACGGACTCCAGGGCCATTCTGACATCTTTCTCCGACCCGTTATCCTTTGCCGAATGAGCGCCTGTTACAATCAATGCAGTCTTCCCCAGTGTTTTAAAAAGCTCGCTGCTATTTGAGATACAATCACTACCGGAAATGACTCTTGTTGGCATATAATATTTGCTAGTCATGCGTCCTCCTGAAAATAAAATGAATTAAGAAATCATCCCGTCAACTTCACTCAACACTTCATCCATGATACCCATCGCATCCTGAAGTTCCTGACCGGTTATGATCAGAGGCGGTGCCACGATCAGGGAGTTTTCATGGCTATAGGTGTAAAAGCCCTTTGCTCCCAGCATTCCGATAATCTTTTTCATAATGCCGTCAGGATCCTGTCCATACTCCACTAAAGGTTCTTTGGTCATTTTGCTCTTTACCAGTTCGATTGCCGAGAATAGACCTATATAACGTACATCCCCAACACATGGGTGCTTTGACTTAAGTTCTTCCAAAAGTTCACCCAGCAAAATACCACGTTCCTTTGCCTGTGAAATCAATCCCGTTTCCTTATAGAACTCTATTGTAGCAATACCGGCTGCACATCCGAGCGGATGGGCGGAGTAGGTCAGTCCACAGCTCATGTAATGATCCTCGAAATAATCCGCTATTCCCTTACTGACGATTACACCCCCAATAGGTGCATACCCACAGGTCACGCCCTTTGCAAAGGTAATGATATCAGGCTTTACATCAAAATTATTTACTGCAAACCATTCTCCCGTGCGTCCCCAGCCCGTCATGACCTCGTCGCACACCATCATGATCCCGAACTCGTCACAGACCTTGCGTATCCCTTGCATATAGCCTTTAGGCGGTATAATAACGCCATTGCTTCCCGTTATGCTTTCAAGGAAAATTGCCGCAACCGATTCCCGGCCTTCATATATGATCTGCTCTCTTAATTGACCGATATAATATTCCGTTGCCGCCTCTTCACTTTCAAACGGCACCGGAGACCTGTAAACATAAGGGTCGAAGAACTTTATAAATCCCGGAATACCCGGTTCGCAGGCATACCTCCTGGGTTCTCCTGTCAAATTCGCCGCGCCATAGGTTGATCCATGATAGGAACGGTAACGTGAAAATATTTTAAAACGCCCTGTCACCATCTTTGCAATCTTTATAGCATTCTCGTTCGCATCTGCACCGCCAAGAGTGAAAAATACCTTTGCCATATTGTCGGGAGCTGCCTCCACCACCATCTTTGCCAGCTGTGAACGTACATCTATTGCAAAGGAGGGTGCTGAGAACGCCAATCTTTCGGCTTGTTCCTGTATCGCTTTTATTACCTTTTTATTGCCATACCCGATATTCAGATTAACCAATTGCGAAGACATGTCATAATAACGTTTTCCGTCGCCATCCCAGAAATAAATACCCTCTCCGCCAATCATTACCTTGGGCTTGAGCACACCCTGCGTACTCCATGAATGCAGATTGTATTGCCTTGACGTTTCACTGATTTCTTTAGCTGTGGTTAATTCCAATTCCATGTCCTATCACCTCGTTTAATAATAGTGAAAGAACCTGTCAGCATATATTCCCGTCTTGTGAGAATACATGCTGGCAGGCCCCTTCGCCGTATTTTCCACTCTCATTTTATATGCCTATCATAACACGTTCAGAAATCTATTCAACGAATTACAGCACAAAGTTTTTTGTGCTGATGCACATTTAATACAACATTCCGCATATTGGGCATATAACGAGGCCAAATATGTCCCCCGCTTCTATAATAAGCTGTACTACAGTAATTCCCGAATATGGAAAGCAAGAAGCAGCTTCAAGCCATCCTGGTAAGTGAGGTCACATTGCAGTATTTCCTTGATTTTTTTGATTTTATAATTAATGGTATTGCGATGCACAAAGGTATCCTTTGCGACCTCCTGCACGCTGGCATTATTCTCCAAATATTGTTTCAGTATGAGCATATAATCAGTACGGTTCTCTTCATCATAAGCCTCAAGTTGTCCAAGTGTCTCTTTGAAAAATGACCTCATGACATTTTGGTCCTCAATCTCCAGCAATAGTTGGAACAAGCCGATACTACGGTAGGAAACCGCAGCTTTGCCCTGCTTCTCTGCTATATGAAGGAGTGCGATTGCTCTCTTGTAATTTCTTGGGAGTGTTCGGATTCCAGCATCATTTACACTGATCCCGGCCCGGATACGATATTCCGGTCCGCCGAAATTACACACTTCATTCAAGCGTTCAACTGCACTCTCAATAAAATCCTGCGGAAAGCTCTGGAGTACGATGATCAGATATTTGTCCTGACGGAAAATGTTAAAGCGATCACTGTGGTTATATAAAATTTTAGCAAAATGCAGCCTTACTGACTTGTCAAAATCAGAAAATCTATCTTTGGAAGGCACTTGAAGCGATAAAGCCACAACACAGAATCCAGCATCAAGATTAAACTCTTTCCGTTCCAATACCGGACCAAATTCAAATATTTTTTCAGGAAAAAATATAATATTGCGGAATGCGCTGGCAACACTAACTTCATTTTCTTCGGATTTAATGATTTTCCTGCAGAAATCATTGGTAATATCTACAATTCTGGTCTTCCACGGTATCGTAAACAAAGGAAAGTTCACCTCTCTGCAGTAGGCAATCAAATCTTCAGGCACCGACTGTATATAAGGACCGATATTGAGCACCAAACCGCTCGCTTGATTTTCCACCAGCCCTTTTGCGAAATCAAGAAGCCAGTCCGGGTTGACATGTCCGATCCCGGTTGAAAAGATCAGTTCCTGTCCATGAAGAAAGCTTGCCGTCTCGGGGTCCTCCAGCATGTGGACCCAGTTGACAAGGTTGTTCATATTACTCTCTCCGCAAATCAGGTTCATTCCATAATTCTCTTTTGCGTATTTGCATAAATACCTCAATGATATGGCCAATGCGATCTCCCCTTTCTGCAACCTCTCCCGCCAGATTTTCAGGTAACACTTACAAATTAACAAAAATAAATGGTTTTTGCAATTGGTTTATTTCGGTTTTACAGCGTTATTCCTGACTCATTTATATTATTTCCATTTTATTGTGAAATTCGGTATAATAAGTTTAATGATATTTCGGGTACAGCAGATATTGCTGAACTGAACCCGTCCACCAGGAATACATATGAATGAGTGGTGATGCTCATGACGAATCAATATATAAAAATTATCGAACTTAAAAGAGAAAGGATTGCTTCCTTCGAAGAATATCCTTTTTGTCTCCCTGCAATAAAAAACATTAATCATCTTGAGCTGCATCCAAAGGTAACCTTTTTTGTCGGTGAAAACGGCACCGGAAAGTCGACGATACTGGAATCCATTGCAGCTGCTTATGGTTTTAATCCGGAAGGCGGCTCAAAGAATTTTACATTTTCCACATTGGATTCCCATTCCAGCCTGCATGATTACATCAAACTGGTAAAAGGGGTAAGAAGACCAAAGGATGGATTCTTTCTGAGGGCAGAAAGCTACTATAATGTAGCTACCTATATCGATCAGTTGGATAGTGAATTCAGTTTTGATCCTCCCGTTAAGGATTCATTCGGCGGGAAATCACTCCACGAGCAATCCCATGGAGAATCCTTTTTCGCATTGTTTCTGCACAGACTTCGAGGTCATGGCATGTACATTCTGGATGAGCCCGAAGCAGCGCTGTCACCGTCAAGGCAAATGTCACTGATCAGCAGGATGCATGAACTGATCAATGAGGATTCCCAGTTTATCATTGCCACTCACTCCCCTATCATCATGGCTTACCCTGATGCAGCCATTTATGAAATCAAGGAGTCCATTAAAAGAGTGAAGTATGAAGAAACCGAGCATTATCAAATCATGCGGGCATTTATCAACAACACGGATGGCATGCTTCGGGAATTGATGCTGCCCTTGAATAATAATTGAATCAGAGGTGACAAATATGAGTTTATCATTTGAATTAGCCTGCCTGGATGATGCAGCCATACTGATTGAAGTCCAGGATCAGAGCTTTTATGATGATTTTGTCCGGTTTGGAGAATGTCCGGGATATCATGTCTCGCTGGATGATATGAAGCAACGGATTCTGAAACCATTTATGTACAAGATACTACTGGAAGGCAGGATTATCGGCAATATAACGGTCCGTATCCGTGATGAAGGCCGGTACTGGCTCGGCTGTCTCGCCATAATACCTGAATTTCAGAATAGGGGTATTGGATCAAAGGCTCTCCAGTTTATAGAGAAAGAATTTCCCGATGCGATTTCATGGAGTTTGGATACTCCCGTGCAGAAAGCAAGCAACTGCCATTTTTATGAGAAAGCAGGCTATGTGGGAGTTGAGGACAAAGTACATTCGGAAAAAGTTACATTACGAATATATGAAAAGAACATGAAATGTTATATCATACAATAGAAGGAAAGTGAAGAAAGGAATCAATTATATGAACCTGACTGTAGAAGATCTGTTTGATCTAAATGAGTGCCTTGAAAAAGCGATATTTAATAATGTCAATTATCCCTGGGAGGCGCTTTCAAAAATAAAGACATTTTTACTTGAATTTTCTCAAAATCTTTCTGATGAATTTGAACAGATCGGTCAATACATCTGGGTAGGTAAGGGAACCACAATTGAAAAATCCGCCTTGATAAAGGGTCCCGCCATCATCGGCTGCAACTGTGAGATCAGGCAGTGCGCCTATATCAGAGAGAATGTCATCGTCGGCGA
>WSSedL1CaDRAFT_10001663_pt1 | contig 12498 bp, 13 predicted proteins | sample WetSurSL1Cattail_FD_9464 | JGI IMG/M metagenome (IMG submission 9464)
TTGCAATTCCGGTATAACCGCCGTTAGCCGCGCTGTTGCAGCCTGTAACAACGGTTTCTTTATCTTCCCTGCCCGGTTCGCGCAAATGCACGTGCATATCGAACAAACCCGGAGTAAGATACTTGCCGCTTAATTCAAAAACGCGGGAGTTTTTTTCGTCGTCTTTTGTAATGCCGCCAATCTTAGCGATAATTCCGTTATCAATCAAAATATCCGTTTTTACGTTTAATTTCTGTTCAGGATTTACAGCCGTAATATTTTTTAATAAAATCTTCATGTGAATACCTTTTTAATTTTGAGTTCCTAATAAATATAATACGGCCATACGGACGGCCACTCCGTTAGTAACCTGCTTAAGTATAATCTGGTTCAGTCCGTCGGCTACTTCCGATGATATCTCAACGCCTCTGTTTATAGGGCCGGGATGAAGTATCACAATATCGCTTTTTCCGGCTTTATCTAACTTAGCCTGGTCTATGCCAAAGTACTGGCGGTACTCGCGGATTGAAGGGAAATTTGCTCCGGCTTTTCTTTCCAACTGAATACGCAAAACGTTTAACACATCGTTTTCCTGAATAGCCTCGTCTATATTATATATTACTTTTACTCCAAGGTCTTCAATAAATTTTGGTATCATGCTTGCAGGACCGCAAACCGACACGTCCGCGCCCATGGTTTTTAATCCAAAGATATTGGACATAGCAACTCTGCTGTGAGCGATATCGCCCACTATACAGACTTTTAAGCCTTCTATTTTACCGAGTCTCTCGCGTATTGAATACATATCCAACAGCGCCTGAGTCGGGTGCTCGTGGATGCCGTCTCCGGCGTTAATAACGTTGCACTTAGATATCTGCGTTAAAAAATTAGGAACGCCGGTAGCCGAGTGCCTTACCACAATCATATCCACCTTCATGGCTTCAATGTTTTGAATTGTATCTTTTAAAGTTTCTCCTTTAGCAACGCTGCTTGAAGAAACTGCAAAATTTATACTATCAGCCGAGAGCCGTTTTTCCGCAAGCTCAAACGATGTTCTTGTGCGGGTTGAGTTTTCATAAAACAAATTAACAACGGTTTTACCCTGTAACGTCGGCACTTTTTTAATTGGTCTTTCCAGCACTTCTCTAAAAGTAGTAGCCGTATCCAAAATTAATTTAATATCTTCTTTAGGAACTCCCTGCATTCCGAGCAGGTGCCTGCTTGATAAAGGCATTTCATACTCCTTTACAAATTATTTTTAAAACTTATTATTCTTCTTTAGTTGTGTCAATTAAATAAATACCGTCTTCGTTATCTACCTCTTTCAATTTAACTTTAACTTCTTCGTTAATTGAAGTCGGCGTATTTTTGCCTACATAATCAGGTCTTATCGGAAGTTCCCGGTGACCCCGGTCGACCAGCACGCAAAGTTGAATAGTGCTTGGTCTGCCTAAGTCCATCAAAGCGTCTAAAGCAGCACGGACGGTTCTTCCTGAATAAAGAACGTCGTCTATAAGGATAACGTCTTTTTCATCAATGCTGAAAGTGATGTTTGTAACGGATACCTCCGGTTGTTTCAGTCTTTTTCTGAAATCATCTCTATATAATGTTACATCCAGCACCCCTAAGGGAATTTCGATATGCTCAATTTCTTTTATTTTATCAAAAATCCTTTTGGCTACAAATTCGCCTCTGGTTCTCATGCCAATTAGAATAAGGTTATTTGTGCCTCTGTTTCTTTCAAGAATTTCGTGAGATACTCTGGTGATAATTCTTTCCAGACCCGTCTGATCTACTAATTTTGCTTTTATTTTCATATACAAAAAATCCTCTTCGGCTGGCGCCCAAGAGGTCCTAATTTAATTGATAAATATGTAATTTCGTATACATTGTTTTTCCTTAACTATCTCGCCGGATAGAATTAAAGGTTAATTTTTAATTGCCTAAATTTATTAAACAACCGCCATAAAGTAAAGTCAAATATTATTTTTTTAAGTCGTTGGATTTACACGCATAACAGAAAAACCTCCAAAGCGGCGTTATTAGCGACTTTGGAGGTTGAAAAAAACTAAAGTATTCTTAATTAACTACTTAGTTAATATCATTTTCTTACTTACTGAGAAGCTGCCTGCGTCAAGTTTATAAAGATAAACTCCGCTTGATAATTTCCCGGCGTCAAACGTGACCGTATGCGTTCCAGCTTCCATATTAGCATTTACAAGAGTCATAACTTCCTGCCCAAGCATATTAAAAACCTTCAAGGAGACTTTAGAATCTTTCGGCAACTGATAGCTAATTACCGTACTTGGGTTAAATGGATTAGGGTAGTTTTGTGATAAATTAAAACTGTAAATTATTATATCGTTTTTTACGTCGCTAATAACATTTTTGTTTTTTGAAAGAAACGTATTCCCCGTCCCTGTATGCATTATATCCAAAGCGCCATCGTTATCAAAATCGCCGGGGATAGGAACTGTTTGCCCAACCAGGGCTCTAATGCCAATATCAAAAACTTCTTCATTTTCAGAACATTGAAAATATGCGTTACCGCAGTTTATTTGAACATCAAATTGTACTGTGTCCATATTGCCCAGCGCCTGATCTACCTGTAGATTTGATGTAAGGATATCAATCATATTATCGCCATTAAAATCTCCTGAAGTGAAAAACCCAAAATTCCCTGCACTGCTAAAGCCTTTATCCCATGATGAACTGAAATTGCCATTTTTATCGTTGATGAAAATTCTGCCTCCTAACTGAGACCCAAACATAGCTATGTCAAGATATCCGTCTTTATCAAAATCATCAATATACATTTGTCTGTAATCTACAAAGTTATCCGTTGTGAACTGTTTTGATTGAGTGAATTTACCATTTCCATCGTTATAATAAACAGTAAACCCTTCAAATATACGCGGATATGTCAATGTGTTGGCCACAATAAGGTCTAAAAATCCGTCATTATTAACGTCTGCTAAAGACATATTTAACGCTAACGTCGTAAAAGAATTTTCAGTTGAATCTGGAATAAATTTGCCAGTTCCATCATTCCAGAATATCCGCCATACAGCCGTTTGATCTCCGGTTTTTTCAACTCCGATAAGATCCGGATAACCGTCATTATTAATATCGCCTAACGCGGTTATTATGCCTCCCTTATTATTTACCGGATAAAGCGTTTGGCTTAAATTGTATGCGCCTGAGCTATCGCACAAATAGACCTTAGAGTCAGAATTAAACTCCTGGTAAGAACAGACGGCGTCAACGCGTCCATCGTTATTAAGATCAGACAAGTAACTAAGATCGACAAACTGCGGAACTGCTGTGCTTTTGTTAAATACGCCGCTGCCGTTGTTATAAAATATCATTCCCTGTGCAGTAGCAAGATCTATGCTTCCATCATTGTCAATATCTATTGCAACCGCATTGAGCGAAGGAAACGAGTATTTGACAGCTTCTGGAAATTTCGCGTTTGTTTTTTTTGAAATTCCAATATCAAACCGCCATTGATACCCTTTTATTATATTGCCCTGCTGATCGCGCACGCCTGTCATTTCGGCAGATATAACTTCGCCGGCAAAAAATTTATTTTTTGGTTTAAATACCGCCGTGTTGTTTTGTTTATCATAAACAACGACGCCTTTTACAATTCCGCTGTTTGAACCGCTTATCCTGAAAGTCTTAGTGTTAATTGAAGCTGCATCAATAGAGGCGTTAAAGACAATTTTTATTTCAGCTGTTTCAGCGGCTCCAATTGAGTTAGGCAAAGGGGACGTTATAAATGTTATTGTCGACTGACCATTAATTAAAGAACAATAAACAATTATATATATTAATATTGTACAGATTTTATTAAACATTTTTCTTCCCTCCTTAAATGTTATTTGCCGCAGAGCCTTGCATATAGCGCGCTTTAATCGCTATCTGGCAGTAAGCCGTTTTTAAGAGACCTATAGATATAAAAAGAAAAAGTAACAATTTGTTCTTCATATCAGCTCCTCCACAACGTAATTAATCAAATACCGCTCTTAAAAATATATTAAGAACGAGCTAATTTATAAAACATCGCCTGATCAATGATAAAAATACTTTTAGTTTTTCCCTGTTCGCCAATTTTCCCCTCCCCATTAACCCGTATCAAATGAGGAGCACATTTATTACTTTCATATTTAGCAAAAAAAAATAAAAGTCAAGCATTGTTTTGCAAATTACAAATAATTTTTATGCCAGTTTTTCTCGGGTAAGCGCATGTTCTTAATTACTAATTCCATAGACGTGGTTAAAAATTATTGCTCCTAAAATTGGTCCTAACGCCAACGTCAAAGCATAAGGCCTGTTACCCGAATTGAATAACGACGCAATCCCAGCTCCGGCAAAGGCTCCCGCAACGCTGCCTGCCGACGAGATCCAGAAACTCGATTTTTCATATCCCCGTTTGGAAATAAAATACGTCCCGGTTCCGGTTCCTATTAAAAAGGCGGCATAACCGAAAAACACTCCGGAAAAATTTATATCGCTGCTATTTCCTGATTTACCAATAGAGTATCCAATTAAAGCTGCCGGTAGTGCAAATGCGGATCCAATCGCGGGACCTAAAATTGCCTCGAGGGCAAAAGTTGCTCCAATGGGTCTTTTGTGGTTTTTTACAGAATCAATTGGTACAACTTGGTTTGAATAATAATCTGATTTTAATTTACGCGAATTGGGAGCGGTTTTTACAAGCGCCGAGTCGTTTGTTTTATTTACAGAAAGTGAATCGCTTTGCTGTGCATAAAGCGAATTTATCGTCAATAATAGAGATACAAAGATTAAACTTTTCATGAAACCAATTCCCCTGCTTTTTAATAGTATAATACTTATATATTATATTAATCCTTTTAAAATACATAAGCAAAGGAAACGCATAATTAACTTATAATGATATTTAAGCAGTTTAAGGGCTTATTTTAAATACTGCTCACTTAATTTTTTAATCTTTTTATTGTTTGCGCCTTGTTTAATTTCGCACTCCCAAAAGCGAAATACGCGCCAGCCCCTTTGTTCAAACAGTTTGGTTATTTCAGCGTCGCGAGCCTTATTACGGGCAATTTTTTTATCCCAATAAATTTTATTTTGACTCGGTTTTGTGTTGCGGCAATCGTGTCCGTGCCAAAAACAACCGTCGGCAAAAATTGCAATTTTCTTTTTGAGAAAAACAAAATCGGGATGTCCTTTTGTTTTGTAATTCCTCCGCCAGCCGGTAAGATTAAGTTCTTTAAATATTGCTATAAGTTTCAATTCAGTGGATTTGTTGCCGCTGGATTTTACTTTGCGCATTATTTCGCTTCGTTCTTCTTTATTAAATACATCTGCCATGAGCTTCGTTCTCAGTATTTTCTTTATCAGCCAGGCATAATAAAAGTTTTTCCGCCACAGCCTTAACCAAATTTGTCGGCACTGCGTTGCCAGCCTGTTTTCTTGCATGCATATCCGGCACAATAATTCTGTAATCGTCAGGAAAGCCCTGCAGCCTGAACATTTCTCGCGGCGTTAATCTCCGTTCTCCATTAACTAATAAATAATTATAAGAAGCCCCGGCGCGCAAAGCGCAGGAGTATGGATACGAAGAAATATTGCCGGATTTGTTTTCGTGCCAGATAGAAGGGTTATACGCCGAAGTATGTTTTTCTTTCCTTTTCTGCTGAATATTTTCCGAGGCGTAATACTTCGGATCGACATTCGTTTCTAATATTTCCGCCAGCGGCTTAAACAGCCGCGACGGTTCCGGGAATAAAAAAGGAATCGGCTCCAAACTGCCGACAATAAAAATGCGTTCGCGTTTTTGAGGCAGACCGTAATCCAAAGCGTTTAATATGCTGTAAGAAACCTGATAACCAAAATCGCGCAGCGTTTGAAGTATTACTTTAAGGGTGCGTCCTTCGTCATGACCTGCAAGCTGTTTAACATTTTCTAAAATAAATGCCTTTGGCTTTTTATTGTTCAGTATTCTGGCTATGTCAAAAAAAAGGGTTCCTCTTGTAGCGTCTTTAAATCCTTTCATCTGCCCAATTATGCTAAACGGCTGACATGGGAAACCTGCTAAAAGTATATCGTGGTCGGGAATATCGTTTTCGTTTACTTTGGTAATATCGCCAACAGGAAGTTCGTTAAAATTTGCTTCATATTGTTTTTGGCAAAACAAATCAATGTCGGAAGAAAATACGCACTCTGACGTTATTCCCGTTTTTTTGCAGGCTTGCTGAAAACCAATTCTAAATCCGCCGATACCGCAGAATAAGTCTATATATCTTATTTTTTTCATTCGGATTTACATAAACTCATACAGAAGAGAATCGCCGACTCTTTTAAACGACTCAGTTCCAAAACCAGCTTCGTCCTTTTCTTTGGTTTGCACAGACCGCTCTACAATAATTCTTCCGTCTTCTTTAAGAAAACTGCCCGCCAAAAAATTCTTCACTACAGATAGTACGTCGTATTCAAAAAAAGGAGGATCGGCTAAAATCAAGTCAAACTTTGGATGCTCTTCCCAAACGGAAAATTTCACCGCCTCCATTTTGAAAATTCTGCATTGTTTATCAAGACCAAGGCTTTTGATATTTTCTTCAAGGTTTCTGTATATCGGAAAGTTTTTTTCTACAAAACTTACTGAAGCGGCGCCGCGGCTAATGCACTCAAAGCCAAGCGAGCCTGAGCCGGAATAAATATCAAGGACGTCTATTCCATCAAAATCCAAGCGGTTGTTAAGCAGGTTGAATAAGGTTTCCCTCACCCTGTCGGTAGTAGGTCTTATAAGTTTTGAGTCGGGCACTTTTATAAGTCTGCCCTTCAACTCTCCGGAAATTATTCGCATTTTCATTTTATTCGGAGCATGCCTGTATTAATAAGTAGTTCAAAAACATAATAAATTCGTTTATGCAAGCCGATAAGCAATTCCAGCCGCCGAGCTGAAAGAATTGCTGTTGTCTGAAAAATTCCGGTTTTTAGATAATTCCGGATTAAAAGAAAGAGATTCAAACGGGTTAAACTTCACAAAATCGATTTCCGTTAATTCATTAAGCGAGCGAACCATAGAGTCGGAAATATCGTCGCCAGTAATAAAAGCGCCGTCTAATATTTCTTTATTCCCCTTAAGAAAACCATGCACGTTTATCTCGTCGCGTATTGCAGGGGCAATTTGGGAAGCGTCGGCAATATTTACAAATTTACAATGAATTGGTTTGCCTCTAAACATATATAATAACGACAAATATTTGCCGGAAATATAAACGCTTAACGTAAGCCCTTTTAGCATTAACGGATTATTTAAAGAAAGAGCCCGTTCAGAAGCAAAGTGCGAATTATCTACAAACTTAAGCGTTAAATCGTTTTTCTCGCAAAAGCCGTATACAAAACGCAAAAATCTGCGCGGAGCTCCAAGCGTTATCGCCGTATTATAATCGTAAAAGCTGTTTTTTTCTATTTCAAAATACTGAATCACAAGGTCTTTTGTGTCAATAAAAGGATAAACCACAGAAAACTCCCATCTGAACTCTTCAATCAAATCCTGATGCAAAAGAGAATTGTCATAAGGTATATGCATAATTTGGAACAGTTCAAAAGGCAGAGCGATAGAAACAGAAGAAAAATTTTTCGGTTTTTTAATAATCAGTTCGTTATAAGCGTTCTGCATAACCGAAAATATTTTTGTTTCTTTATCTTTTGCAAAATCTAGCGGTTCGCCAAAATAAGCTTCGTCGACGTTTTCAACTGTAAAGCCGCTTTCCGAATTTGTCAGCTCAACAATTTTGAGCTTAAAATTAGTAAAAGATAATCCTGCCTGGTTTTCTGTCTGAGTCATTAAGTAAAAGTTTTATTATTCTATAAATATAAGTTTTTTTATTTTTTCTAATTTTTTCTCGCCTATGCCCTTAACGTCCAAAAGATCGTTAATTTTTTTAAACCCGCCTCTTTCGTTTCTTAAAGAAATAATCTTTTCGGCTGTTTTAGTCCCAATTCCAGGCAACAGAGTCAGCTCTTCAAGCTTAGCCTTATTAATGTTAACGCTTTTTTCAGCAAGCGGAGCCTTAGATTTTGACTGGAAATTTTCTTTCCTTATCAAATCTGCTTCTGTTACAGGTTTAGAGCCAATACTATCTTTTACCTCAACGGGAGAAGTTTTTTTTATCGAATCTGCAGCTGCAAAAAGGCTATCGTCCTTTTTATAATCAAAATTTTCATACTTAGCGTATACGCCGGGTTGAAAAATTTTGACGCCAAGACCGACAAAAAAAACTGCGAAAAGAAAAAGAATAATTCTTAATTCAGTATTAGTAAAACCCGCTTTTTTTCTAAAACTATTTAAGACGTCTTTTAGCAAAAAATAAAGAAATATTGATTATTACAAGCCGAATTTCTTAAAGAAATTTTTATCGTCATTACCCGACGGGGTTTTGATGTTCGGCATATTAGCTAACTCTTTTAAAAGGTCTCTTTCCTTTGCGTTGACCTTTTTAGGAATTTCAATATTAATTCTGACATATTGATCTCCAGCTCCGTGTCTGTTAAGATGCTGGATTCCTTTTTCTCTCATCTTAAGAAGTTTGCCAGGCTGTATGCCGCCGTCAATTTTCAGTTTAGCTCTGCCCGTAAGAGTAGGCACTTCAACTTCTGCGCCCAATACGGCATCAGGATAATTTAGATATAAATCAAAAATAACATCGTCTCCGTCGCGAACAAAATAATCGTGCTTTTCTTCCTGAAATACTACAATAATATCGCCGCTTTGCCCGCCTCTTAAACCTGCGTTTCCTTCGGCTCTCATTGTAAGATAGCTTCCTTCATGAACTCCGGCTGGAACGTTAATTTTAATAGTGGTCTCGTCCTGAACTCTGCCGTCGCCGTAACACTTGCGGCAAGGGGAGTCGACAACAGTACCTTCGCCATTACAGTTGCTGCAAGGCTGGATATTTACAAATTGACCGAACACAGAACGGGAAACGGATTTTACTTCTCCCGCGCCGTTACAAACCGGGCAGGTTTTCATAGAAGTTCCGGCTTCGGCGCCTGTGCCTTTACAAACGTCGCATCTAACGTATTTTTTAATTTTTATTTTTTTTGTCACGCCGGAAGCTATTTCTTCCAACGTAAGCTTCAATACTACTTTCAGATCCGAACCTGGAGTTCCGGTTCCTCTTCTTCTTGCTCTTGTTCTGGTGGAACCAGTATTAAAGAAATCGTCAAAAATAGACGACGAGCCAAATATATCAGAGAAGTGAGAAAAGATATCGTTAACGTCGTTAAAGCCCTGGAATCCCTGCCCGCCTCTAAGTCCATCGTGACCGAACTTATCGTATTTTGCTTTTTTATCATCGTCAGTTAGAACTTCATAAGCTTCGGCGGCTTCCTTAAATTTTTCTTCAGCTTCTTTATTATCCGGATTTCTGTCTGGATGATACTGCATTGCTAATTTTCTGTAAGCTTTACGCAGTTCTTCCTTCGTTGCAGTTTTACTTACTCCTAGAACTTCATAATAATCTCTCTTTGCCATAAACCTATTTTTCCTTAACTATTTGAGTAGTTTTCATTTTTTTTAGTTGTATTAATCAGTAGAATCTTCGCTTACAACAACTTTAGAATGTCTGATAACTTTATCTTTGTACATATACCCGGCTTCAATTTCGTCTACTACCGTATGCGCAGGAACGTCGTCAGCTTTACGCTGCATTAGCGCTTCGTGAAACTCCACGCTAAACGGCTTACCAACCGCTTCTATTTTAGTTATTCCCTGCTCTTCAAGTATTTTAACTAATTTTTCATAGATCATTTTTATGCCGTCTTTTACCGACTGATCGTCCTTGCTGTCGTCTAAATGAACTAACGATCTTTCAAAATCGTCTACGACGGTTAAAATTCTTTTTATTAAAGGCTCCGCCGCATACTTAATCAGGTTTAGCTGATCATTTTCAGTTCTTCTTTTATAATTTTCAAATTCGGCGGCTTTGCGTAAAAAGCGGTCATTGTTTTCGCTTACCTCTTTTTCAAGAGTCGCAACTTTTTCTTCATACTTTTTAACTTCAATAGCTACCAGCTGACCAAGCGAATCTTCTATAAGTTTTTTTTCTTTTTCTTCCTGACTTAATTCTTCATCATCATTTTGGCTATTTAAATTTTCGCTGTTTTTATCCAACTTAATTCTCTCCTTTATCCATTTTTTCATTTAATAGTTGTATTTGTTATAAACTGATTTAATAATGCCGAAACATAATCGACAATTGCGACTATTTTAGAGTATTCCATTCTTTTAGGCCCAACTATTCCAAGAGACCCTTTAACGTCTCCAATAGTGTATTCCTTTGCAATAAAACTGTATTCGTTCAATTTTAGAATTTCATTTTCGCTGCCTATCGAAATACTGATTTCGTGTTTAGCGGCTCCTTCAACTTTTTCTAAAATATGTATAATAATATCTTTATTTTCAATTAATTCTATAACGCCCTGAAATTTTTCAGGATCTTCAAATTCAGGATGCTTTATTAAATTTCTTGCTCCCGAAAAAACCATCTTTTCGGTCTGGCTTGAATCCACAAATATTTTATCGACCGAATCGAGAAAGAACCTGATAATTGGTTTCTCTTTGCCTGAAACGTCCTGAAATCTTTCATTAAACGTATTTTTAATTTCGGCAAAAGTAAGTCCGCTTAACCTTTCATTCAATAAATTCTGAACCGATTCCACCTGAGTGGGTTTTAATTCAGAAGCCATTTCCAAAGTAATTGTTTTTACTATTCCAGATTTGATTGTAATTATAACCAATATAGTAGTAGAAGAAAGACTTACAATCTGAATCCTGTCTAAAGCTCCCGTATTAAGATTAGGATATGTAACGTAAGCTAAATGATTAGTAATATTGCTAAGAATATTTGAGGCTACCTTCAAAAGGTCGTCAGTTTCTGAAATATTCTTGTCAATCTGAGTTTTAATAAAAGCCCTTTCGCTTACAGAAAGAGATTCAACATTCATCAGCTCGTCTACGTAAAGCCTGTATCCTTTATCAGTTGGTATCCTGCCGGCGGAAGTATGTGGATGATCTATAAAACCGGAGTCTTCCAGATCGGACATTATATTTCTGATAGTAGCCGGCGAAAATCCGATATTATATTTACGGGAAATATTTCGCGATCCTACAGGAGTAGCAGTCAGAATAAACTGCTGTATAATAGACCTTAATATATTACGTTCGCGTTCGCTTAACTCTTCTAACATGATTTTCTAATTGACATTTACATTTTCATTTATCTTAATTACAAATATAATTAAAAAAAACCGAATATTTTATACCAGATTAATACCCTGCTTTATAAACGACAAAAAAGGACAATATAGTAACAAATTTGTAAAAAAGACAATCCGCCAATACTTACTTTGAAGCGCAAATGCGACGGAATAACGCTCAGCTATTGAACCTTTATATAGCCTATATTCCAATTAATAACACCCGTGTACACGCTTCAGCAATAACCGGTTAGCAAAGCAGCTACGCTCTCAATTTAAGAATCTAAATCGTCAAAAGCCGGCATATCTATCTAAACGCATTAGACAAAGCCTTAAGACGAGACAGCTCGTAAATCTTCAACAAATGCTAAGGAAATTAATTTACAAGCATAGTTTATACGAAAAAATAAATGGATAATAAAACCTAAACGAATATAAGTCCCCCAAAACATGCGTCGGATAATTATTTTATAGAAATGTTTTGGATAAATTCTGAATTTACACATAAATTTTTACTATCTCTTCTTCAAATCCGAATATAAAAAAAAGGAATACAATTTCTTTATACTCTGGTTTTATACTGAACTCCCACAAAAGGATTTTTTTATTTCATTCTATATATTATCGGTATTGTATAATATACGCTATCTCCTTTATAAGGCCGGAAATTACAATCCTTAATATAAGCTATCGCATAATCGTCAAATATTTTATTTGTCGAAGAGATTATTTCTATATCTATGGGTTCGCGGTATTTTAAGTGAAATTTAAGAAAAATTTCTCCTTCATAAATATTCATTTGCGCCGCTTTTAACGGATAGATTGGACACGAATACACCCCAGTGATAATACCTTGACAACAAACCGTATCTTCGTTTTTGCTTTGCATTATATCTATACTTTTTAGTTCCTGCGAATAAACTTGAACATAAAACCCAAAGACAATCAAAGGGATAATAAATATTAACTTTTTCATATATAATTTTCCGAATAATAACTATTTCAATTTAAATGATACCTTAAAGCGTAGAAGCGTAATTTCAATCGTTTTAGGATCAAATCTTAATCGCTTAACATAATCTACGGCAGCATCGTTAAAGATTTTATTTGAAGTTTGGTATATTTTTATGTCGTCAATTGTTCCTTCTTTTGAAATACGGCCTTCTAATATTACCTTCCCTTCATAAATTTTTTCGTCAAACGCTGCTTTGGGATAACTCGCGACAATACTTGTCATTTGTAAATCTGGCTTCTGAACACTTGGCGGTA
>WSSedL1CaDRAFT_10001664_pt1 | contig 12498 bp, 7 predicted proteins | sample WetSurSL1Cattail_FD_9464 | JGI IMG/M metagenome (IMG submission 9464)
GTAGGTCAGCATCAGATGTGGACGGCGATGTATTACAAGTTTAATAATCCGCGTTCATTACTGACAAGCGGAGGCTTAGGGACAATGGGCTTTTCAGTCCCTGCAGCCATAGGAGCAGCGTTTGGCGTGAAAGATCGTCCAATAGTATCCATAAGCGGAGACGGCGGCTTCCAGATGAATATTCAGGAATTAGTTACTGCCGTTTATAATAAGCTGCCGATAAAGTTTATTATTATAAATAATAGTTTTTTAGGCATGGTAAGGCAGTGGCAGGAATTATTTCACGCTGAAAAATATAGCTTTACAGATTTATCAAAGAGCAATCCTGATTTTGTAAAAGTAGCGGAAGCGTTTGGAGTAGAAGCTTATTCAGCAAACAATCCGGGCGAAGTAGACGGATTGTTAGATAAAGCGTTAGCTAAAAACGACGGACCAATATTATTAGAGTTCAGAGTAGAAAGAGAAGATATGGTGTTCCCGATAATTCCTTCCGGCGCAACTGTTAACGAAATTATGACAAGAAGATTAGATCCAAAGGAAGTTTTATGAAACATACAATTTCAATATTAGTAGAAAACAGATTTGGGGCGTTTGACCGAATAGCCACTATGTTTAGCGGCAAGGGTTTTAATTTACAAAGCATCTCTATTGGCGAAACTGAAGACCCTGAAATTTCTAGAATGACTGTCGTTACTTCCGGCGAAGATAAAATAATTGAGCAGGTAGTAAAACAGCTTAACAGATTAATAGATACAATTAAAGTAATCGACCTTACGGAACAGACTACGGTCGAAAGAGAATTGGCTCTTATATCGCTTTCTTATCAGAAAGGCACAAGGGCCGAAGTGACTAATATTTGCGATATTTTTAAGGGGAAAGTCGTAGATATCAATAATAAAACAATAACATTAGAAGTGACTGGACCTCCGGATAAAATTGACGCTGCGGTAAACGTTCTTCTGCCATATGGAATTAAAGAGATGGCAAGATCGGGCGCAGTGGCTCTAAAACGCGGGGAACAAACAAAAATAAATAAAAAAGAACTTGTTTAAAAACAAATTTAAAGGAAAGAAAATGAAAGTTTACTATGATAGCGACGCGTCGTTAGATTATCTACAGGATAAAAAAATTGCGGTTCTCGGTTTTGGAAGCCAGGGACACGCTCACGCTTTGAACTTAAAAGAAAGCGGATTGAACGTATGCGTAGGCTTGCGTCAAACCAGCCCAAGATGGCAGCTTGCAGAAGCCGCTGGCCTGCCTGTTAAGACTGTTGTTGAAGCCGTTAAATGGGCTAACGTAATTATGATCTTATTGCCTGATCAGAGTCACAAAGATGTTTACGATAAAGAAATTGCTCCTTATCTAAACCCTGGCGATACTCTGGCTTTTGGACATGGATTTAATATTCATTACAAACAAATTGTTCCTTCTGCCGATATCAACGTAATGATGATAGCTCCAAAGAGCCCTGGCCACTTAGTAAGAAGAACTTTCATAGAAGGCGCTGGAGTTCCAAGTTTGATCGCAGTACATCAGGATCCTTCGGGCGTTACAAAACAAATGGCTTTAGCATGGGCTAAAGGAATTGGCAGCACAAAAGCCGGCGTTATTGAAACTAACTTTAAGAACGAAACAGAAACAGATTTATTTGGCGAACAAGCAGTTCTTTGCGGCGGTTCAGCTGAACTTATTAAAGCTGGTTTCCAGACTTTGGCAGAAGCCGGATATCCGCCTGAACTTGCTTACTTTGAATGTATGCACGAAATGAAATTGATCGTTGACCTTTATTATGAAGGAGGTCTTTCAAGAATGAATTATTCTGTTAGCGATACGGCTGAATATGGCGGCTTAACAAGAGGCCCTCGTTTAATTACCGACGAAACCCGTAAAGAAATGAAAAAGATTTTAACCGAGATTCAGGACGGTTCTTTTGCTAAAGAATTTATTGAAGAGTGCAGAGCAGGCCAGCCTAAATTAGCCGAGCTCCGTAAAGAAACCAACGGTTTGTTGATTGAAAGCGTTGGCGGAAACTTAAGAAAGATGATGAGCTGGTTGTTCAAAAAGAACAAGAGAGAAGAGGTTGGCGTATGATGTATAAAGTAGCTTTGCTACCCGGAGACGGCATCGGCCCTGAAGTGGCCGATGCCGCTGTCGCGGTCTTAGAACAGGTAGGCGCAAAATTTGATCTTAGCTTTGAATTTAGCAAGCAGCTAATTGGCGGCTGCTCGTATGATAAATACGATAACCCATTGACTGATGAAACTATACAGGCGTGCTATGATGCAGACGCGGTATTTTTAGGAGCTGTAGGCGGTCATAAGTGGGAAGCTCTTCCGCAAAACAAAAAACCGGAAGCGGCTCTCTTAAAAATTAGAAAATCGCTTGGGCTGTATACAAATATACGCCCGGCAAAAGTTTACAGTTCGCTGCTTGACGCTTCATCTCTAAAAGCTGATGTTCTTGAAGGCACTGATTTTGTTATCTTCCGCGAACTTACCGGCGACGTATATTTTGGCGAACCGCGCGGATATAACGATGAAAAAGGCTGGAACACAATGATCTATAATAGAGAAGAAGTTGTGCGCATAGCTAAAAAAGCTTTTGAAACTGCAAGAAGAAGAAAAAAAGTAGTAGTATCTGTAGATAAAGCAAACGTGCTTGACTGCTCGCAGTTCTGGAGAAAAATCGTTCACGAAATCCACGCCGATTACCCGGATGTCGCGCTTAGCGATCTATATGTTGATAATGCGGCAATGCAGATTGTAAGAGACCCAAAGCAATTTGACGTAATACTCACTCAGAATTTATTCGGCGATATTTTAAGCGATATAGCCGCAATGATTACAGGCAGCCTTGGCATGCTTCCATCGGCAAGCATAGGCGATAAATACGCTTTGTATGAGCCTGTGCATGGCAGCGCGCCTGATATAGCAGGACAAAATAAGGCTAATCCTTTGGCTTCTATAGCGTCTATTGGAATGATGTTTTCTTATTCGTTCAATTTGCCAAAAGCTACCGCTATAATTGAAAAAGGAATAGACGAAACTTTAAAGCAGTCTTATAGAACGGCTGATATTTTTAAGGAAGGCGATAAACTTGTATCAACAACTAAAATGACTGAAATTGTAAAAGAGAACATAAGCAAAATTCTTGAAGAGGAATTGGCTTAGGTTTGTTAAGAGTATTTGTCATTTTATAAATGGAATAAAATAATGGATAATAGAATAATAATTTTTGATACTACTTTGAGAGACGGCGAACAATGCCCGGGCGCTTCGTTAAACATTTTTGAAAAAGTTGAAATAGCCAGACAACTGGCAAAACTTAGAGTTGACGTTATTGAAGCCGGGTTCCCTGTTTCGTCTCCCGCTCAGTTCGAAGCCGTACAAAGAATTTCCGACGCGGTCGATTCTGTAGTAATAGCCGGTTTGGCCAGAGCTAAAGAGATAGATATAAAAGCGGCTTATGACGCTCTAAAAGACGCCAAGAAGTATCGCATTCATACGTTTTTAGGCACGTCGGATATCCACATATTGGGAAAATTTGGCGAGGATAAATACGGTAAAACGCTTGAAGAAAAAAGGCAAACTGTTCTTAAGATGTCGCGCGACGCGGTGGCTTATGCAAAAACCTTTACCGACGACGTTGAGTTTTCAGCTGAAGACGCAGGCAGAACCGATATAGGCTTTCTTTCCGAAGTGATTGAAGCTGCTATAGCTGAAGGAGCTACTACGGTTAATATCCCTGATACTACCGGATATAATTTCCCTTCGGAATTTGGAGCAAAAATTGCAGAGCTGAGAAGAAGAGTAAGCAATATTGATAAGGCTATAATAAGCGTTCACTGCCATGACGATCTTGGTCTGGCTGTCGCTAATTCATTGAGCGGAATTGAAAACGGAGCCCGTCAGGTTGAGTGTACTATTAACGGCATTGGCGAAAGAGCCGGCAACGCTTCTCTTGAAGAAGTTGTGATGGCTTTAAAAGTGAGAAAAGACTTATTTGAATATTATACTAACCTTAAGACCGAAGAGATTTATAATTCCAGCAAAATGACTTCGTCGTTTACAGGAATAATTGTTCAGCCGAATAAAGCAATTGTTGGAGAAAACGCCTTTGCTCATGAATCTGGCATACATCAGGATGGAATGCTTAAGAACAGAAAAACGTATGAAATTATGACTCCTGAAGTAGTCGGCGTATTAAAATCAAAAATTGTTTTAGGCCGTCACTCAGGCAGACACGGATTAAAGTCGAGGTTGTTGGAATTAGGCTACGATATGAAAGAAGAAGAATTGCAAAAAACTTATGAAAAGTTTTTAGCTCTTGCCGATAAGAAAAAAGAAATATTTGACGACGACCTTCGTTCGCTTATGGGAGATAAAAAAGCGCATAATGTAGAAACGCATTATGAACTTGAATATCTTCACATAGACGCGGGCACAAGTTCAATCCCAACGGCTACTGTTAAAATAAAAATTAACGGCAAGTCGTTTCAGGAGTCCGCAATAGGAGACGGCGCAGTAGACGCCTCTTTTAACGCAATAGAGCGCGCGCTAAAAATAAAATCAGTAGTCGAATCTTACCATGTACGCTCCGTTACAAGCGGCCGTCAGGCTATGGGCGAAGCGATAGTTCGTTTACGTAAAGACGAGATTTCATTTACTGGCCGCGGCGTTTCTACCGATATTCTTGAAGCGAGCGTTCAGGCTTATTTGCAGGCGTTGAGCCATCAGCAGGTATATTTGAAAAATCATAATGGCGCAGCTGCGGCTGAATCATTATCAATTTTATCACAAGGGGTTTAAAAGGAAATAGATATGGGAATGACAATAACAGAAAAAATATTAGCTAAAGCGGCTAAAAGAGAATTTGTAGAGCCGGGAGAAAATATCTGGTTAAATGTAGATGTGCTTATGACTCACGACGTATGCGGACCGCCTACTATTGATATCTGGAAAAGAGAGTTTGGTAAAGAAGCAAAAATTTGGGATAAAGATAAACTTGTAATTTTCCCGGATCATTACATCTTTACAAAGAATCCTCAGGCAAACAGAAACGTCGATTTATTAAGAGAGTTCGCTAACGAATATGGTATAAAAAACTATTACGACGTTGGAACGGATAGATATAAAGGCGTATGCCATATAGCGCTTGCAGAAGAAGGCTATAACTTACCGGGAACAGTTTTGTTTGGCACAGACTCGCATACATGCACTTCGGGCGCGTTTGGAATGTTCTCCACGGGCGTTGGAAATACTGACGCGGCTTTTATACTTGGCACAGGTAAAATTTGGGAAAAAGTTCCGGCTTCGTTGAAGTTTACTTTTAACGGCAAGATGCCGAATTACTTGACCGCTAAAGATCTTATCCTGAAAATTCTTGGCGATATAACTACAGACGGCGGAACTTACAAAGCTCTTGAGTTTGACGGCGACGCGATATTTTCTTTGCCAATGGAAGAAAGAATGACGCTTACTAATATGGCTATAGAGGTCGGCGCAATGAACGGCATAATAGCCGCTGATAAGGTTACCGAAGAATATGTAAAAGCCAGAACGGATAAAAAATACGAATTATATCAGAGCGATGAAGACGCAAAATATGTTAAGAAATTTTCTTATGACGTTTCGCAATTAGAACCGTCCGTTGCAAAACCACACAGCCCTGATAATTACTCAACTGTAAAAGATGTAGTGGGAACTAAATTAACTAAGTGTTACGTTGGCTCCTGTACCGGCGGCAAACTTCCTGATTTTATTTCAGCCGCAAAAATAATTGCAGGTAAAGAAGTAAAGGTTCCTACTTTTATTGTTCCGGGCAGCGTTAATATAGCAAGACAGCTTAAAGAAGAAAAGATAAACGGCGAAACGCTTTATAATATCTTTGAAAAAGCTGGCTGTACAATTGCAGAGGCATCATGCGCCGCTTGTCTTGGTGGCCCGGCAGATACCGTCGGCCGCGCGACAGACGGAGAAGTTATAATCTCTACTACGAACAGAAACTTCCCTGGCAGAATGGGAAGCAAAAAGTCGGCTGTATATTTAGCTTCGCCATTAAGCGTAGCAGCTTCTTCGGTTACCGGAGTAATAACCGATCCGAGAGAATTTTTATAAACTAAAAAATTGCGAAAGGTAAAAATGGAAAAGGAAATTATAGGAAAGGCTTTTGTTCTGGGGGATAATATTGATACGGATCAAATTATTCCTGCCGAACATCTTGTATATAGTTTGAACGACGCTGACGAATCGAAAAAATACGGACACTTTGCATTATCAGGAGTTCCGTTTGAACAGTCCGGCTTGCCGGAAGGGAAGATCGCTTTTATTAATGGCGAACGTAACGATTCTGATTATAAAGTGATTGTTGGCGGTGCTAACTTTGGATGCGGTTCTTCAAGAGAACACGCTCCATTCGCTTTGGAAAAAGCTGGAGTTAAGGCAGTAGTAGCTGAATCTTATGCAAGAATATTTTTTAGAAACGCCGTAGACGGCGGTTTTATTGTGCCTTATGAAACAAAAGAAAAGATCAATAATAAAATTAAGACAAACGATGAAATTGTTATAAATCTGGTTGAAAATAAACTTGTAAATAAAACGTCCGGAGAATCTTTTGAACTAAAACCGCTTGGCGATATTCTCCCGATAATTGAAGCCGGAAATATTTTTGAATACGCCAGAAAATCGGGACTTATGAATGAATGACGATCTTATAGAAATCTTTGATACCACCCTTCGGGATGGGACTCAGGGAGAAGGAGTAAATCTTTCAGTTCAGGATAAACTAGTTATTGCGCAGCGTCTTGACGAATTTGGAATAGATGTGATTGAAGGAGGCTGGCCTGGAAGCAATCCGCGCGATGAAGAATTTTTTAATAAAGCAAAGCTGTTAAAATTCCAACACGCGCAGCTAAACGCGTTTGGCTCTACGGCAAGGTTTGTAGATAAAGTCGCCTCCGATACAAACCTAAACGCTTTACTGAAAGCTGAAACTCCTACTGTTACTATTTTCGGAAAAACATGGAAGCTGCATTCGGAAGTAGGTCTGGGAATATCTGAATCTGAAAATGAACAATTGATTTATGAATCAGTGAGGTTCTTAAAAGAAAATGGAAGACGCGTTATTTATGACGCAGAACATTTCTTTGACGGATATAAAGATAGTCCTGAATTTGCTATAAGAATGCTGAAAGCGGCTGAAAGCGGCGGAGCCGACGTGATTGCTTTATGCGATACGAACGGCGGAACGCTTCCGCATGAGATTGCTGAAATTATTGGAAAACTAAAAAACGAAATAAAAATTGGAATCGGCATACATGCTCATAACGATAGCGAGCTGGCTGTTGCAAATTCTTTAGTGGCAATTAAAGCGGGCGCGCGCCATGTGCAGGGAACTATGAACGGCGTTGGCGAGAGATGCGGCAACGCAAATCTGAGCAGCATAATTCCAAATATCTTGCTTAAGCTAAATATGCGGACTGTCCAAAAGATAAATCTTGAATCGTTAACGGCGCTTTCAAATTTCGTTTTTGAAATAATGAATTTGAATCCGAACGCCAGAGCGGCGTATGTCGGTCATTCAGCCTTTGCGCACAAAGGCGGCATACATGTAAGCGCAGTAATAAAAGACAGCAGCATGTATGAGCATGTTTCGCCAAAGGTTGTCGGCAATCAGCAGCGGGTGCTTGTTTCCGATCTTGCGGGGCAAAGCAACATACGTTACAAAGCAAAAGAATTTGGAGTCGACCTGGAAGAGAATAAAGAGCTTGCAAAAAAAGTTGTCGATTCTGTAAAAGCTCTTGAGCATAAAGGTTATCAATTTGAAGGAGCGGAAGCTTCGTTTGAGTTAATATTACGTTCGCAAATGGAAGAATTTAAACCATACTTTTCGGTTTTATATTCTAAAGTAAACGTAGTAAACGACGTAAGCGGATACTCCACGGTAGAAGTAGTGTTAAAAGTAGAAGTAAACGGCGAAATAGAACATACCGCGTCAGACGGAAACGGACCTGTAAATGCGCTCGATAAAGCTTTACGAAAAGCTTTGTTGCGTTTCTATCCGGAAGTAGCGCAAATAAAACTTGTCGATTATAAAGTTCGCGTAATAGATGAGAAAGACGGAACCGGCGCAATAGTTCGCGTAATAATTCAATCAAGCGACGGCGTGGAATCCTGGTCTACTGTAGGCGTTTCGGTTAACATTATCGAAGCCAGCCTTCAGGCTTTAGGCGATAGCATCAACTATAGTTTATTCAAGCGCCGCAAAAATTCAATCTAACCAGACCGCTTAAAATCAGCAGTTACGAAGCCGAAATTACTATTTGCCCAAGGGAGTTTTTAAACCCTGGGCAAAAGCGTATTTTTTAAAATAAATACTTAAATTTTATTTAAAAAAATGCATAACAAATTAGGAAAAAACGCTTATATCTTGAAATAGTTAAATAATAATGTATATTTGATTACCGAAATAATGGAAATTAATCACATTAGCCTTAAATATTAAGTATATAAAATATCGGTTAATCTCAACTAAAGAGGAAACTATGTCTTTAGAAAATAAAATTCCGTCTGATATAGATGGAATGAAGACTCTTGCGGCAAAAAACGGATTATATAATCCGGCATTTGAACATGACGCTTGCGGAGTTGGATTTGTAGTTAACGTTAAAGGCGTCAAGTCAAGAATGATAGTAGATAAGGGACTTGAAGTATTATTAAATCTTGAACATAGAGGAGCAGTGGGCGCCGACCCATTAACAGGCGACGGAGCAGGCATTTTAATTCAAATGCCAGATGAATTTTTTCGCAGAATTACTCCCGAACTTGGAATTAATCTTCCCAAACCTGGCAAATATGGCGTTGGTTTTATATTCCTGCCAAGAGACCCGGTTTTAAGAAAAGCCGCAGAAAATATAATTGAAAAAATTATTATAGATGAAAAACAACGCTTCCTTGGCTGGCGCAGCGTGCCGGTTGACACAAGCGTTCCTGGAACCGGAGCTAAAACTACTCAGCCTTATATAAGGCAGTGTTTTATTGCTGCCGGAGATAAAATAAAATCACAAGACGAATTTGAAAGAAAGCTTTATTTAATAAGAAGAATTATAGATCATAGAGTTAGAGCGGAACTTAAATTAGACAGAAGTAAATATTATGTTCCTTCTTTTTCCAGCAGAGTGCTGATTTACAAAGGCGAACTATTAGCGCCTCAGCTTACTGCTTTTTACAAAGACCTGTTAGATCCGGATATGAAATCGGCTCTTGCTATGATTCATCTTCGCTTTTCTACTAATACATTTCCTACCTGGGATCTTGCTCATCCGTTTAGAATGATCGCTCATAACGGAGAGATTAATACTTTGCAGGGAAATAAAAACTGGATGGCCGCAAAGCAATATGTAATGGACTCTCCTTATTATGGAAAAGATTTAAAAAGAATGCTTCCTATAATTATGGACGGTCAAAGCGACTCCGCTACGTTTGACTCAGTTTTAGAGCTGCTTGTAATGAGCGGACGAAGCCTGCCTCATGCGATGATGATGATGATACCTGAGGCATGGTCTAAAAACGATTTGATGGATCCTGATAGGAAAGCTTTTTATGAATACCACGCTACAATGATGGAACCGTGGGATGGTCCGGCGGCCGTTAGTTTTACTGACGGAAATATAATTGGCGCTACGTTAGACAGAAACGGTCTGCGTCCTGCGCGGTATGTAGTTACAAAAGACGATCTTGTTATACTTGCTTCTGAAGCCGGAACTATTGACGTAGACCCTGCCAATATTGAATATAAAGGCAAACTTCAGCCTGGCAAAATGTTTATCATCGATTTGAACAAAAAAAGAATTGTAAGCGATGACGAAGTTAAAAATGAAATTATACAGAAACAGCCTTACCGCAAGTGGGTTGAAGAAAATATGTTTAAGCTTGGAGATTTGCCGGAACCTTTGTTTGTAAGGTCGGTGGATCATAAGACCGTTTTAAAACGGATGAAAATATTTGGGTACACAAAGGAAGATCTATTTAAGATAGTCCGGCCAATGGCCGTAGACGCGCAAGAGCCTCTTGGCTCGATGGGTTCCGATGTCGCTTTGGCAGTGCTTTCGGAAAGACCGCAGCTTTTGTTCAGATATTTTAAACAGTTGTTTGCGCAGGTTACTAATCCGCCAATCGATTCTATACGAGAAGAATTAGTAATGGAGCTTACTACGTATGTAGGATCTGAACAAAATTTATTGGATGAAACTCCTGTTCATGCTCATTGCCTTGAACTGCTTCATCCTATTATATCAAATACTAAGCTTGAAAAAATTAGAAACATTGCAAAAGGAAGCTTTAAGTCTGTAACTATTCCGCTGCTCTTTAACCCTTCTGAAAAAGGAGACATGAGAGAAAATCTGGAAAAAATATGCAGAGACGCAGTAGACGCCGTTAAAGACGGGGCTTCTCTTCTAATCTTATCCGATAGAGGCGTAGATGAAACAAAAGCGGCTATACCAAGCCTGCTTGCAGTATCTGGAATTCACCACACGCTTATACGCGCCGGACTTAGAACAAAAACAGGAATTATTCTTGAAAGCGGCGAACCTCGCGAAGTGTCTCACTTTGCTCTTCTTTGCGGTTATGGCGTCAGCGCTATAAACCCTTATTTAGCTTATGAGCTGCTTGCCGATATGTTTAAGGAAGGATTTTTGCCAGAGCTTTCTGAATACAAACAGGCGAAATACAATTACAAAAAAGCTGTAAGCAAAGGCCTGTTTAAGATATTCAGCAAAATGGGCATAAGCACGCTGCAATCATATCAGGGCGCACAGATATTTGAAGCTGTTGGACTAGATTCTGAAATTATCGATCAGTATTTCCCTGGAACCTCGTCAAGAATTGAAGGGCTTAGCCTTGAAATGCTTGAGGAAGAAACTGTAAGAAGACACAACGAAGCCTTTAACACAATTAACGATCCGGAATCATTGGACGTTGGCGGTTTATATCATTACAGAAGAGACGGCGAACATCACTTATGGAATCCTCTTACAATTTCCAAATTGCAGCTAAGCACAAAGCAGGGAAATTATAAAACATTTAAAGAGTATACCGAACTTATTAATAACCAATATAAAAAGCGCGTTACTTTACGCAGTCTTTTTGAATTAGATAAAAATGAATTTAAAATTCCTTTGGATGAAATTGAACCGGCGTCGGAAATTGTAAAAAGATTTTCAACCGGAGCAATGAGCTTTGGCTCAATATCTAAAGAAGCGCATACTAATCTTGCTATTGCAATGAACAGAATTAATGGCAAATCGAATACTGGAGAAGGCGGAGAAGACCCTGAACGTTTTATCCAGCTTGAAAATGGCGATAGTTTACGTTCGGCTATTAAACAGGTAGCATCAGGCAGGTTTGGCGTAACTGCAAACTATTTAATAAACGCAGACGAGCTGCAAATTAAAATGGCGCAGGGAGCAAAACCGGGCGAAGGCGGTCAGCTGCCGGGTTATAAAGTAGATAAAATAATTGCAAAAATAAGACACAGCACTCAGGGCGTAACTTTAATTAGCCCTCCTCCTCATCACGATATTTACTCTATTGAGGATCTGAAGCAATTAATTTTTGATCTTAAAAATGTAAACCCTCGGGCAAGAATAAGCGTAAAGCTTGTTTCGGAAGTAGGCGTTGGAACAATTGCAGCCGGAGTGGCAAAAGCTCATGCAGACCATATTTTAATAAGCGGCCATGACGGAGGAACAGGCGCAAGCCCGATAGCCTCAATTCAATATACCGGTAGTCCATGGGAGCTTGGTTTAAGCGAAGCGCATCAAACTCTGGTTCTTAATGGTTTGCGCGATAGAGTTTATCTTGCCGTAGACGGTCAGATGAAAACGGGCAGAGACGTTGTTATAGGCGCTTTGCTTGGCGCTGAAGAATTTGGATTTGCTACGGCTCCTTTAGTTACTCAGGGGTGCGTTCTGATGCGTAAATGCCATCTGAATACGTGTCCTGTAGGAATAGCTACTCAGGATCCTGAACTGCGGAAAAAATTTGAAGGGAAACCGGAATATCTGATTAACTTCATGTTCTTTATTGCCGAAGAAGTAAGAGAACTAATGGCGCAGCTTGGTTTCAGAAAATTCAATCATATGATCGGTCAGGTAGAAAAGATTTCGCCTCACAGACCTTATGACCACTGGAAAGCGCGCGGTCTTGATTTGAGCCGGATATTATATAAGCCAGCTCAACTTTATAATACCGATTCATTCAGAACAAAAGAGCAGGATCACGAGCTTGAAGGACAGTTAGATCACGAGCTTATTGAACAATCAAAAGAAGCTATTGAAAATAAAAAACCGGTAGTAATAAATACTATTATTAAAAATACTAACAGAACCGTAGGCGCAATGCTTAGCGGCGTTGTAGCAGGCAAATATGGCGAAGACGGATTACCGGACGGCTCAATTAAAATTAACTTCAACGGAACAGCGGGACAAAGCTTTGGCGC
>WSSedL1CaDRAFT_10001665_pt1 | contig 12480 bp, 12 predicted proteins | sample WetSurSL1Cattail_FD_9464 | JGI IMG/M metagenome (IMG submission 9464)
GGATTATCATAAGCCACTACCGAAAAATAGTTTTGCAAGCCGATAAAGTCGAATTTGAATTTGATCAATTCATCGTCGTAGGGATGAAAATATTTCTCTATCCGCTCCAGCACAGGCAAATCTTTGATAGGGTAACCCATTCCGAGCAAAGGTTCAATATGAAGTCGGTTCAGCAGTGCATCTACACGTCGGGCGGCAGCTTCTTGTCTTGGACGATGGCTGGCCGGAGTTACATACGAGCAGGAAATGGAAGTGCCAATATATGCATCGGGCAAATTCAGGCGTATGCGGCGTGCTCCTTCGGCCTGGCAGAGTGTGGCATGATGTACAGCCGGCAGGTAATTGCGCATTCCGAATCGTCCCGGAGCATAATAACCGGTTAAGTATCCGAGTCCTGTAAAGGTAAAAGGTTCGTTCATCACAATCCAGTTTTTCACCCTGTCGCCAAAACTCTTGGAACACACATCGGCAAAACGAATAAAAGCGTCAACAACAATGCGGTTTGTCCATCCTCCCTTCTTTTCCAGAGCTAAAGGCAAATCCCAATGATAGAGTGTTATCCAGGGTTCAAGTCCGTATTCCAGACAACAATCAATCAGCCGGTTGTAATAATCAAGTCCGGGTTGATTTACTTCGCCTAGACCATCGGGAATGATTCGGGTCCATGATATGGAGAAACGAAAGTGGGAGAGGTTGAGTGATTTGGTAAGGGCAATATCCTGCTCGTAGCGGTAATAAAACTCACAGGCCACATTGCCGTTTGATCCATCCTCAATGCGATTTTTACGATTCGAGAAATGGTCCCAAATGGAAGGACCTCTGCCGTCAGCTTCATAAGCACCTTCTACCTGGTAAGCGGCTAGTGAAACACCCCACCTGAATTGTTCTCCGAAATCTTCCTTTAAATACATTTGTAAAATTTATTGCAAATAAAGGAATAAGTCGTGAAGCTGATGTTACAACGGCGATACAAATGCATTTCAGATTAATCATATCCGGTAAACTTTATCATTGTTGCAAATAAATGACCACCGATCTCCTCATTTGCAAACGAGGGGAAGGGGAGATAATATTCAATTTTACAAATTTTATTTGCGAAAATTTGCGCATTTTGCGTTGTTTATGTGCTTTTGATACAACCGCAGGAGAGTATTTCCCCAATTTTAAGAGCGACTATATTGCTTCGGCTTCATTCCGATATGTTCTTCAAAAACCCGTGAGAAATGGCTTAGGTTGGTAAAGCCCAGTTTGTAACCTACATCCGACACTGATAGCTTTTCCTCTGTCAGCAAACGGGCTGCCTCCTGCATTCTGAACTCCTGATAATAACTGAAAATGCTGTTACCAAAAATTTGTTTGAACAACCGTTTCAGCTTGGATGGACTCATATTGGCACAAACGGCCAGTTCATTGATAATCGGCGGAGTTTCGAGCCGTTCAAGCATTTGCTCTTTTACCTTGTAAATAGTTTGTATATCCTGACCGTTCAACGCATAAAGATGTTTTTCATCACGCTTTTCCAATTCCATCAATAAGCGGCAAATCAGTTCTTCGGCTTTCACTCTCCGGTAAAACAGTTCAAAAGTAGGATCAACCGATTCACTCACAATTTCATCTACAATTTTTTGTAATGAAGGATAAATCATTTGTTCGAAGAGTAGGGGCTGCGTATTTTGTAACAGGCTTTGCAAAACCGGTGATTTTTCGGACAAGTCAAACAATCCGTTCAAATAATTTGCATCCACTTCAATATTAATAGATGCCGTATTTGTATCAATAGGAATAAGGACTTCGGTGTTCATATTGCTGGTTGCAATCAAAACCGAAGGTATTGCTTTTAGTTGCTTTCCAATAGATAAAGGCTCTGTATTTGGAAAAACGTTCTGAAACTTAAAAAGTATCATTCTCTCGGATACATTGACGTCGGGATTTTCAACAATGAAGTCTTCATTCAGTTCGTAATTCAGGATAAGCATCCGGATATGCTCATTAAAAACAAATCCGGCACAATACCCCGCACCGAATTCTTCCGGGATTTCTAATCTTCTGTTTTTTAATTCCGTTCCTAATAACTGAGCAAGTCTTTTCAGAACATTCGGCTCTGTTTGCAGTTTGTCTTTTTCCATAAGAAGTCTTTTACGACTGTTTTCCGGACAAATATAGTTATTTTATCTTTGAAATACCCGGTAATTTTGCATCATCAAATCAAGTAAAAGAAAATAGTATCAAATAAACAATCAGAAAATGGAAACAATAAAACCTATAAATATCAAAGAGATGGATTTTGAACAGTTATTTAAACAAATATCTCCGGAAGAGATATCCGACAATGTATTTACGCTGGTCGGAAAAGATTTTTATGTTATTACTGCTGGCAAGAAAGCTCATTATAATTCCATGATAGGCAGTGGGGGAGGGATGGGTCTTCTTTTTAAGAAACCTACTATCTGGGGTCTTTTTCAAGCAAATCGGTATACACTTGAATTGATTCAAAAGGAACTAACCTATACGATGACTTACTTTTCTGAGGAATATAAAAAGCAAATGCTCTTTTTAGGAAGTAAATCGGGAAGAGATAGTGATAAAATGAAAGAGGTTGAACTGACAAGTGTTCAAACACCTTCGGGAGATATGTCTTTCAAAGAAGCCAGACTGATCATTGAATGTAGACTAACTCAAATAACGACTCCCAATATCACTGATTTTTACACGCAGGAAGCTAGAGACTATATAAACGAAGCTTACAAAGATGCAAACGATTATCGCAACTATGTATTTGGTGAAATCACGCATGTTTGGGTAAGGAAGTAAAGAATATCTTCCAGAGGTTAAGCGTTTCTATTGTTACAAACAAATGACCACCGCGAGTGGTGACAGCCTCAGGAGAGTCGTGCTACCACTTCTCTTAAACGTAATTCGTTCGAAACAGGTTTTTATTAGGTTGTGGCATAAAAAATTCTTATTTTTGTATCTCACAAAATCTAAAAAAAACGATTATGATTCGATTAAATGTATTTATCTCGGTAGAAGATGTAAATAACGCCAAAGTATTGGATGCTGCCAAAGAATTGACCGCTGCTTCATTGAAAGAAGATGGCTGTGTTGCGTATGATGTATTTGAAAGTGCTACCCGCCCCAATGTGCTGCTGATTTGCGAAACATGGAAAGATGCTGAAACTTTGTCCAACCACGAAAAGTCGGCTGCTTTCATTAAAAACATAGCCATTCTGAAAGAGCTTACTGCTATCAAAGTAGAAAAATTTGACTTTTGAGGTAGGCAGTATTCTTGTCTGATAGATGTTACACAGATGATGAGAATAGCGACAGGTTTTTCATATCCTTTATAGCAAAAAAAATAAAAGCAGGTGGAATTGATTCGATTCCACCTGCTTTCGTTACTCTTCTATGATTCTGTTCGCTCTCTTTGTTTTAATTAAACGATTGTCTGAACTTCAAAGGCGACATTTCAGTTTTGTTTTTGAATAGTTTATTAAACGATTGAGGCCGCTCGAAGCCCAAATTATAGGCAATTTCGGATACTGTTAGATTAGTTGTTGTTAAATATTCCTTTGCTTTTTCAATCAATTTTTCGTGGATGTGTTGCTGGGCATTTTGCCCTGTAAGCGAACGAAGTGCATCACTCAAATAACTGGCAGATAGATTAAGTTGGCTTGCTTTAAATAGAAGATATAAGACTAAGAACACATAGCATTATCCCGAATACCGGGATAATCTCAGACTGAGCAAAAGTATAGTCAGATACTTTTACTATGTGACCTAAGTCTTTTTTTTCCCATTATTTCTATGTGTGCTATGTGATAGAAACAGATCATTAAATATTGAAAACTACTTAAATGCTGTTTATTGCTATCAATGTTTTTGTTTCCAATAGAAAAATCCGAATAGGAATGAATGCTATACATTCTATACATTCTATCAACAACCACCATAATTGTTTGTCTATCTATATTTCATTTTTACAGGATTTGTCAAAGATTTTCTTTGAAGAAGGGAGTTATTTGTTCCAATGCTTCTCTGATAGCTTCGGGACGGTCGTACAAATCATAGTGACTTGCACCTTTTACGATGTATATTTTTTTATTGTCGGAAGCTGCTTTGTTATACAAATCGAAACCATCTCTGTACGAACCAAAACCACCAACTTTGTCGCCAACAATTACCAAAAGTGGTTGCGTGAGGAAATACTCTGCCAAATGAAAGGCATCAAACATAATTAAAAATGTAGATTTATTTATTTAGCACTTGCGCGAGGGCATCCAAGCGATCCTCGACAATTTTTAATCGGTTATGATAATTATCGTTAATGTTCCGCATTTTATTGGAAATGTGTAGTTCAGCATGCCATATAAATAAAATATCATTATCGTTAATGTTGAAATTCGGATAATTAGCTTTGTCTACATTGTCGGACATACAGACGATAAAACCTTTATTGAACCTGTTCTTTACTCTTTTTATATAGCTCTTCTCTCTTTTGTCAACTACTACATAAACATGCTCATCCGGCATCTCGAACCACTCAGATTTGTCAAGTAAACGAATAATTATTTTATCTGAATCCTGTAGTGTTGGTGACATAGAGTTTCCTTGTTCGCGCACGCAAGCATACGTAGAATTATGAGGTAACATACTTTGAGGCAGTACTAGGTAATCTTTTGTGTTAAGAATGTCTTCATCCTGATAATCTGCCATACTTGCAGTGGCCGAAATATCCATTATAGGAATTTTTATGTTTAAATTATTGTTGTTTGAACTGGACGGGTTCGAAATTGACAATTTGTCTTCACTTTTAATAAAATTGCTACGCAACATTTGACCTTGTCCGTTAGATAATATCCAGTCTGGATTAATTTCTACACATTTTGTGTATAATATATGATGATCAAAAGTACCCCGAGTATCCCAATTTGATAATAATTGCGGTGTAATCTCTAAATGTCGAGCAAGTTCAACATCCTTTTTGAAATTATAATACCTTTTTAACTCTCTTAGAATTAAGCTTTTCATCATTCTGTAAAAAATAAAATAAACAAAATATATATATTTAACGTATTTTGCGTATTGATGTAAACATAATGTTTATATATTTGCACCGTATTTCGAATCTAAACTTGAAAAATAAAGGACGCAAATATATTTGTGAACATCGTAATCTATTAAAACACATTGCAATGTATTTTAAAGTATTTCAAAGTGTTTCAAATTTGAAAGCTCTAAAACTTGCAAATATATAAAATATTATCTAATGATGAACAATTTGTAATAAATAGAATCATATGGAAAAAGATAAAAAAATCATTGTCGACTATAGAGTCAAAAAAAACCTTTTGGAATTAGGTACATATCCAACTATTCGTAAAGCGTTGAATGGTGATACCAGTACTCCTCAAAAAATATCAATACGTACTACTGCCATAAAATTGGGTGGAGTAATCAGAAAATAAAAAATCACACTAATTAAGGTGCTAATTTATTTGTTGTTAAATAAATGGCTCTTTGTAAAACTTAATCAATCAATTCGTATTAACGTGTTGAATTGTGTTAGGCATTCAATTAATGCATTTTATATTTAGCTTAAAAAATGAATTGGTATCTTCTTTATACGGCATCCAGAGCAGAAAAGTTAGTAGAACAACGCTTGAAAGCAGAGGGAGTTGAAACATATCTGCCTTTGCACCTTTCTCCACGCAGGTGGTCGGATAGGGTAGCACTAATTGAATTGCCATTATTTTCATCCTATATTTTCGTAAGAACTACTGATGAAATATTACGAGGTTTGGTTCGAATTAACGGGGTTTCAAGAATCATATTTTATAATGCTCGTCCGGCTATTATAAAACCGACGGAGATAGATTCGATAAAATTATTTGTGGAAAATGCAAAAGGAAAGGTTTGCACTTTCGGATTAAATGATGAAGTTCAAATTGCTTGTGGCCCATTAAAAAATATAGATGGTACAGTAACGAAAGTGGGTAAGGAGTACGTCATCTTACAACTAGCACAAATAGGGATTTTTGTGAGTGTCAAATTAAACCAAGTGGTAAAGATAGAAAGGTAAATGTATCTTTTTTATTTGAAAATATATCTGAATGAATTTAGATGTATGGATTGGACTGAAATAAACTGATACTATTGCATTGGCAATGCAGTAGCTGTTATTTAAAAGAATTCGGCTCGAATATAGATCTTGAGCAGGATTCCGTTCTCAAAAAGAACACAAGTTTGGAATAAGATGTTGGTATTAACGGTTATTTAGTGATAAATTCCTTTATATCGACAGCTGAAAATTGATTAAAGTATACAATAATACTCTATAAATAAGTGTATTATCTGGTCGCTCATGGGACTGGAGGGGCTTTGCCTTGAAGGGCAGCTCCATATCTTTACTATCTGGCTTTTCTTTTAAAGTTGGATGTACAACAAAGCAATCTTTGGAATACAAAAAGGTGTCGTAACGAAATAGTTGGTGATAAATCCAGCTTATCGACAATAAAAATTGCTTTTATTTTTCCAATTAAAACATTACAAACAAACCAATTATCTGGTCATTTATGGGACTGGAGGGGCTTTGCCATATAACACAGCTTCTTATCTTTAGTTTCTAACACTCTGTTTCATAATTAGATTCGTAACTATACCGTTTGTTGCAGAATTAAAGTATCCACTAAGCTACGGATGATTGCCATCTTCGATCCTTGCTCTGACTTCCTAGAATAAATAATTGTTTGTCTAATCACTTAAACAACTTATATAGTGAAAAAAGTAATTCCATTTTTTATAGTATTGATATTGCTTAGCAGCTGCAATATGTCTAAAAAGATAGTTTATGTGCAAAATGCCGGATCTCCGGTTAGTTATGCGGATACCACTAAATCAAAAATTCCTGATCCCAGGTTAAAGGTCGGCGATTTATTGGTTATTACCGTTAATGCTAATACTCCAGAAGCTGCACTACCTTTTAATCTTCCATTAGTTCCGAATCAGGGACTTAATAGTTATGACCCAAGTGCTACAACTATTTCATCTGGTAGTAGTGGAGGTGGTTTACAAAACTATTTAATCGATACCAATGGCGAAATCACATTCCCTATAATCGGAAAAATTAAAGCGGTAGGAATGACCAAAACAGGATTATCTGATTTTATAAAAGATAAAATTCATCCTTTTTATATAAAAGAAGATCCTATTATTTCCATCCGGTATGCCAACTATAAAGTTTCTGTTTTAGGCGAAGTAGCACGTCCAAGTGTGTATACCATCCAGAATGAAAAGATTAATATTTTTGAAGCGATAGCATTAGCCGGCGATTTGACTATTTATGGAAAACGCGACAATGTATTGTTGATCCGCGAAAACGAAAACGGATTACGAGAAACTCTCCGGATTGATTTACGTGATGAACGCCTGATTAATTCAGCTTACTATTATTTGCAACAAAACGACGTACTTTATATTCAACCTAACAAGCCCAAGTCAAGAGCATCAGGTTTAAGTACTGCAGAAACTGTATCTATATCTGTTGTCGGTACTCTTATTTCACTTACATCGCTGATTGTTACATTATTAAAATAAAGAAATCTGACTATTCAGTTTTTTACAACACAATAACATCATCATTATAATATATGGACAATAACTTTGAACAATTTGAACAGGATATTCAGGAAAAACCGATTGACTGGAGGGAAATAGTTGAAAAATTAATATATAACTGGAAATGGTTTGTGCTTTCAGTTATCATAGCACTTATTGCCGGCTTTTTTTACAGTCGTACTCAAAATGATGTATATGAAGTAAAATCATCCATATTAATAATTGATCAGTCGAAAAGCGGACAGATGAACGAAGTTTCTGTACTTAAACAATTAGATGCTGCAGGAATAGGAGGGGGAAAGTCTACTTCGGCGGTAAATAACGAAGAGCAGGTAATTCGCTCTACTGCTTTGATGAAAAGGGTTGTAAATCGGTTGGAACTTCAAACCAGTTATTCCCATCGGGTTTTTATGAAAAGCGAAGATATGTACACGGCATCTCCCCTGTATGTTCATTTAGATAGTCTTTCATTAAGTCGTCTGAAATCTTCATTAGAACTAACTATAAAGCCGGAAAACGGACAACTTACTATCGACGGTAATTATAACAATTCCACATTTCAACTACAGGCAAAAGAACTACCGGCAATTTTAAAAACGCCAGCCGGAAAAATTTACATCTTACTTCGTCCCGGAAAAACTTTTCCTAATGAGCCCATTAAAGTTACGATCAATAATACTTTTAGTACTGCAAAATATCTGGCTAGTGCGGCATTAACTACCGAAGTAGGAAAAATGACTGATGTTATTGATCTTACATTAAAAACAAGCAATGTACAAAAAGGACAGGATATTCTGAATACTCTAAGTGATATCTACAATCAGGATGCTACAGAGCAAAACAATTTGTCGGCTATTAATACAGCCACATTTATTGATGGTCGTTTAAAGTTACTTACAAGCGAACTGGGTGATGTGGAAAAAGATGTGGAAAGTTACAAAAAAGCCAATAAACTGACCGATATTGACGAAGATGCTAAAATGTACCTGGAAAAAAATAATACCTACGATCAGCTTCAGGTACAAGTGGAAATGCAACAGCACCTGATTAAATATGTGGAAGAATTTATTCATAATCCGGCTAATCAATCGGCTCTGGTTCCAAATTTGGGACTTACTGATGTAGGTCTGGTTGCCGTAATTCAGAAATACAATGAACTGGTGATGTTACGCGAACGTGTTGCACATGGTTCTTCTGTTGAAAATCCGGCTCTCAAAACATTAAACCAACAGATTAATGCCACGCGCAAAGCCATTCAGATAAGTATATCCAATAGCAGGAAAGGATTGCAAATAAATGATGCCGATTTAGGTGCTCAAAATTTACTTATACAATCGAAAATTCGGGATATACCGCGTCAGGAAAGAGAGTTTATCGAAATTAAGCGTCAGCAACAGGTAAAAGAAACTCTTTATCTTTTTTTACTCCAAAAGCGAGAGGAAGCATCACTTAATATGGCTGTTACCGTACCCAAAGGAAGAGTGCTGAATGCTCCCGACGATGCTGCCCAGGTGGGACCACACCGTACAACAATTATGTTGGTGTTTTTGGTTATCGGTTTATTAGTTCCTGCTGTTATTATTTATTTATTGGAAATAATCAATACATCCATCCGCAATCGGGCTGATGTTGAAAAAAACAGTAAAGTACCGGTTATCTCAGAACTAGGTCATAACGACTCAGGCTCAATATTCATTGATTATAAAACAAATGCCTGTGCAAATTCAGAATTGTTCCGTCTGTTACGTGCTAAGCTACAGTTTACACTTGATCACCCTACGGAAAAGGTTATATTGGTAACTTCCACTATGTCGGGTGAGGGTAAAACTTTTGTTGGCATTAATTTGTCCGTCATGCTGTCACTAACCGAGAAAAAGGTATTGATAATGGGCATGGACTTACGAAAACCGCAATTAGCTAAACATTTTGGAATTGAATTTAAAGATGGTATTACCGCTTATTTATCGGGACAAATAACGGATTACAAGTCTATAATATTCTCTTCTCCCGAGTTTCCATTACTCGATATATTGCCGGCAGGGGTTATACCTCCTAATCCTAATGAATTGATTATGAAGAAACGCTTTGATACCTTGCTGGATGAGCTGAAAGAACATTACGATTATATAGTGATTGATTCGGCTCCTGTGGGTGTAGTTTCGGATAGTTACCTGATTGACCGCGTTTCTGATCTAACGCTTTATGTTTGTCGGGCCCGGTATACCGATAAACGAAATATTGAATTTGTAAATCGTATTCAGGATGAAAAGTCATTAAAACGACTCTTCCTGGTAGTGAACGACGTAGATTTAGAATCGAATAAATACGCTTATCATCGCAAATATGGATATGGGTATGGAAAAAACAGATACGGGTATGGATATGGGTACGGCTATGGAAGTAAGAACAACGATACTGGAAAAAATGTATAATAACAAGATTATCTGGTTTCAAAATAATAAATGTCTTTTGGTATACTTAAAAAAGCTACTTATAATGCTGCTATTTTTTGTATCTGCAATTGTAGTTAATGCGCAAAAAATTTCAGGATTTATTTTCAAACCGGATGTTTATATCGGTGCAAACATGGGTCTGAATACTTTTCTGGGCGAAGGATGTTCTACTTATTCAAAAATACAAAGTAGCGGGTTTATTGGTCGCGCTACGATTGGTTATAATCTTACGCCTGTCATCGGGGTACGAGGGTTTATGGGGTATGCCAGTCATAACTGGCCGGATTCCCGGTTTAGAAGTTCTGACGGTTCATTAAGATCAGTTTCATTTGATGCTCAGATGCTGACGGTTGATCTGACTGTAAACTTGAGTAACTGGTTATCGTATTACAACCGGAACCGGACATTTGATTTTTCTGTATTTGCGGGAACAGGCATAACCCATCGTGACAAGGCTTCTTTTAGTAGTGATCTGTTTAGTTCTATTGGGCGTGGTGGTTTACAAGGTGATTTTCACTTATCATCGTTTATTGATCTGAACCTGATTGCCGAAACTAATTTCACAGGAGATAACTACAACAATTTTAAACCAGGCTTTTTACCTTTCGATGTTTATACGGCATTCACGGTTGGGCTAAGCTATCATTTTCGTAGTGTTCGTTAAAAAAAATATCTCTTACATAAACTCTATTGACATTCTATCGCAAAACATGTTTATATTTTCACAATTATGGATTTTTAAAGCAAAAAAATTAATGTTTAAAATTATCTAGTATGAAAAAAGTAATTGTTACTATTTTGTGTTTGGGATTTGTATTCGTTACTTATTCTCAAAAAACTGAAAAGATTAATTCCGGGACTTTTCAACCGGGATGGTATCTTGGCGCTAACGCCGGCCTAAACTGGTTACTGGCCGAAGGAAATAATCCTTTTGATAATAAAGCTTACTTTTCGTTTGATAAAAATAAGGGTTTTATCGGTCGTGCAGTGGTTGGATATGACTTTACTCCCGTTATCGGATTAAAAGGAATGATTGGATATGCTCATCATGGTTATTGGCCCGATTTATACTCAAAAAAAAATGCAGACGGATCTTTTTCGATTAGTTCATTTGGTTCACAGAACCTGACAGTTGACTTGACTGTAAATTTAAGTAATTGGTGGGCTGGTTATAATCCAAATCGGGTATTTGATATCAGTGCTTTCGGGGGAACCGGATTTGCCCATCGTAATAAAGCCAATTTATCTGATGATTGGTATGGTTTAATTGGGCGCGTTGGTTTACAAGGTGATTTTCATCTTTCAAAACAACTCGATCTTAATCTGATTTTTGAAGACAATGTTGTAGGAGACAAATATAACGACCATGTTGTAACGCTTATATTCGATACTTATCCGGCTCTTGCAGTAGGTCTGACCTATCATTTCCGTGAAAAATCAAAGGTTCTTGCAGAAGTTCAGTCAAAACCGGACATTGTTGAAAAACCGGTAACTTCTCCTCAACCCGTTGTGGAACCTGCTCCGGTTGTAAAAGAAGAACCGAAGCCGGCCATCGCAAACAGAGAAGTAGCTCCTGTACAAAAACAGATTCCTGAACTGGAAGTAGATATATTCTACACAATTGGTAAAGCCGAGATAAGGAACGAAAAGCAACAAGCTGCTATCGCTAAAGTCATTGATTATCTGCATACATATCCCGATGCTAAAATACTTATTGTAGGATATGCCGATAAGGCTACCGGTACTGCTGCCAGAAACAAGGAAATATCAAAAAAACGTGCCGAGTTTGCAACTAAGTTGTTGATTAATAATTATTCCATAAGTGCAGATCGTATTGTAACGAAGTGGTATGGTGATACTGTTCAACCTTATAAGGAAGTACCACAGAATCGACTCGTTAAAATTAATCTAATGCCGGTTCAATAATCTGATGCAGAAACTGAAAGCTATCGAGATAGAATGTTATCATAGACTATCTAATATTTTAATAAATCCTTGAAGCTAATATACGAAAAAACACGCTTGAAACGAAAGAGATGGAAATAAGGTTTTTAAAACCTTGTTATAGCTAAAATACCGGTTGCTGCTGCCGCAACAGTCCAACCTTATTTCCAGCTCTTTCTTATTTAAAAAAACAGATTTACCTGATCAACACAAAACATTGCAATTCCGAACTTATCGGAATGGAAGATGAAGGTAATTAATGTTCCAAATACACAAAAACAGAACAAATTGAAATACAGATTATAAATCACTAATAATGCGAATCAGGAGCTGCATGCATACACATTCTATTTATAATGAGTTATTTCCCGTAGGGAATACATATCAATAGAAAATGAAAACAGACACAACCAATTCCCCGTAGGGGATAAACAAGGTAAAATGTGAATGTCCTACGGACAATGAATAT
>WSSedL1CaDRAFT_10001666_pt1 | contig 12458 bp, 9 predicted proteins | sample WetSurSL1Cattail_FD_9464 | JGI IMG/M metagenome (IMG submission 9464)
GATGTTATTAATACCTATGTTTATCGGGAGGGTCTGCAAAATTACAATTATGGCTTGAGTGCAGCGGTAGGACTTTTTAACTCGTTGATTGCCACTGCGTTACTGTTGATTACAAATAGAATCAGTGCGAAGTGTTCGGATACTAGTTTGTTTTAGAAAAGAGAGGGATGAAAATGGTAAAGAAAAAAAGCTTTGGAGAAATCGTTTTTACAATACTTAATCACTTAGTAATGCTCGCTCTTTGTCTCATCTGTATTATCCCAATGTGGCATGTGGCCATGGCCTCGATCAGTGATCCGACTCTGGTGAGCGCGACAGGTGGGTTGATCTTGAGACCCCTTGGCAAAGCGTCAATTACTGCATATAAAATTATACTTACTTATAGAGGTCTGCTCACGGGCTATGGAAATACTATATTTTATGTAATCGCTCAATGTGCCCTGACCGGTATTCTATCCGTGATCGGAGGCTATATAGTGTCTCGGAAGAGCTTCCGTTATAGGAATTATTTGATGTTCTTCATGATCTTCACCATGCTCTTTAACGGTGGAATGATTCCTACCTACATGGTAGTACGTAATTTGAATATCATTGATACCAGATGGGCCATGTTAATTCCCGGAGCGCTAAGCGTATTTAATATTATTATCATGAGAACAGCCATACAAGGTATACCGGACAGCTTGGAGGAATCGGCGAGACTCGAAGGTGCAAATGAGTTAGTCATTATGTTTCGAATTATTCTTCCATTATGTAAGGCGTCCTTTGCGGTTGTCATGCTGTTTACCGCAATCGGAAAATGGAATGAATGGTTTACCGCTATGATTTATCTTCCGACGAAGACTTCATTATTTCCGCTTCAGATGTTTATGAGGGAGCTGCTGATTAAATCCTCGGGGGATGCCATTAATCAGGCGGACATGATTTCCGACGCACAGATTTATATGACATTGGTCAAATATGCGGCAATTATTGTAACTACCGTGCCCATTCTGTGTGTGTACCCCTTTGTACAAAAGCATTTTGTAAAGGGTGTCATGATCGGATCAGTGAAGGGATAGGGTGCGGAGGCTCGCGTCAATACTAGTCAGACAAGAACGAATTGCAATAAAATAATAGCTGCACTAAGGCAGCGGAATTGAGGTCAATATGAAAATATTTATGGAAGAACTTTTGGAACAGAGGGAAGATAATTATATCATGCCCTTTTTATGGCAGCATGGTGAAGCAGAAGAGAAACTGAGAGAATATATGGAGGCTATTCATAGCTGTGGTATCCGGGCTATCTGTGTGGAGGCAAGACCGCATCCGGATTTTCTCGGTGCGGGCTGGTGGCATGATATGGATATTCTGATTGATGAGGCAAAGAAGAGGGGAATGAAGCTATGGATTCTGGATGATGCTCATTTTCCGACCGGCTATGCCGCAGGAAAAATTGCTGAGTCAGAGGATAAATACTGTAAGCAGTACATAAGCCAGAAGTATATTGATGTTTGCGGGCCTATACCTGAGGTTGAGGTTAACCTTACCGCAATGATGATGCCGCTCATGCTGCCTTCAGGGCTTGATTTGGGAATGTTCGGTATGAGTTCAGAGAAGAAGCGCTATTTTACCGATGACAGAATCTTAACAGTACGTGCATATTCGCTAGGCAGAGATTCTTCCTTAATGGGGGAAGGAATTGATCTAGTCTCAAAGATTGTGAATGGAACATTAATCTGGGATGTTCCGAAGGGCGCTTGGAGGGTTTATGTTCTTTACATTACCAGGAATGGTGAGGGACGCAGTGACTATATTAATATGATGGATAAAGCTTCCTGCAATATCCAAATAGAAGCGGTATATGTACCACATTATGAGCACTACGGTCAGGAATTTGGAAAAACAATTGCCGGATTCTTTTCCGATGAACCTTGCATTGGCAATACAGTGGGATATAATTTTGATGAATCCATCGGAAAGAAGAAGACACCGCTTCCCTGGAGCAGTCAACTTGAGAAGATGCTGGAAGAAAAGCTGGGAGAAGAATTTCTTCCTTATTATCCTGCTCTTTGGACCGATATGGAGGATGATAAGAGGAATGCCAAAGTTCGTTATGCCTATATGGATTGTGTAACCAGACTTGTAGAAGAGAATTTTTCCAGACCGATTGGTCGTTGGTGTGAAGAAAAAGGAGTGGAATACATCGGTCACATCGTGGAGGATAACAATCAGCACAGCAGGCTCGGAAGCAGTCAGGGACATTTCTTCCGCTCTATGATGGGACAGCATATGTCCGGAATTGATGATATCGGAGGCCAGGTTATTCCGGGAGGAGAAAATTACAAACGAGAAGCGTTGCTGGGTGCTGAGAAGGAGGGAGAATTTTATCACTTTGAGCTTGGCAAGCTTGGCTCTTCCCTGGCACATATCGATCCAAAGAAGCAGGGGAGAGCAATGTGTGAGATATTTGGAGCCTATGGTTGGCAGCTGGGAATGCGGACGATGAAATATCTAATCGATCATTTTCTGGTAAGAGGCATCAATGCATATGTTCCGCATGCATTTTCGCCAAAAGATTTTCCTGATTCGGATTGCCCACCCCATTTTTATGCCGGCGGAGAGGATCCTCAATTTAAATATTTTAGAAAGCTGATGCACTATACCAATCGCATGTGCCATCTGTTGAATAAAGGAATGCATATTGCTCCGGCTGCTGTATTATACCATGGAGAAGCAGAATGGACGGGTGGCTGTATGTTCAATCAGAAGGTTGCAAGAGAGCTTCTGGAGAATCAGATTGATTTCGATATTTTGCCCTCCGATGTATTTGCGGATATGGCGACATATAAGGCAGCCTTCGATCATAAACTGCGGGTAAATGGTGAGAGTTATGATTGCTTTATTATCCCATATGCCGAATTTATCACAAAGGAAGTAGCGGCTTTTGCCGAAAAAGCTTCAAAAAAAGGATTTCCGGTATTCTTTGTTCAGGGATTACCAAAGGGTATCTGTGACAGTAAGAAATCGGAAGAGGAGAGGCAGTTACTGGACGGATTGTCAGAATGTAAGGTGGTATCACTGACCGATTTGTCAAAAGCCTTAAAGGAGAAGAAGCTGAATGAAATAAGCAGTGACAAGGAATTTGATGCTCTACGCTATTATCATTATCGTAAGGAGCAGACAGAGCTTTATATGTTTTCCAATGAAAGCATTGGCGAAACATATGATGGTTGGATCACGGTAATTTCAAAAGGGAGTGTAAGCTTATATGATGCTATGGAGAACAGGGTACTTCCGGCAGAATACAAAGATATTCAGAATGGAACAAGCATACATATTAAGTTATCACCCTACCAGAGTGTGGTAGCCCTGTTTGATGATCTGAAATCGATAGAAGAACAAAGCTTTTCCGTAGGAAAGCAGGTTATGAAGCTGGAAGGAGACTGGCGAATTTCAAGTGCTGAAACCGGAAGGTATCCGGAATTTAGTCCTGTTACAGTCGCAAAGGATTTAAAAAGTATTGGCCGAATCTTACCTGCTTTTTCAGGCTACCTCTGTTATGAAAGTGAGTTTATGTATGATGCGACTCTTTCAGGCAGGGAGGTATTGATTATATCGGATGCCTATGAAGGTGCCGAGGTCTGGCTGAATGACTGTTATCTTGGGATGCAGATCTGCCCGTCTTATCAATTTACTATGGGAGAAGCGTTAAAAAACGGAGAAAACCTTATTCGGATTGAGGTTGGAACAACCCTGGACCGGAAGGTGAAATCCCTTCCTCAGGATATACGATCCCTGATGTTTTATTCAAAGATAACGGAACCTACAGGTATTGTAGGAAGCGTGGAAATCTGGAACTGATGGACCTGATTGGATATTACTGTAATAGTTGAAATAATAGAGTCCTTGTGGTATATATAAGTAAATACTTAGTTAAGGAGAACGGCGAATGACTGAAAAACCAGAGAGTAAAAAGTTTGTGCGAATGGGTAATGAGAAAAGAAGTAAGCAGATATTGGAGACAGCTTGTCGCCTGTTCGCAAATAAAGGATACGATGCGGTTACGACAAAGGAAATAGCTAAGGTTACAAAGTGTAGTGAAGCATTGATTTTCAGATATTTTCCGACCAAAGAAATCATATATCAGGCATTGTTTGATGAATGGAACGCAGGCATGAAGGACCCTGTAATATTAGAAATGATTGAGGGGTCATCTTTAAAAACACTGGAGAAGTTTTATGTGGATATTACCGGTAATAAATTTGTCAAGAATACTAAAATAAGTCCAAAGCTTGAAGGCGCCATATATTCTAGAGTCAGTAAACAGAAGGAAATAATCAAAATCATTGAAAGCAGCCCGGATATGGTTAGAGATACGATTGAACCTGTTATAATAAAGGGTCAGGAGACGGGAGAAATAAAGGTAGGAAGCAGCTTTGAAATGGCACTTACCTTCTGGACCTTGATCGCTGGTGAATGGTATATTACAAGGAACTTTTCCGGAGTGCATCCTAAGCTGACCTTTGATTATATTAAAGGAATATTATTCTGAATAAGTCCACTGAAAAAGTCATACTATGCTTTATATCACTCTGGATAAAGATGGTGATTGTGCAAATTGACGAAGTCATACATCTTCCTTCATGTCAAGTCTGTGAATGAGACTTTTTCAGTGACTTCATTAAATCAGGGAGAGCAGTTTTTACTCCTATTTATATTAATTTTGAGGAATTACCCGCAGAATATGAATCGGTGGGCTTTTGTGATGCGATTATGACATAAATAATAAATAGACAGAGAAAACAAATACAAACAAAGATAAACAAAGAAATTTGTTAATATCATGTTGACTTAACTATACGCAAATCATATAATAAGATTCAAACAAAGATAAAACAAATAAAAACAAATAAAAACAACATTACAGGAGGGCTTAAAATGATATCAGAAGTCGAAATAAAAAAGGAAATATGCGAAATTGGTAAACGAATTTATGACAAGGGAATGGTTGCATCCAACGATGGTAATATTTCGGTAAAGCTAAATGAAAATGAATTTTTATGTACCCCTACCGGAGTTAGTAAAGGATTTATGACGCCTGAATACATTTGCAAGGTAGATAAGAGCGGAAAAGTAATTCAAGCGAATGGCAAGTTTATACCCTCTTCAGAAATCAAAATGCACATGAGAGTGTATAAGGAAAGACCGGATGTTAATGCTGTCGTACATGCGCATCCGATGTATGCAACGGCATTTGCAATTGCGGGAATTCCTTTGACACAACCGATTATGCCGGAGGCAGTAATTTCGCTGGGCAGTGTGCCGATTGCAGAATATGGCACACCCTCCACCGAAGAAATCCCGGATGCAATATCTAAGTATCTTGCATACTACGATGCAGTATTATTAGAAAACCATGGAGCACTATCCTTCTCCGAATCCCTGTTATCTGCCTATCACAAGATGGAGTCTCTTGAATTTTATGCAAAACTATTATATCTGTCCAAGCAGTTAGGTGGACCGAAGGAGCTTTCACAAGCGCAGGTAGAGAAGTTATATGAGATCCGAAGGCAGTTTGGTATGACGGGTAAGCATCCGGCTGACCTTTACTTCAATAACAAGGATAAAGAATAACCAATGATATAAAGAGTAAAGGAGCAGCAAAATTATGCAAAAATATTATTTGGCTGTTGATATCGGAGCCTCCAGCGGAAGACATATATTGGGCTATCTCGAGAATGGCAGGATTAAATTAGAGGAAATTTATCGGTTTGAGAATGGTATGGTGAAAAGGGATGGCTCCTTATGCTGGGAGTTGGATAAATTATTTGATGAAATCAAAAATGGTCTGAAAAAATGCAAGCAAATAGGAAAGATACCCTGTAGTATGGGAATTGATACCTGGGGAATCGATTATGTTATGCTGGATGCACAAGATAACATTATCGGCAAGGCGATAGGATATAGGGACAAGAGAACGCAGGGTATGGATGAGAAGGTATATCAGATAATCTCGGAAGAGAATCTCTATCAACGTACCGGAATCCAAAAGCTCATCTTCAATACGATTTATCAGCTTATGGCTGTTAAGACATTTTCTTCTCAGGATATGGAGAAAGCGAAGCATTTTCTGATGATACCTGACTATTTTAACTTTCGTCTCACCGGAAATAAATATAACGAATATACCAATGCTACAACTACCCAGTTGGTAAGCCCGGATACGAAGGATTGGGATTTTGAATTAATTGAGAAGCTGGGTTATAAGAAAGATATGTTTGGGAGAATTCTGACGCCTAAGAGTTCAGTAGGAAAATTCACGAAGGAGATCGTGGAAGAGATTGGATTTGACTGTGAGGTTATTCTTCCGGCAACTCATGATACCGGTTCGGCAATACTTTCTGTCCCCGCAATCGATGAAGACTATCTGTATATCAGCTCCGGAACCTGGTCCTTAATGGGAATTGAGAGAAAAGAAGCGGATTGCAGCCTAACAAGTAAAAGAGGCAACTTTACCAATGAGGGTGGCGTAGATTATCGTTTCCGTTATCTGAAAAACATTATGGGGCTTTGGATGATACAATCCGTAAGGTGCGAACTGGGAGAGTCGTATTCCTTTGACGAGCTCTGTAAGCAGGCAGCGGCGGCAGAAGATATTACTTCGAGAGTGGATGTCAATGACGTATGCTTCCTCGCACCCGACAATATGACGGAGGCAATCAAAGAATATTGTAATAAGACGAATCAGAAGGTTCCCGGTACGGCCGGGGAACTGGCAGACTGCATCTATCAGAGTTTAGCCGACGGCTATGCCACCACCGTAAAGGAGCTTGAAGAGATAACCGGTAAATGCTATCAAAGAATTCATATTGTGGGAGGTGGCTCAAATGCCGATTACCTCAATGAACTGACTGCGAAGGCCACAAAAAAGGATGTTTATGCCGGACCTACGGAAGCGACGGCTCTTGGTAATATTTTGGCGCAGATGCTAAAGGCAGGAGATTATACGTCAATAAATGAGGCAAGGCAAGCGGTATTTGATTCTTTCCCCATCAAAGCTCATTTACATAGCCTAGAGATAAGAAAAGGAGAGTTGTTATGACAACAAAACAAAGATATGAATCTGCGAAAGAAATCTATAGGAATATTGGCGTAGACACCGAGGATGTGCTTGAGAAATTAGTAGGTGTATCTATATCCATGCATTGCTGGCAGGGGGATGATGTTGCCGGATTTGAAGGGAAAAAGGAACTTTCAGGAGGTATTCAGGCAACCGGTAACTTCCTGGGTAAGGCAAGAAATCCAGAGGAATTAATGGCTGATATGGATGAAGTGTTTAAATTGATTCCCGGTAAACACCGCATTAATCTTCATGCAAACTATGCAATCTTTGAGCAGGGAGAGGAAGTGGATCGGGATAAGCTGGAACCGAAGCATTTCTCAAAATGGGTGAAGTACGCGAAGGAAAGAGGCTTGGGTATTGATTTTAACCCTACGTTCTTTTCACATCCCAACGCTGACGGCTTAACCCTATCTCATCCGGTGGAGGAGCTCAGAACTTTCTGGATTAATCACGGGAAAGCATGCTTGATAATATCAGAGTACTTTGCGAAAGAGCTTGGAACGCCCTGCCTAATGAATATTTGGATTCCTGATGGCTTTAAGGATATACCGGCAGACCGATTAAGTCCAAGAGCAAGACTTAAGGATTCCCTGGATCAGATATTATCCACGGATTATGATAAGAGGTTAGTGAAGGTTGCTGTTGAGTCCAAGGTGTTTGGAATTGGAGTGGAGGCCTGTACAGTGGGGTCTCATGAATTTTACATGAATTATGCTGCAAAGAATAACATTTTATGTCTGTTGGATAATGGACATTATCATCCTACCGAGGTTGTATCCGACAAGATTCCTTCGATGCTGCTATTCTCGGAGGAGCTTGCACTCCACGTTACAAGACCGATGAGATGGGATAGTGATCATGTAGTCCTGTTTGATGACGAATTAAAGGAAATCGCAAAAGAAATTGTTCGCTGTGACGCATTAGATCGTGTTTTAATCGGTCTTGATTTCTTTGATGCAAGTATTAACCGTATTGCGGCATGGGTGGTAGGCATGAGAAATATGCAAAAGGCACTGCTTTATGCCATGCTTTTGCCAAGCAAGAAGCTTGCTTCCCTGCAAAATAGCAGAGAATACTCAGAACTTATGATGCTACAAGAGGAACTGAAGCTCTATCCGTTTGGAGATGTGTGGAATTATTTTTGTGAAATCAATCAAGTCCCTCAGAAAGAAGATTGGTTTATTGCAGTGAAAGAATATGAGCAAAGGGTATTGGTAAGGAGATAATCAAAATTTATTATAGAAGCATTTTACTCAAAGATATGCTAAAATAGTAACAATAGATTTTATTGTTAAATTGAAGCTAAGGAGTAAATGAATTATGAATTACTATTTCGCACCGATGGAAGGGGTCACCGGGTATATTTATAGAAATGCTCATCGTGCCTTCTTCAAGCATATTGATAAATACTTTTCACCTTTCATTGTTGCGAATCATAGCGACAGTATGAAAACGCGTGAAATTAACGATATTTTACCGGAGAATAACCAAGGACTTGTTTTGATTCCACAAATACTTACGAATAATGCTAAATACTTTATTAATACTTCCAAAAGAATGATGCAGATGGGCTATTCTGAATTAAATCTAAATTTAGGATGTCCGGCAGGGACAGTGGTTTCGAAAAATAAGGGTTCCGGTTTTCTGGCCAAAAGAGAAGAGCTGGATGCGTTTTTGGAGGAAGTTTTTTCTGCAGCAATTACTAAAATCTCTATAAAAACAAGAATAGGAAAAGATCAACCGGAAGAATTTTATGATTTAATTGAAATCTTTAATAAGTACCCTTTGGAAGAACTTATTATACATCCCAGAATTCAAAAAGACTTTTATAAAAACAAGCCTAATCTAGGAATCTTTAAGGACGCCTTGGGCTTAAGTAAAAACCCTGTTTGCTATAACGGTGATATATTTACAGTCGAGGACTACAATAAGTTCTCGGCTGAATTTGCTGTCGTGGATAAGATAATGTTAGGTAGGGGTCTAATCACTAATCCCGGTCTAATCGGGGATATGACGAGTGATATTAAGCTGGATAAAAATTTGCTGAGAAGCTTTCATGACAGAATATATGAAGATTATAGAAGAAATCTCTTTGGAGATAGGCCGGTCTTGTTTAAAATGAAAGAGATATGGTCATATATGATTATGATTTTTTCAGAAAATGATAAATATGCAAAGAAGATTAGAAGGGCAGAACGATTATCCGATTATGAGGAAGTGGTTTCAAGCTTATTCAAAGAACAGAACCTTGTAGATGCAATAAAATAAATATCATTTGAAGTGTCTTCACTTATTATTTAAGGTGTCTTCACTTATCATTTGAAGTATCTTCACTTATTATTAGAGATACTGTGCAGCAGTAAAGAAAAGCAGAAAGGTTTTTCGATGCTTTTACTTGAGGAGCATGTATACGCAGGAATGAGGAATAATATGCGATTAGATAAATTCTTGGCAGAGGCAGCTGTTGGAACGAGAAAAATTGTTCGCGACTATGTGGAAGAAGGCAAGGTAACCGTTAATCATAGGGAGATTATGGAGCCGGCATCAGAGATTGATGAAAAAAGTGACGTTGTAAGATATCTTGGTAAAGAAATAATTTATACAGGAAAGATTTATTATATGTTTCATAAACCGAGGGGCTGCATTACTGCAAGGAAGGATGCGATCAATCCTACGGTGTTGGATTATTTTGATGTAAATAAAACAAACGGACTATTTCCGGTGGGAAGATTGGACAAAGATACGGAAGGGTTGCTTTTACTAACAAATGATGGTGAGTTCAGCCACAAATTGATGCATCCGGACAAGCATGTAGAAAAGACGTATTTCTTCTGGGCCTTCGGTTCCTTGGATTTTGATGCAAGAGAGTACCTAAAAATGGGTATTTCGATAGGTGATGACGAAGTATTGGCAAAGGCTACAAAGGTCGAAGTAACGGACGAAGGGAATTATCAGGAACTTAAAAGTAAAATGGAGAGCGATAAAGTAAAAGATATCAGGATTAACCCTTACCGGCAGTCAGTGGTATCCGGATATCTGACGATTTCGGAAGGACGTAAACATCAGGTGAAGAGAATGCTAAAAGCAGTGGGCTGCTACGTAGTATATTTGAAGAGGGTTTCCATTGCCGGGTTAATGCTAGATGACTCACTGAAGGAAGGCCAATATAGAGAGTTGACGGAGGAAGAGATTAGGTCCTTGTATATTTAAGGAATGAGTTTTAAGTGATTCATAAGTAATTCATAAGTGATTCATGAGTGATTCATGAGAGATTCTTGAGTGATTCTTGAGTGATTCTTGAGTGATTCATGAGTGATTCATGAGAGGTTCTTGAGAGATTCTTGAGTGATTCTTGAGAGATTCTTGAGTGATTCATACATATTAAGTGTTATGAGGAGTGAACATTCAGTAATCATATGCATTTCTACATCTAGGATAGGAGAAAAATGGGTGAGAAAATTCAAAAAAGTTTATATAGAAATAACCAATCAATGCAATCTCTGTTGCGATTTCTGCCCACAGACAAGCAGAGAACCGGAATTTATGAATGTTGAAATGTTCCGCAAAATATTGGATCAAATAAAAGATCATACAGAATATATTTATTTTCATGTAAAAGGGGAGCCACTTCTTCATCCGGAGATAGATAAGTTTTTAGATATCAGTTATGAAAAAGGATTTCAAGTTAATCTGACCACAAATGGTACATTAATTAATAGAGTGAAGGATATACTTTTATTGAAACCTGCATTAAGGCAAATTAACTTTTCACTACATAGCTTAAGTGGAAATGAAGGTGTACATGACGAAGATGAATATATAGATAACATTTTGTCCTATACAAGGGAGGCCATGGAAAGGTGCAAGGTTCTCATATCCTTAAGACTTTGGAATCTGGAAGAGAACAATTTAATAAATTTAGAGAAGAAGAAAAATAACAGGATTCTGGTCGCTATTGAAAGAGAGTTTGATTTGCAAGATAGCATACAAGAGATAATTATTCCGGGCAGAGGATTGAAAATCACGGATAGAATCTACCTAAATCAAGATCATCAATTTCAGTGGCCGGATTTAAAGGAGGAGGAAGACAAGGGTAGTGGTTTTTGCTATGGCCTTCGTAATCAGGTGGCTATATTGGTAGACGGTACAGTGGTACCTTGTTGTCTGGATGGTGATGGAATTATCGCTTTAGGAAATATAAATACAGATCATTTTTCTGAAATAATAGAAAGTGAGAGAGTATGTAATATTGCTGACGGTTTTTCCAGAAGAGAAGTTGTTGAAGAACTATGCAGAAAGTGTGGATATAGGAAGAGATTTAATCTTGTCTAAGAGATAAAAAACTAGTGACTCCCAGCTTTCGGCTGTTCATATTCGTCTTGAGACTCAAGTGAAATGGCGCATACTTTTGCGACATTTCACTTTGTTTTGAGGCTCAAATAAGAAAATGACTAGGAAGGAAAGACAACTTGACGGATGAATTGTTGTTATATACTGAAGTTGTCGTAAATCCGATTGAGTTTCTTACGCTCCTCGAGCGGAAGCTTTTCTGCTTCGGTTATCTCATATGTGCCGAAGGTATCAAATAAGCGAGAAACGGGATCAACCTCCACGAAGGTGCACCAAGGCAACCAATGGTACTGGCCTAATAACACCTGGTCACTGAAGCCGCAAGCTTCATGGCAGAGACCCGGGATGGAGTAACCTACGCTACCGTCGACATCGTTGCACTGTTGCGGATTCTTACTTAAAAATTCAGCAAATTCGAGGTACGCTGTGTCGTCCGTATAGAGGTAAAGGTGGTAGAAGGCGTAGGAACACGCCGCCATATACATGTCGGTTGCGGAATGACCGGTGGCGATCAGGCTCTGACCGGAGATGTTGTTCTTGTTGAACGGATGAATGGGTAGGTTGGTGACAATCGGGAAGCTCCAGGTATATGTCCAGGTTGCGACATAGTCAGCGGCGCCGCAGGAGGCCACCAGCCACTTATCTTCACCCGTTAAGTCGAAGAGGGCGAGAAAGCCAAAGACACCGTAAATGGCGGATTCCTTGTCATAAACATCCGAGTTGTCACAGGTACCGCCACGATATTCCATATTCAGGTAGATGTTGTCGTAACTCCAGTCACCAGCCTTTAACGCAGCCTGCTTATACAGTTCGGTACCGCTAACGAGATAGAAATGGATGAGAAAGCGTATGACGGCTGTGGTATTGGCCTTGGAATCCATGCATAGGTTGCCGTCCTGATCATAGCTACGATAATAGCTGCCGTCCTCGTTTTGTACGCGCACCAGCCAGTCTGCGGTCATTTTACAGGCATCATACCAGCTCGTGCGGTTGTCACCCTTCT
>WSSedL1CaDRAFT_10001667_pt1 | contig 12436 bp, 9 predicted proteins | sample WetSurSL1Cattail_FD_9464 | JGI IMG/M metagenome (IMG submission 9464)
TTCGCAGCCTTCTCGGCCTTTTTGCGCGTGCGGAAGGCTTCGGCCCAGCCGGGTCGCTCGACCTGTGGACTGCGCGTCACCGCCAGCGCATTGGCGGCGACATCTTTGGTGATCACCGAACCCGCGCCGGTGATGGCGCCGTCGCCGATCTTGACCGGTGCCACTAGCGCGGTGTCGGAGCCGATGAAGGCCCCCGCCCCGATGTCGGTCTTGTGCTTGAAGACGCCGTCGTAATTGCAGGTGATGGTACCGCAGCCGATATTGGCCCCTGGCCCCACCCGCGCATCGCCGAGATAGGTGAGGTGATTGGCCTTGGCGCCCTTCTCGATGCGAGTGTTCTTGAGTTCGACGAAATTGCCGACGTGAACGTTCTCTTCCACCACCGTACCAGGGCGCAGCCGCGCATAAGGCCCAATGATGGCGCCCTCGCCGACCACGGCGCCTTCCAAATGGCTGAAGGCGCGGATATGAGCGCCGGACTTCACCGTCACGCCAGGCGCGAACACGACAAAAGGTTCGACAAGGCAATCGGGCTCCAAGACCGTGTCGTGGCTGAAGTACACCGTCTCCGGCGCCACCAAGCCGACGAAGTTCGCCAGCGCCTTGGTGCGCAGCCGCGCCTGCATGGCGGCTTCGGCCTTGGCCAGTTCCGCCCGGCTGTTGACGCCCATCATCTCGACCTCATCGGCTTCCACGATGGCGCAACGCACGCCATCGGCGCGGGCCAGCGTGGGAACGTCGGTGAGGTAGTACTCGTGCTGAGCATTGGCGTTGTCGAGCTTGCCCGCCCAATAGAAGAATTCTTTGGTCGCTGCCGCCAAAATACCGGCGTTACACAGCGTCACCGCCCGCTCTTCGGCATTGGCGTCCTTGAACTCGACAATGCGGTCCAACAGGCGGGCGCGATCCAACATCATACGGCCGTAGGCACCCGGATCGGCGGGGCGAAAACCAATCATCGCCATGCCGGTCTCGGCCTGGGCCGCAAACGAAGCCTCGAAGGTCGCGGCCGTCACCAGCGGCATGTCGCCATAGGCGACAATCACCGTCCCCGGAAGATCCTTGAGCAGAGGCCCCGCACAGGCCGCGGCATGGCCAGTGCCCAATTGCGGGTCTTGGATCACGCTTTCGGCACCCAATTTGGCAGCAAAGGCGCGAACCGCCTCGCCCTCCTTGTGGGTCACGACCACAATCCGCTCGACTCCGGCGCCGCGCATCGCCGCAATCACGTGCCCCAACATGGGCAGCCCTGCGACCGCATGCATCACCTTGGGAAGCGCAGATTTCATCCGCGTCCCCATTCCCGCCGCCAATATTACCCCTGCGCGCGCCATGCTTGCTGGATAGCTCACAGCCCTCTATGGGTAAAGTGACGAATTACAACTCATTATTGCCGAAAAGACGCATGAAACGCACTCTTGTCTTCGATCTCGACGGAACCTTGGTCGATACCGCGCCGGATTTGCTCGCGACCATGAACACGCTGCTGCAGCGCGACGGCCGCCCGCCGCTGGCTGCCGAAATTTTGCGCAAATTGGTCGGACGCGGTGCCCGCAACCTGATTGCCGACGCGTTCACGGTTGCCGGCGCGGCGGTGGCGCCCGAGCGGCTCGAGACGCTCTATGCCGATTTCCTCAAGGACTACGCCAGTCACATCGCGGCCGCGAGCCGGCCGTTTCCGGGGGTGATGGAAACGCTGGCGGCGCTGAAGGCCGAGGGGGTCACGATGGGCGTCCTCACCAACAAGCCGCACCCCAACGCGCTGCAACTGGTGACCGAGCTTGGTCTTGCGGGCTTCTTCAGCGCGGTGACCGGCCAGGGCAAATTCCCTTGGCTCAAGCCCGACCCAAAGCTGTTTGCGGCCGTGCTGGCCGAACTCGGCGGCGGCCCCGCGGTGATGATCGGCGACAGCATTACCGATGTTCAGACCGCCCGCGGCGGCGCGGCACCAGTGATCCTGATGAGTTATGGCTATACCCCGGAACCAGCCGCCACCCTGGGCGCCGACCTGGTGCTGGACGACTTTCGCGAGGTCCCCGCGGCGGCGCGGCGGCTGCTTGCTGTTTCCTGAGCTTTTTTTGTTGGTCGCGCAGCCGGACGGAAAACCGCTCCACACTTTTCCTGGCTGCGCTTAGGGGGCCGACTTGCGCCCGGCCACGGCGGGCTTTATAGGCAGTCCCCCCGAGGCGCGGGGCCGTTTGCCCTAGGCGCCGAAACTGGCCCGGGCGATTAGCTCAGCGGGAGAGCACACCCTTCACACGGGTGGGGTCGCAGGTTCAATCCCTGCATCGCCCACCACCCTTCGCTGCGCAACGGCGGAGACTGCCACGGCGAAGCGCAACAGCGCGAAGACGGGCTTACTGGGAGAGCGCGGCTACGCCTTGGCAAGCCACCCTTCGCTGCGCAGCGGCTGAGACTGCCACGGCGAAGCGCAACAGCGCGAAGACGGGCTTACTGGGAGAGCGCGGCTACGCCTTGGCAAGCCACCCTTCGCTGCGCAGCGGCTGAGACTGCCACGGCGAAGCGCGACAGCGCGAAAACGAGCTCACTGGGAGTGCGCGGCTACGCCTTGGCAAGCCACCCTTCGCCGCGCAGCCCAACTTTGGATGCTTATGGTATTCGAAGCCTCAGCTACTGGGTCTGCCCTGGCCGTCGGCGCTGGAAGATCGATTCCCCGCATCGCCGTGGCGATCGGAAACACTGCCATCCCCTGCATAGATCTTCTGAGCGAGCAGGAGTTTCAGGTTTTGGTCGTTTTGACCGGCGCCTTGCCAGATGAGCTGACGTTCCATTCTGTCATTCGTTCGTAGGGCGATAACCCGGTTGTCCCCGCCGACAGGGTGGAGCACGCCGTAGGCAGCAGCCACCAAAATAAATGCGATGGCCAATTTGGTAAGTCTGCGCATACCAATTCCTCCACGCGTTTTGCGGCTCGGGATTGCTCGAACAACCGACGCGAGAGTAGTTGACAGCGATAACACTGCGGTAGGTTCGGAAACTACTTAGAAGGCGCCACAAAGTTCGCGGGCCCATCTCAGCCCAGGTGGAAATCGACGTGCTGGTCATCAAACGGTGCGATCTTGGCTCCCGCGGCAAACATACAGGCTTGGCCGGGCTCTCGGTGCGCAGGGGCACCCACTATGAAATACCGTGTACGGACTATTTTTTGGCTGAGAGATGCTCACGATTGCTTGAGCGGTTTGATATGCAGCACTCACGAAACCTTGATGGAAAACGGGCGCAGAGGCGCCGTTTCGGGCAGATAATCGCGAAGCTGTGAACGGTAGCGCGGGAAGAGACGTGCGAAACTCGCTTCGCTCTTCAGGGAGGACCACCCATGCGGACAACAGCAAAACACGTCACCACCGTCCTCACGTTTTCGGTTATGCTGACAGCCTCTCCCGCCGCCGCCGGGCACATGACGGATTTCGATCTCAACAAGCTCGATAACTGGTCCGACGCCATCGCGGTCTGCGACGTCACCAGATTCCTCCTCACCGATCCCGATACGTCGGCGGACGTCATCCTGGTCGCCGGCCGCGACAATAGCCACGTCGCACTCTACAAGCCGTTGTTCGCGCCGCCGACCAACTTCTTTTCCCAAGTGATGCGCGAGACCTTCGACCGCGTGCAAAAGGCCGGTTTGGTCACGCGCGACTCCTACAGCCGATCGCGCCTGCACTTCGCCAACCAGATGATCAGCGCCTATGCGGGCGCTACGCTGGCCGACAAGCGCACCATGGCTGATCAGATGGAGCTCTGCTACCATCTTGCCGTGCGGGCGGGCGTAAAACTGACCCCGACGATGCGGGCCAAGCCGTAAGTCTCGAATGGAATTATCGCAGTAATTGGAGATCCGAACGACACTCCCCAGCACCTGGGCTCCAAATCCGCGGCCATAATCAATCCTTTGTGGCCACATTTTTGAATTCGAATTTCACCAAACCGGCCCATGGCTCGAATTCGCCGCAGCGAACAGCCTTGTTAACCCTCCGGCCGTAACAATAATCGCGGCAGTTTTGCATCCGAGCAGGGGTCTTTCATCATGCGTGGCCGGTCGTTTGGCGTTGTTTTGTTTTGTCTCGGTGCGACGGCGGCGTTCGCCCAACCCGGTCAACCTTGGATGAACACTGCGCTATCGCCCGATTCGCGCGCCGATATTCTCCGGCAACAAATGACCCGCGACGAGGAACTGATCCTAGTCGACGGCTTTCTCGGTGTTGCCTATCAGCCCGGCTTTCACGAACCGATTCCGGCGTGGATGAAACCACTGCTCCCCGTCAGTGCAGGATATGTACCCGGCATCGCACGCCTCGGCATTCCGGCGCTGACCGAATCCGATGCCAGCCTTGGCGTCGCCAATGGCGGCAATATGCGACCCGGCGACACCGCCGTGGCGCTGCCCTCGTCGCTTCTGACCACCGCAACGTTCAGTCCGACACTGGCGTTCGAAGGCGGCGCGATGGTGGGCCGCGAAGCGCGCGCGAAGGGCTTCAACGTGATGCTGGCGGGCGGCGTTAACTTGGCCCGCGAACCGCGCGGCGGCCGCACCTTCGAATATGCCGGCGAAGACGCCTGGCTCGCCGGGGTCATGGTGGGCGAATCCATCAAGGGCATCCAAAGCCAAGGGATCATATCCACCGCCAAGCATTTCGCGCTCAACGATCAGGAAACCGCGCGCACGGTGATGAGCGTCACCATCGACGAGGCCGAAGCGCGCGAGAGCGATTATCTCGCCTTCGAACTGGCGCTAGAGCGCGGCGATCCGGGCGCCATCATGTGCTCGTACAATCGCATCAAAAATGTCTATGCCTGCGAGAATCCAAACCTTCTCACCGACATGCTGCGCAGCGACTGGGGCTATAAAGGTTTCGTGCTGTCGGATTGGGGCGCGGTGCATTCGACGGTGGCCGCGGCAACCGCCGGTCTCGACCAGGAATCGGCCAACGGCTCCGACCGCAGCGATTTCTTCGGCAATGCCTTGCGCGATGCGATCGTGGCCGGACAAGTGCCGGAATCGCGGTTGCATGTGATGGTGCACCGGATTTTGCGCACCATGTTCGCCAAGGGCCTGTTCGACCGGCCGGTGGTGAAAGGCCCGATCGACGTCTATGGCGATCTCGCGGTGGCGCAGAGGGATGCCGAAGAAGGCATCGTGCTGCTCAAGAACGCCCCTGCAAAAAATGGGTCGGCGCTGCTGCCGCTGAATGCCACCAAGCGCCAGAAGATCGCGGTGATCGGCAGCTTTGCCGATAAAGGCGTGCTGTCGGGTGGCGGCTCCTCGCAGGTGCATGGCATCGGCCACACCGAAAGCATGGTCGTCAGCCTTGGCGGCGGCACCAAAGTGATCGACGGCCGGCGCTGGCAACTGCCGCAGGACAAAGCGGTACTCCATGCCACGGCGCCGCTCGCCGAGATTCGCAAACTGGCCCCAAAGGCCAAGGTCACATTCGTCAGCAGTTCGGCAATCGCGGCGGCAGTGGCTGAGGCCAAAAAGTCCGACGTCGCCATCGTGTTCGCTTGGCAGTACATGCACGAAGGTGTCGACGTGATCGACCTCGCGCTGCCCGGCAATCAGAACGAGCTGATCGCCGCGGTGGCGGCGGCTAATCCCAACACCATCGTGATCCTGGAAACCGGCGGGCCGGTGACCATGCCTTGGCTCGACCGGGTGTCCGGCGTGGTGGAGGCGTGGTACCCCGGCAACGGCGGCGCCGCCGCGATCGCGCGCATCCTGTTCGGCGAAGTCAATCCGTCGGGCAAGCTGCCAGTCACCTTTCCGATGGCCGAAAGCCAGTTGCCGCATCCGATCATCACCGGCCAGCGCCCCGACGGCAGGATCATACCGACAAGCGGATCGCCGACGGCCTATGACGTGATCTATCAGGAAGGCGCCCGCGCCGGTTATCGCTGGTTCGACGACCAGAAACTGACGCCGCTGTTCCCATTCGGCTATGGGCTTTCCTATACGACGTTCAGCTATGAAAACCTGAAACTCCTCGGTGCGTCCACCATCAAGGCCGAGTTCGATGTCAAGAACACCGGCACGGTCGCGGGCAAGACGGTGGCGCAGGTTTACGTCAAACCGCCGTTCGGGCCGTCACGCCTGATCGGCTTCCAGAAGGTGGATCTGGCGCCGGGCGAAACTAGGCACGTCACACTCTATGCCGATCAGCGCCTGATCGCGATGTTCGATGCCGATGCCAATCTCTGGCGCGTCGCCGACGGCGATTACGTGGTGCGGCTGGGCAGTTCGGCCACCGATAAAGCGGCGGTGGCGACCGTGCACGTTAATGCGGGGACGGTGAAGCCGTAAGGCGCACGTCGATCCACGTCACGACGTCTTTCCAGTAGTCGGGGCCGTGCAGGTCACGCAGCAGCATGTGATAGCCCTTAGGATAGACGTGCTCGGTGAAATTCGCGTGCGCGCCCAGCCCCGTCGCGGCGGTCGCAGCGGACCCGGGCGGAATCACCTGATCCTTTGCGCCGTGCAGCATTAGAATCGGCGGCGGGTCCTTGAGCGCGCCAGCCGCAACCCTTGCATTGTCCATCAGATTGGCGAGGCCCCAGATGGCATCGGTGCGCGTCGCCTTGATCACCAAGGGATCGCGCGAGAACTCGCGTAGCATGTCGATGTTATCGGACGGCCATATCTTGAGGCCGCGCCCGGTAACGGTCATCCACGGCACGGTATGGGCCGTGAGCCACATGGCGCCGCGGTAATAGAACGGCATGTCGGCGCGCGACCACACCGCGGGCGACACCAGGATGATGCCGTCGACGCGCGGCGGCCGTTCCTGCGCGAAAGCGGTGAGCACCACCGCGCCGCCCATGCTCTCACCGAGCACAAACAGCGGCAGCCCCGGATGGCGGGACCGTATCGCGGCGATACAATCGCCAAGATCGCGATCCAGCGCCGCTTGCCCGGGCCACAAGCCGGCTTGAGGCGCCCGGCCAAAGCCGCGCTGGTCATACGCGTAGGTGGTGATTCCCTGCTCGGCCCAATACGGGGCTGGCATGGCAAAGGCGTTGGAATAATCATTCATGCCGTGCAGAGCGAGAATCACTGCGCGCGGACTCGCGGCGTCCCAATGGCGGAGCGGCAGCGCGAGGCCGTCATGTGTCGTGAAAAAATCGTTAGAAATCGCCGGTGCGGAATCGGTAAGCCCTTGCGGCGCGGTCATAGGCGCACAAGCAGCCAGAATGACGCAGACGAGAAGGACGGCCAATCTGGCCATCGCGCGGCCTTTCGGTGTTAGAACATTTCACCATTTCACGGAAACGATGAAATGCTCTAGATTCTTTGCTTGTCGCGCTTTCGGACGGAAAACCGGATTCCACTTTTCCTGAAAGCGCTAAATTCTTTGTCTGTCGCGCTTTCGGACGGAAAACCGGATTCCACTTTTCCTGAAAGCGCTCTAGTCGGTCAAATTCCGCGTCAGAGAATAACGAGGTACCGGGAATGGACAAGTCTGCTGCCGCCTTGATAGGTGCCGCCCTCGTGCTGGGGGCCTGCGCCGCACTGCCGCTGCCGCCCCCGCCGCCGGTGGTCGCCGTCGTCAAGGCCGAGCACAAATTCCCGCCCAAACCGCTGACCTTGCTCTACACCACGTTCCAGGATCACGCGGTATTGCAACGTGACAAGCCGCTGCCGCTATGGGGCCAGAGCAGCCCGAATGCCACTGTGGAGATTTCCTTCGCTGGACAAGCCGCAACCGCGACAGCGGATGCGACCGGGCATTGGACTGTGGTGCTACCGGCAATGAAAGCGGGCGGACCCTATCTGCTCGGCGCCAAATCGTCGGACGGTGAGACCCAGGTTGTGAAAGACGTGATGGTCGGCGATGTCTATCTCTGCTCCGGCCAATCCAACATGGAACTGCCGCTGCGCCTCGCCACCAATTACGACAGCGAGATGCGGAGCGCCACCAACCCCAACATCCGCCTCTTCCACGTGCAGCGCTTCACCAGCCCTCGCCCGCGCGATGTGTTCGGTTCCGATGCGAGCTGGGCGGTGACCAGCCCGGAGACCGTGAAGGAATTTTCAGCCACCTGCTATTATTTCGGCAGCAATGTGCAGCCGGCGGCAGGCGTGGCGGTGGGATTGATCGAAGACGCGTGGGGCGGCTCGGCGATTCAGGCCTGGATCAGCAACAACAAGCTGGCGAGCCTCGGCGGTTATGGCGACACGCTCGACATCGTGAAAACTTATGCCGTGGCGCCGAAGGACGGCGATCGCAAATACCGCGCCCTGGTGCATGCTTGGTTCGATGCCCACGATCCGGCGATGAAGAAAGCAACGCCGTGGTTCGATCCGGCGCTGGATGACTCCGCATGGGATGAACTGGTCGCAACCGGCGGCTGGCGTCCGTGGCCGAAGCTGGCGAAATACGACGGTGTCGTCTGGCTGCGCAAAAGCGTGGAGCTTTCCGCGACCGAAGCTGAAGGCGGCGCGACACTGACACTGGGCCAGATGAGCGACTACGATCTCACCTTCGTCAACGGCCAAGAAGTCGGTGCCGGCGAAGGTTATGACGTGGTGCGCGCCTACACCGTTCCGGCAGGGACGCTGCACGAAGGCAAGAACGTGATCGCCGTGGGCATCCAGATGGGCGGCGCCTTTCTCGATCCCGCCGAGAAGATGAGCCTCAAGCTGGCAAACGGCACGGCAAAGCCGATTACCGGTGCGTGGAAATGGAAAACTTCGGTGGCGACGGGCGGACTGCCGCCAATTCCGCATCAGTCCTGGCTTAACCAATTCGGCGTTTCGACGCTGTATAATGGCATGATCCTGCCGTTGGGGGGCACGCAAATCCGCGGCATCGTCTGGTACCAGGGCGAAACCGACAGTGGCCAACCGGCGGAATACCGGCGCCTGTTGAAAGCGCTGATCGAGGATTGGCGGGCGCGCTTTGGCGCCGAGACGCCATTCTATGTTGTGCAACTGCCCAGCTTCGGCCCGCGGCGCACCGCACCGGGATTCTCGAACTGGGCGGTAACGCGCGAAAGCCAGCGGTATGTGACCGATACGACCACGAATACGGGATTGGCGGTGACGGTCGATCTCGGCGTGCCAGACAACATCCACCCGCAGATGAAGCAGGAAGTGGGACGGCGGCTGGCGCTGCTGGCCAAACAGCAGATCTACGGTCTGCCGGTGGAAGGATCGAGCCCGTCGCCGCTGGCCGCGGTGCGGCAAGGCAATACCGTAACCGTCAGCTTCGCCCATATTGGCGCGGGACTTGTCGCGCATGAATGGGACAAGGCGATCGGCTTCAGCCTGTGCAGCGCGGACGGCGCCTGCCATTGGACCGACGGCCTCATCAACAAAGATACGGTGAAGCTGGAGGTGCCCAAAGCGGCGGCCAAAACGATGACGGTCCGGTTCTGCTGGGCCGACAGCCCCTTATGTAATCTTTACAGCGCCGAAGGTTTGCCCGCCGTGCCGTTTGAGATTGCGATTACCGCGGCGGGGAAGAAGACGAGGAAGTAGTCGGCCTTAAGGCCTGCTTCACCCTTCGCCGCAGATACGGCAACAACTCAGCGGCGAACCAAGGGTTCTTCGCAAGCCACGCATTGTTACGCCAGGACGGATGCGGCAACGGGATGATGGCAGGGGTGTAGTCGCGCCACGCCTTCACCGTTTCGGACACGTTCTTCTTGGCGCAGCCTTTGAGGTGCCAATCAAAGGCGTAAATCCCGATCAGCAGCGTGAGATCAAAGACGGGAAGCGCGGCAAAGAGTTTGTCTTGCCAGGCTTCGGCGCATTCTTTGGGCGGCGGCAGGTCGCCGCCATGGACGTCGTAGCCGGGAAAGCAATGTGCCATGCCGATGATGGCGACTTTGTCTTCGTCGTAAAACACGTCGCGGCCGATCCCCATCCATTCGCGCAAACGGTCGCCGGAGGGATCGTTAAATGAAATGCCGGTCTCGTGCACGCGAATGCCGGGCGCCTGGGCGACAATGCAGATGCGGGCGCGGGCACTGGCGTGAATCACCGGGCGTACGCCGTGAGACAGGTGCCTTTCGCAGATCCGACAGGCCCGGATGTCGGTGAGGAGCTTGGCGAGTTTGCGGTCCGATGCGGCCATGCGGTGCGCCTTCCTTAAACTGTAACATCCGTAAGGGCGGCATTTATTTCCTGCCATTGCACTGACGATTCGGCAAGCAAACTGGCGCAAAAACCAGGGAATTACTTACGTTACGGGTAGCAACCCGATCATCGAAGCCGTAAGCCCGCTCGCCATCGTGCCGGCGAGGAGCGCGCGCATTACCAACGGCACCACCTCGTCGCGGCGCTCTGGCTCCAGCGCACTCATGCCAGCGATGACGATGCCGACCGACGAGAAATTGGCAAAGCCGCACATGGCGTAAACGCAGATCAGCATCGAACGCGGATCGAGCGCGCCAGGCGGCAGCTTGGTGAGATCGATATAAGCGATCAGCTCGTTGAGGATGGTCTTGGTGCCCAAGAGGCCGCCAGCGGTGGTTGCCTCGCTCCACGGCACGCCGTACAGCCAGACGATCGGCGCGAACACCCAGCCAAGCACGCGTTGCAGGGTGAGCGGGGTGCCGTAAACCGGCGGCAGATGGGCCATGACCATGTTGGCCAACGCCACCAGCGCCGTCACCACGATCAACATGGCGATGATCTGCCAATAGATCTTGAGGCCGACTTCGGTGCCGTGGCTGACCGCATCCATGCTGGAGCGGTATTTCATCTCGCTGTCCGAGACAGTGTCGGTCGCCGCTTCGCCTGGGATCATGATGCGCGCGATCACGATGGCGCCGAACAGACTCATCATCGAGGCGATCAGGATATGGCCGAGAGCACTGGGCAAGACGGGCTGCAAAATCGTGGCGTAAAGCACGAAGACGGTGCCGGCCACGACGCTCATGCCGACGGTGAACATGATGAAAAGCTCGGAGCGGTTGAGCTTGCCGAGGTAAGGACGGATCACGAGCAGGCCTTCGACATTGCCGAGGAACACAGTGGCGGCGCCGCCCAATCCGACCGCTCCGCCGATGCCGAGCACGCGGCGCAGCACGACGGCGATCCCCTTCACCACCAGCGCCAAAATCCGCCAATGCCACAACAGCGCCGACAGCGCACTGATGACGATGATCAACGGCAGAACGCCGAAGGCGAAATTGATGAAGGCTCCGGCATTGGTGATGGCAAACGGCGCCTCGCCCCGCCCGACGAAGCCGAACACGAAAGAAGTACCCGCCGTGGTCGCCTCGGTCAGAGCAGTGACAACGCTGTTGAGCGCGAACAACCCGTCACGCGCCACCGGCACCCTGAGGAGCAGCAGCGCCAGGGCAACCTGCACGGCGAGTCCGGCCACCACAGTGCGGACCGGGAAGGCCCGGCGTTTTTCGGAGCATAACCAAGCCAGTAAAATGATGAAGCCGATGCCCAGCAGGGATTGCGGATGTACAACTTGCGAAAGTGGAGAAAGAAACTGAAATTGCGACACGCTCACCCCCGTGGTGGTTCCGGCCGGTCCGGAGAGGTCAGTAGAGTGTAAGCCCCGAAGGGATGCCAATGGCCTGGACAGAATTAATTGCCGCAGCACTGGGCCTCGTCAACGTCTGGCTGGTGGTGAGGCGCAGCGTCTGGAACTACCCGTTCGGGCTCGCCATGGTGACCCTGTACGGCTTCGTTTTCTATGATGCGCGGCTCTATTCCGACACGATTCTGCAGGGCTACTTCTTCGCCGTGCAGCTTTTCGGCTGGTGGTACTGGCTGAAAGGCCGTGGCGACGACGGCTTGGTGCGCCCCGAAATCTTGGGGACGAAAGGCTGGTTTGTGGCCGCGGGCGCTACGGTGGCCGGTACTGTGGCGACCGGCTGGTTCTTCGCCACCTACACCAATGCCGCCGCGCCCTGGTTCGACGCCTTCATCGCGGCGGCCTCGGTGACAGCCCAGACCCTGCAATCGGCCCGTAAGATCGAGAGCTGGATGCTGTGGATCGCCGTCGATATCGTCGCGGTGGGCGTCTACGCGTGGAAAGGTCTCTATCCGACGACGGCGTTGTACGCGATATTCTTAGGGATGTCGGTCGCCGGTCTGATCGCCTGGCGGCGGCAGTTGCAGCATGAGGTTGTGGTGCAGGCATGACATGCGGGTTTCTGCTGGGCAAATTCATGCCGCCCCATCGCGGCCATCTCATGCTGTGCGATTTCGCGCGGAGCTATTGCGACGAACTGACGGTGCTGGTTTGCTCGCTGCCAAGCGATCCCATCGACGGCGAGGCCCGCGCCGCATGGATGCGCGAGTTGGTGCCAGGTGCGCGCATCATCCATTTCAACAAGAACGTGCCACAGGAATCAGGCGACCATCCTGCTTTCTGGCGTATCTGGCGCGAGATCGTGGCATCGGTTCATCCCGAGCCGATCGATTTCGTCTTCACCAGCGAGCCTTACGGCGGGG